>Ga0126339_10001397_pt1 | contig 16286 bp, 10 predicted proteins | sample OrbTmetagenome_2_FD_92532 | JGI IMG/M metagenome (GOLD analysis project Ga0126339, IMG submission 92532) | Coral microbial communities from Petempiche,Puerto Morelos, Mexico - Orbicella T R C metagenome | ecosystem: Host-associated > Invertebrates > Cnidaria > Coral | place: Petempiche,Puerto... | reverse complement strand
TTTCCTCCCTTTACAATGCAATCTCTTCCGTGAACAATATGTAACAAAAAATCATTTTACTCCATAACCAACGTCCCCCCCCCCCCCCCCCGATCTTTTATCGTTTTATTTCTTTCTTTTATTTTGTAAAGTGCTGGAAACTGTTTTGAACCAGCTTTAAAGGAACCATTCTATGTTAATGCTGAGTTGGATCTGTATAATGTATCTCTACTGGGCAAAGTATAAAAAGGATAACTCTCCGCAACCTACCTCAGCTTAAAATGTGGTTATCAAACTTTTCATGGTCGTGATCTGGATGGTTAGAACAAACGAAACACTTGAAAAGAAAAATATGAATCCCCATGAACAAGGTTACGCAAAGAAAGGAAACATATAAAACCGATAGTGAACAAAGTAGGAAAGGAACGAAATTCACTAAGGAGGGGTTGTTTCTGTTTCCGAAGAACGAGCAAAGGCCAAAAGTTTCCATTTTCGGGCTTTGCTTCCCATCCTCATGACGTACTCCATGAAAACGGTCACCGAAAACACAAATTTTTGTAAACGTTTGCCGAAGATGGAATTTTTGAACAGTCGTCAGTTTCACCTTTTTGTGGGAACCAGTTTCATGAGGTTGACACGCGCTATAAGGGTAAGGCTCGGTCAATGCTCCAATGCTGTAAGGTTTTACTTATTAGAAGACACTGGAAACGAGTCTGAAAATTATCCGGCCATATCCCACCATTTCTTCAATTGGGAGAGTTTGATCAATGACCGTCCACGTCAGTTGCTAGGCAAACCATCAATCACAATGTATAGAGATACCTGTTTCAGAGCGAATTAATGGACCGCTGTTCGCATGACAAGGGTTTGTATAAAATTCTCAGAAAAGGCGAGAAAAAAATCTTAAGGACAAGAACCCTCAAGGTGAAACTGGATTGACAATAGATGTGGTCATGCTTGAACTAACTGCTTTTGTGTAAGGTATATTTCGAGACAACAGCCTCCGGCAAAACTCATTCATTGCTTTTTTTTTTTCGATTTCCAACCGATATTATTCAAATTGCTTTGACGAAAGCAGTCCTGACAAAAACAGTGTAGAATTTAGAACGATCATTCGTTGCTTCTCAACCAATAGATTGGCAATTGCACTCAGCGAACTCGTGTGCATGAAAACTTCGAAAAGTTTCGAAAGTTGGCAATCTTCGCTGCCTTGGATACAGTTGGAAGAGGCGGACTAATCAAGCTTTTATCCACCTTTTGGGCTTCAATAATTTATCAGTTTAAACGTGCATATCAAATTAGCTAGAGCAAATTTGACTTCAAGTGGCCATATTTGCAGGATTTTTGGCAGTTTTTAGTGCTATAAATCTAAGGAACTCGATTGGATTAGCAACATGGCTTTGAGCTCGGCTAAGATGTGCTTCATGGCTGTTCTTCAGTTTTATGTGTTCCTGTTTCAAACGACTGGTGAGTGAATTCATATTTCCGCTGTTATGTTAAATAATCTCCTCGCTGGCTTGGCACGATATCATACTTTATAAGGTTACAATGAAATTTCTGTCATCTCATTATTCGTCATTATTTTTCGGCTGGCTGTTAAATTAGTGATGTTTTAAAATGAACTTACAGCTGAACTTACAGAGCTACTCGAATTAAATGCTCTAGATATCAATTTAATTGTTAACGCTATAATAATCTCGAAGACTGCTATGCAACGTGGTTTTGTAGTTGTGCATACAAACGCATAAATGGTTGAGCCCGGTAACTACGTAAACACGCTAAGAACTTGAAACGGAAATTTATAATGCGATGTTACAAACTTCTCCTTAAAGTTATTGCCACAACTGTATCAGGTGCTCGTTAATATCCTCTGGTTTTCTTCTATGCTTCTTTAGATTAATGAGACGAGTACACGGTTTCGAACAAGGTATAAGAAAACAATCGAGATAGCTGAATAAATTATTGATCGATGTTCAGTCGAGCTCGTTGCAACGTTCGGGTTGATTGCGTGGTAATAACTACAGATGAATATATACGGCTGTTTCGAGAAAGGTTGTCGGATTAAAGCGTAAAAGCGCATGCGAGAATCCCGAAGATTAGTTTGGGTAGAAGTTGATAGCTGCACCATGCGCTGAATTCTTAAATAGATAAAACAAATTGGCAAATGTCGTTTCCTACGTTTTCTTTATCTTAACCGGTAGAAGCAAGGTTCTTTTCGCCACTTGAATTTTCTTAAAGTCGTGTAACAGTGAAAGAAAAGCTACAGAAAAACTCTGCGGTCTTATGAGCGGAAAATGTAATGTATCCTCGCTGATACTTCACGTACAAAAATACAAATTTGTAGATTATTTCGTCTACACCGATATACAAAATTCCAGTGAATACCCAGACTACCGTTTGGTCTTGTCGCGTATGCTGGACGCTTTCATCCGACAATCTTTCTCGAAACGGCTGTATTACACTGATTGAAGCCAAAAGTTTATCGCTTAGCTTTGTAAACATAATTTTATTGCTTTTGGTGACAATGAAGAAAATTCTCGAACGTCTCAGTCGTTAGAGAATCGTGCGTTGTGAAGACTTAAAAATCTTTAAGCACGTAGTTACGAAACTGAAAGTTCGTACATTTCAGTGATGAACTTAGTGTAGCCTAGTCTGGAAGCGTTCCTCGTTCCTCCTCGCAGCCACCACCCCTTCCCCCTACCCCTTTAACAGAAGCTGTCCACGTATCGCAATCCCATATAGACTCAGCAGTTCTCCAATAACATCCCCCCCCATATTCACCTTGATCCTCGTTTACACGCATTTACCCTAGTATACCTCAGGCACCCTCTTCGTTCTCAGAGCTACTCTTAGAAACCAAGCGTGTCTCAAGTATTGCACGAAATAGCAAACTGCAGTTATATACTAAGCAATTTTCTCGCAATTAAATGATTACAATAATTATTATTATTTATTTTGCAATAGCTGGACAATCTGTCAGTAATTGGGGAGCATGGGGCGAATGCTCAAAGGACTGTGATGGTGAACAAACTCGAACACGAGAGTGTATTACGTCCACACCGTGTGGGACGCTAGAGGACAAGAGAGAATGTAGCACTAATTGGTGTTTAAGTAAGTACCACTTGCACAAACTTACCGCTTTAGCTGGCGGGATGTCGCGCGCAAGTACTTTGTTCCCCTTTAACCAGGGCAGCGAGGCCGCGAGGAGATTGCCTCTCCTTCGCGGCCTAGCCCCTAGTGTCCACGGAAAGAAAGCAATTGTGCGGGAAATTACGAAGGTTACACTTGTACCCTTGGTCCCCTTATTTACCTGCCTCTACCTTTACAACAAAAGTCCAGAACTAGATGTTGTATGAAGTCTGTGAAGCGTCGAACAATGCAAGGCTTTGGGCGGGAAGCAAATGAGCTGAGTACAGCTCCGATATGACGAATTTTAGAGCAAATTAACCTGGTGATAGAAAATAATTAATCTTGTGGGGAGGGTGGTGTTGTACTTCGATAATCTACGCACTTAAAGTTATGGCCGCATTTTGTAGTATCTGGTGGACTTTGCAATAACACTACGAAGGAAACAGCTTTATCCCTTTTTTAAAAGAATGAAACGAAGGAAGATTCAAACCGTCCCTTTTTTTATTGGCAACTAAGGCTAATGAGCAGATTGAGTAAGAGGTTCTCGTCCATTGAGCCACAGTTATTGTTCAGCGATAGGGAACAGAGGCTCTACGAAAAAAATATTTTGGCAACATTTAATAAGCGAACTTTTCGTATCCAATAGCCGGACGAACGCTGGCGACGAGACTCGACGAGGTAGCAAAATTTTGGTAGTTCTCCCTCTCGATTTAAGAGAGGACGAGATAAAGAAATAAATCATGGACTGGGAAATCTTTTAAGAATTAACTAAGCTGGCATAGTTTTTAGGACAAAAGCAGACAGAACGCACCACAATTGGGACTCAGGTCACTTCCAAAGCTTCTATTTACAATTACTTCGCCCAACCTGGACTGGATCACTGTAGTATTTATATTTAATGTGGCTAATACTTTATTTTTCTTATTTGCTTTACCTAGCCTTAGAAATGATTGTTGCCTTGGCAATCATTGCAGCTGCGATTCTAACAATAGTCATCGTCATCATTGCGCTTCTGTGCAGAATAAGACGAGAAAGGATTAAGAGAAAACAAGAACCTGCGTGAGTGCACATAAGGTTTATACAACACCCCTGAGTCACATTATAAACAGCCCATCCCGTGTCAAGTCAATGGTTGAAATTGATCACGTGATAGACACAGCTGGAACATTATCACGGCTCAAATATGCTGTAAAAATGACAATGCTTGGAAAGCATCTAGTGATCACGTGCGCCGCATTATTAGGAAGCACCAAAAATGTCCTGAGCTTAGCACCAGTTACAAGAAATTAAATAGGCTCCCAATCTCCATTAATTTTTTTAAAATCTGGTGTTTTACTTCAAAGCTTCAACAGGGAATCTTTAAAAAGTAATGAGGCAATATTTCGGGCCTCTAAAATTACTATACTTCTCTAATATCGGAGAATATTCTTTATATGGGAATTCAGTTTCCCCCAATTATTCTCCAGTCATGTACTTTTTGTAATTTCTGTGATTTATTTACTTGTACTAGCATGACAAAGTATTACTAAACTTAAACTTAAAATTAATACGCGGGTAACCAGAAATAACTTCTATTTTCGTGAAAAATTAAGAAGGACTTCAACTCCTCGATTTTAATGAGGGAAACTGAGTTTCATCTATAAACAACACACCTAATTCTAGGCCAGAAGGTAAACCATACCCTATTTTAGACCAAAATTGTCAAAACCTACATCTTACGCCAAGACCAGAACGCTTTAGAAACCGTACAGGCACCCTTTGGCGCAGCACTATAATTATAACATATATGTTAGGGAATAACCCCAGATCTTAGTATTTCACGTTCGTATCAATAGTAGTTTCTTTTCAGTTTGGTTTTGCCTCTGTAGTGTTTTTCTTCCTTGGTTAAAGGTTATTTTAAGATGTCCTTCCTTCTGAAGACACGTTTATACGGTGTAAACAAAAGTCATGATGACACAATCTCTTCAAATTGTACAAAAACAAAAACAAAATTGCATTGAAACCTTAAATTTGTCCTATTTTTCTATTACAGGAACATTACGCACTCAATCGAACGAATGTACGATGACGCAATTAGCACACGGAGTCAGTCCATGCGCCATTTTCCTTCAGTTGACAGTTTTCCAGAACCTCTAAAAGAACCGGAGGAACTGGGACTGGACAGCTTTGCCTTCGACACCGAAAGCTTGGCTGAGAGCATTAGAGAAGTCAGCTACTCATTCGGCGCAGACGAGGAGTACCAACCACAAGGACAAGCGAAAAAGGAAGAGGAAAAGAGGATTTCCCTTAAGGTTGTCTCCGTGACGGAGACCCAAGCTATCGGTAAAGACCTTGAGGTCAAAGACACGCCCCCTCCGGTTTATGCAGTTGTGATGAAGCCTCGAACTCAAGATGCGAGGCTGTAGTTGTACGTTTTAACAAACTTAGTTTGAACTTCTAGGAAAGATTGTGTGATGGCTAACCAACTTAGAAAGATTGCGTGACGTGTAGAAGAACTTGCGCGATATGGAAAGTGCTATGCTACAATCGAACGAGGATAGGACCAGCATGGTGCAAAGCTTTTATTTTTTAGTTTCTGTTACTAATCTCTTGTACCAATGTAATGCTAAAATATGATAAGAAAATATATTGATAAGTGGGAGGAGTTCATGAGGGAGGCCGGTCAGGGCGCTTTAAATCATTTGGCGAGTTTTTGGCTTCTATTTGCCGGTCTAGAATTAAATTCCCCCTGTTAAGAGCCAAAAATATTCAGAATTGTTCATTTTGTGATAAAAGTACGAAACTTGCCAAGATTACTAAATCACGCTACGTCCAACAATAACCACTTTTACGACAAGGAAATGTTGTCCTGCCACTTTCTATTTACGCTTCTTTCATTATGTACTCTGAAAAACTAAGATAAACTATTTTTGTGGCATTATCCTCGAAAATGTTTCAGCATTTTTCGATAAATACCATAAGGTTTCATGATTGCTAAGATTTTGTTTCGAAATAAAACGCATTTTTAAAATATAGATTTGTCTGATGATCACAGGGTCTTCTTAAGGATTTCCATCTTTGATCACCTTGCCTGCTTCCACATTGCACCGTTAATTCGTTTCATAAATATCAACAAAAAAAAAATCATGGTCTCAGCCAAGGCAAATCAAGAGCGAGTGTCAGCAAGAATCAAACAAAATCGGAAATTAGCGGTAAAAATGTGAAAATCCAAATTTGCTCAAACTCGGACTATTAATAGTTCATATTGAACTATTCATGGATATATGATTTATTTCTCAAATGGTTGTTGTGGGCTTATGCATTAGAAATGCTTAAGGCCCGCTAAGTCCTCAAAAGCTTTTGACAACCGCAGATTATTAGTTTTCACGGACAAAAAATTGTGGGTCTGTTTTTTCTTGTTTTTTTTTTTTTAATTTTTTTAATTTTTGTTTTTTTCCAACGAACTGGGTTCAATCTGAGACACTTAGACACTTGCATAACCCGGCTGCGAGAGCATCCTGTTTTCGGCTCTTGTTTGACCCGCTTAACTATGGAGTGGGAAGTAAAGGCCTGGCTAAACTAGGAAACATTATGACAGAACATTGTTGGGGGGAAAATGTTCCCCAGTTTAGTCGCGCGGGAAACATATGTTGCGGAAACAAATTTTGCTGCTCGGAAACACAAAATGTTTTTGCCCCAAGTCCAAAATATTTTTGCTTACCGGACACAAATTTCGCGTCCGAAGCACATGTTTCCCAGTTTAGCCGCCATGAAAACAATGTTGACAAGGTTCCAGTGCTGCCCATTAAAAATGCTCCCAGTAACGGCGAGCGTACAACATTGGCTAACCGCGAGGTCGAAGTAGAAGAGCCACAAACAGGTGAGAGAAAGGGGAAGGGAAAGAAGGAAAGTAACTGGACGAGCGAGTGGAGAGAAGGAAGTGGCTTACTGTCGAATCGATTCACGGATTTCAGAGAAATATGGTATCACAAGGGACAATTACAAAAGATCACAAATTATGAGAGAACAAGCCCCAGAACAAAAAAGATGTCTCCCCAATCTTCTTCGAAAGTCAGTTTATTATAATGCGCATGCGTCACTCTTTGTTTCCTCGTTTAGCCACCGGGGCAGCAAAGTATTTTGTTTGTTTCCCGCTAATCTAGCCACCCCGCAAACAGGTCGAAACATAGCAAGAAAAAATGCTTCCGCAACAATGTTTCCTAGTTTAACCTGGCCTTTAAGGTAAGTTATTTAGTTGAGAAACTTGACAGTATTTGTACTTCCTAGGAGCAATCGTGCTCTTAGGGTTCGTCACGCAATCTTTCTCCGCAAAGTGTAAGAGAAAGATTGCGCGACGAGCCCAAAGGGCGTCTGCGTAGGAGGCTAATACGAACTCTTATATGACTTTAGTTTCCCACGGTGTCCAATCGATGACAATCGGTACCAATCAATATCAATACATCGATTGATGTCGATAATAGATGACCAATCAATGAAGATGATTTGTGTGAACCTTTATCGATTGGTCATTTTATTCAGGTTTGGAACCGATAAGAACACGGTTTTGACGTTACGCGACCTAGCAGATTGCATCCTATGGCTTACATGTTGTGTGTTTGTAATTCTTAAAAAAAAAATCTTTGATTTCTCTGAAGATCTTTCGCAGCAACCCCGCGAGCAGAGTCGCTTCGATCTTATTCCCAGCCTTTTATGATTTGTTGTCTTAATACCCGCGCACTCGATGTAGCAGCTCTGAGTCGCGTAAGGAAGACTAGCTTTCGTCTTCAGGCGACAAGAAAAACTTGTTCGGCAACCTTTATCGGTTTCAATTAGGCGACGAGAAGTTTGCAGAGTAGAGGGGCTCAATCGAAAATGCATAAATCTGTCGGAGCACTGTATTTTATGTAGTGCAGCTGTTCTTGTACTTCCTGTAGTATGCAGGGAAAGCCATTCGACATTGAAATACTAAAGAACTGAAAATAAGGAACAATTCCCTGCGTTTTCGTCTTTTTTTTTTGTCCTCAATGCGGACCTAGTATTTTAAGACAAGAGTAATTCCATTTTAGGTAAAGCTTAGCTCATGTCAATCATCATTAACGGGGAAATCTACGGATTTGTTCATAGAGAACCTTGATTTTCATGTGTATATGACATCCAGAAATCACAGAAATCGCGACGCCCACCTCTCGATGAAGATCATTTAAGGTCATTCAACTTTCCGTACCTATTACATGTTTCCGCCTCGACTTTATACCCAAACGTTCAGTTGATTCGTTGCAATTTCTCGAAGAGGAAGACTGACTGTATTACAAAGGGGGAGGAGGCAATTTATGTGATCGTCGTGTTTTCGTCTTTTAGCGGTGCCAAGTTGAAAGAAGAAGGCTAATTTATGACGTTACTCGCTGTTGACTAAGAATAGCTCATTGTTACAATATATCCTTTAAAAAAGTAATCAAGTGTGAAAAAAGAGTCTGAACGAGAATAGTTAACTACGATAGACTTCCGCTCTTGTAAGGGGATCAGTTCTGTGACGTTTGCGAAGTAGCCTGTGAGGAAGCTGTCTTTACAACTCTTCTGAGCAGGGGTGAAGGGAAGGAGAACAAGGATAACTTGACAGGATGTGTCACGCATGGACAAAGTTGTCAATCATTTGGCGTTTAGATAATTTGACAATAAGGGCGTATTCGCAATCAAAGATGAAAAACTGACCAAAAATACTTTACAAGTGCAAAGAAAGTAATCAAGCAAGTAACATACAGGCTACTTTTCTCCCTTTCTCTTGCACTATTGATCACGTGTACAAGCCAGCTTAATATTATGAGGTCACGAGCCATATCAGTGCACTGATCTCTTATGTATGGAATGAGGGAAACCCCCTCTTGATTACTATTTTTGTAAATCAGCTTTTGATTTTACATTCAGTCGTTTTACAAGGCACGTAGGATTGTTTGTGCAGAAGTTTTGTCTTTTCAGAAACTCAGACTTCCCAATATTTCTCAACGACTTGCTGTGAACTTTTCTACATAGGCTACCGAGTCATCGGAATCATGGGTTTCTGTCTGATCAGCTGAGGTGAAGGTCTGAGGTAGGCAATCGATACAAAATAGATGCATAATCTTTGTTGACGCATTTTGAATAGATATGCATTGTCTGTATCTTAGATCTGGTTTCTCGTGGGGAATAAAGTGTTCAAATTATGCCAAGGTAGTAATTAAGAATGCTGCTGTTGTATGTATTTTTTTTTTCTACAACGTTACTCATTGTTATGTATTTAATATCCAGAAATTGCGACACCGACCACTCGATATCAGTCAAGTTCACTGAAGGTCTTTGAACTTCCCGTATCAAACGTGCTTTCCGGCCTCAACTTTATACCCGAGTACTCAATTGCTTCTTAGTCCATTTATTTCTCAAAGGGCGACTGTGTGTTTTTCAAAGTAGAAAGAGGTAAGTTCGGTGATCTAAGTGGAAATATGTCGTGTGTTAGACTAATAGCGATGTTAAGTGTAATTTGCCGATGACGCGTACGTGACTCGCTGGTGACTGAGAGTTGCCCATTGTCACGACATATCCCTAAAAGTAATCAGGTGAGAAAAAGAAAAAGTCTGAAAGAAAGCAGTTAACTTCGATAGACTTTCGCGGTTGTAGGGGATTCTGTGATATTCGCGAAGTAGCCTACGAGGAAGCTGTCTTATAGCTCCTCTGAGCGGGAAGGAAGGAAGGGTGCGTCACGGATTGACATAGCTGTCACTGTCAGTCGTCTGGTGTTTAAATACTTTGAAAATAAGGGTGTCTACCTGATCAAGGTTGAAAAACTGACTAAAATTACCAAAAAACTACAAGGGAAGTAATCAAGCAACACACAGGCGGCTTTTCTACCTTTCTCTTACACTATTGATCACGTGTACAAGTGAGATTAATATTATGAGGTCACGAGCCAGATGTGCCAATTTTTCTTTGAAAGAGGGAAAAACCCCTATTTGATTATTTATAATTCAAATTTTTGTTTCGCTTTTAGTCGTTTTCAATACATGGTAACGTTAGTTGTGCAAAAAGTCTCGTCGATTCAGAAACTATTCTATTCTAGTGTTTCACATCGACCTGTGCATTAATTCATGAAAACGTTTCTCCATAGGCTATACCGACTTATCTCAATCGTATTTTTGTGTCAGTTTAGCCGAGGTGAAGAACTGAGGTAGGTGTTCGATACCTTATATATGTATAATCTCTGCTGACGCATTTTGAATCCATATGTATGGTGTATGTGTTTTATAACTGATTGCTCGCGGGGCACGAACGCTTGATGTTTAATCAGCTGATAATTAGAAATAATTCAACTAGCAAATGTCAAGAAACTGCTTAGCTCTCACATTTGAAAACCCGGTGAAACGTAAACGAAGCACTGCAGCGGAAGTACGCACTGAAATCGGCGATTTTTGGTCGGACATTTCTGACTGAGTTAGTGTGATAAGTGTGTCAAACGTGTTTCTTATAAGCGACTGTTTCTTAGAAAAACACATTATGTCTTCATATGACTGTGGAATGTAATATCCCCGATGTGCACTCATGTAGTTTTAATTTTTGACTTGTCATTGTGTGATGACTTGTGGCTTGTTGAGTGTATTTTATAGGGAGTAGGGAGAGTGGGAACCTTTTGCTTGTCGTTTGGAATACATGTTGCCTTTTTTCCTTTAATTTAAGCTCTTTTTCGCCAGATTGTTCTTTTCTTATAGAACGTTGATTCACGTGTATTACGGTCATACTCTCGCAGCGTCACGAGGCACTTCAATGTTTTTGTTGTTGTTGTTGTTGTTTTTTTTTTGTTTTTTTTTAAGTAAGGGAGATCCCCACTGACGTCTGACCTATTGTTACTCTGATTGTGCAAATAAGCGCTCTCAAATTGTTTCCTTTGTCCACGCTCGCGAGAATTGTGAAAAGTTCTTATCTTGGAATGGAAGAGTCCTCTGAGTCTGGCGGGCTGCTGCCAGGAGAGTTAAGTTATACGGCATTGTTTGACTTCAAGCAAGTTCTAGATAATCGCATTCTTTAGAAGTGTTCAGAGAGACCACCAGAAACCAAAAAATGTAACCGAATGAACAAAAATACAATGAATTTAATGTATTTGCCTTTGCATTTTAGTCATGGCGGAAAGTCAAGTCAATTCTCGTGAAGCAAAACTGGATTTTGATGAACATGTTTTAGAAGGTGAGAAGACAAAAACTCCTAATGACTTAACAAGAAATGAAATATTTGACATCAGTTCGAGAGCTCGGCTGGTTAATTATCAAATATTGCAATGGAAACTACGTGGTTTTAAGATAGTTGTGGAACTTGAAGCCCGATGTTACTTTGTAGTGATCGTGAACAAGGTCTACACTGTAGAGTCTGGAAATCTACCTGGGAATAAATAAATAAATAAATACAATAAAATTGGATAAAGATGTAATGATGTGATACAAGACAAACGAGAGATCCGATACCTTCTTCTTTTTTTTGTAGAGAACTATTTTGTCGTCTAAGTTTTTCAACGCTATTTGTTACTAATTGTAAATTAATTTTAATTCTGTTGTGGATTATTGTTGTTGGTTATGTAATAGAGCAGTTTTCAATTGAGTATCGTCAAACCAAAACAGTAATAGCTCTAGCCAATCACAAAGGACACAAGCAGACAATTCAGTGAACCAATCAAAACTTGAAACAAATACATGTAGCTGACGCAAAGCGCTGGAAAACGAGCGCGAGCAATTGCAAATAAGGATTGGTTTTGGTTTCACTTCTGATTGGATGAAAAACTTCGCGAGTATTTTAAACCAATCGTGTAGCGTAGTAATGCAAAACCAATTACTTTTCGACACTCATGTGAAAGCCGCTCTAAAGAGTTTTTTTTTCCCGATGTATTGTCAGTCATAGCTCAAGGCCCAGCTCCAGTCCCACATCCTTCTGATGAAAAACTTGATTTTGATGATGATACTCTAAAAGGTGAGAAAATAACTGACAACTAGTTTATTATCTAATACAGTGTTAATTTTACACCAAATCGAAGCTGTTCAGTTAGTTTTGGTGGCATTTTGAGCTATGGCTTACGAGCCCGGCCCAGAGGTCAGCGATTGGGTCTTCAGGGAAAACTCTGGGGTAAAAAAATAATATATTTTATATTTGACTGGCTATTGACAAGATCAAACAAGCCCGCCATATCGCCGAAGCTGAAGCGTACCAAATAGGTACGATTAATTAATTACTCTATCCAAATTCGACTAAAAAGCTGACCCCATCAGGCCAGTGACTTGATATCTTGTTTTGCTTTATTGAAAAAACAAAACAAAACAAAACAAAACAAAACAAAAACAAACACAAAAACAAGAATAAATCAATAACCGCCCGGTTTGCATGTAAGGCTTCTGCAAGCTTTAAACAATAGTTTCATAAGCGTAACAAGACTGGGGTAGCCTAAAGGGCCTTTTGATAAAATAATTTTAGAATGATATTAATTAAGTAAAATATATGAAAGAACGTGTACCTGAACTGCGGAGAAAGATATGAAGACATGATTGATCATCGCAGTTATAAACACAACTTAAGGAGTTGTGAAATTGTATAATGGTGAAGATACGAGCTAAATTAAAGCCTGGAAATAACTGCTTCACCTTGAAGTTGTGTTTATAACTGCGATGATCAATCGTGTCTTCATATCTTTCCCCGCAGTTCAAATATATGTTCTTTCACATATTCCCTTGTATCTTCACCATCTACGGGTATATTACGAACTCACAGTGACCAGCTCCCAGTTGGCTTGATAGCTCAGCTGATAGAGCACTGCACCGCCGGCTATCGCGGAGGTCATCGGTTCGAATTCCGTTCTTGGGATCCGTTCCTTTTGCAAGCCTGAATTTTTTCAGGCTTTATTTTCACAACTGCTTTTAAGCAGTTGTAAAAGTTAAAACTTGTGTTTACAAATGCGATGATCAATCATTTCTTCAGAGTGATATTAAGTTAAAAATGGTAACTACTGCATTGCAAAGTGAAAACTCGCAAAGCAATTCTCACTAAAGAACTGAAATAGTTTTAAATGCCATTTGATTCAGACGTGTTTTTCAGAGATAAGCGGCGATGAGGAGAAGGCAACTGCAATTTAGCCTAACTATAAATTGTGCTGATACATAATGTTAGCTGCCCATAGCCGTGTTTCTTTGCAGGCAAATAATCAACTTCTTAAAGGACCTCAGTCACGGTGTTTTGAGTTGTTTTGGCCACATACCAAATCTCCTTTAAACGGAAGGAAACCTGAAAATAATAGCTCAGTAAGATAGAAAAACATTAAAGAGATAATAATGAACCATAGAGGAACAAGGATGGTCAAGGATGGCGAAGATTGACACGGATTGCAAACGACGAATTTGAAAAATTTAGGCTAAACTTTTCAAGATGTGCAAACCGTGACTGAGCTCCTTTAAGTAATTTATGAGTATGGGAAAAAAAATTAATCATTCAATGCCGGCACTGTACAAAGTAAGTTACTAATTATATCAGCTTTGCTTTTTCAGCGATAGCAGAAGTCTATCAGGAAGAAGGTGACAAAGAATTCACGAGAAAAGAAGTTTGTAACGCGATATACTTCTACACGGAAGGAATTCAAGTGAACTGTAAGGATTTCCAGCTGAATGCCAAGCTGTACAGCAACAGAGCAACAGCTTATTACCGTCTCGGTAAGATGTTGATCCCATAATTCTTAAATTTATCCACTAATGAAAAGAAATTGTTGCTTTCTTCGTCTTCAGCCTTTCATCGATTATAACAGAAAATATCAATCAAACAGATGACATTGGGATAGTAACTTTCCGGGGGAAAGTATCAGCCCATAGAAATAAACGAGTAATAAACATTCGTCTTACAATAACTGCAGAAATTCTTGCGCGCTCATTGGCTAATTTGCATTGTCAATAACCGGACTATGCAATGAGCAAGAGCGGACAATTTGACAATTTGTTATTGTAAAAAACAAATTTACGTCAGTTTTTCATGCCTCTGTCCTGTTATTGATGGTGAATTTCGTCATAACATTATGAAAGTCGTCAGCTACTTTGACAAAGTTATCACGAAATTCATGATCAATAACAAGACAGACGCATGAAAAACTGACGTCAATTTGTTAAGTAGACCTTTCCCGTATCCTATTTCAGTGTGTACGAACAACAGCACCAGAGCGAGGTTGGAGTAGACATTTTGATACATTTGCTGTATTTTTTTTCCACCCTGACCTCAACTCAGTGCCATTATTTTTTGGAATGTGGGAATGGTCTATTGCCTTTAATGTTCGCCAGTACATTTTCCGGCATTTTCTGGAACCTTCTTCTTCTTCTTCTTCTTCTTCTTCTTCTTCTTCTTCTTCTTCTTCTTCTTCTGTGGATGTAATGTTTTTTCAATTCTATAAATCAGGGAATTTTCACCAGGCCCTGAATGATGCAGCAGCTGCCGTCAAGTTGGAACCAACCTTGACTAAAGCCATAGAAACAGGTAAAATTCTTGACTCAGCTGATTTATAACATGAAGTCGAAAACTATCGTATACGACTCTTTAAATGCAAATGACATTCAGTGTCTTTTTAATGATATTCCTTCGTATAAGCCTCCATTGCAAGCTATTTCCGGTCCAATACCAACTTACGAGCATGGCATTTTACAAGAAAAAATCAGTCAGGTTTTGGATGTTTCCACTTGTGCATTGTAGGTAGTATTTTTTGACCTGATATTAAAAAATCTATTGTAGGAGCAAGCGCTTGTGAGAAGCTACAGTGTTATGAAGACGCCATATCGTGGTGTGAGAAGGGATTGGCAGTATCCTTCATAACATCATGTATATTAATGTTCTTATCCAGCTGTGCAGGGATTCTAGTGAAAGTAGTTGTGGGATAACTTACAAAAAGCTGTGCTCTCCCCCTCTCTTCCCCCTTACATGCCGCTAAAATCCCGCTAATCCCTTTCTCCGTTGTACAGTCGTGGGGGTATGAGTTGTTACTTCGAGGGGCAACTTAATCGAAAAACTTATGAGGAACTGAACCAGTAGAAACTCATTTCGGGAAATAATAGAGAGTTTGAAATTCAATTTTTATCAGTTTGCTCTGTTACTTGACAACCCATATAAAAACAAGTTAGAGATTCAAATGTATAATTATATCAAAAGGTGTAATGTTGCTCTGTCTCCAATATTATTCATCTACACACTAGATAAATAAGCTAAGACAGCCTCCTTCTTACTATCAAAAAAGCCCCCGTTTTTCCGAAGGTTTCCCCTTTCGCTTCAACCAAGACGAAATTGCAACTTGGGTTTCTGTGGTAAAAATAAATGACTTTCCTTTGATTTTTTTTCCAACGCTGACTGTACCCCTGAGGTCAAATCCCTTTGTACTACTACCTGCCGAATTCTCATACAAATTGCCTCCAAAAAAAAAGCCTTTGATTCTTACAGTCACAAATATTAAGTCACGCATTGAATTATCGGGCCGTGTACAGCATTTTTCGCCTGTTAGTAGGTGAGCTAGTTTACATTAATTTCAGCCCTTCTTCGTTACTTACTAATTTTTAGTACATTACATAGCAATATATAGATTAGTTTTTCTCAAAGATATACATGTTATTTACCGGCTGGGAGGTCCGTATAGGGAAAAGTCTGGGAAATGCTGCCCGAGGCCGCAGGCCAAGGGGAAGCATTTTCAAGGACGAGGTCAGAGTTTCTCAGTATATGGAACTCCCAGCCGGCAAATAACAGGTTTATCCTTTTATTTATGGTAAATTGGTTTACCAGTGGGACTGTTTACGCCACTGTCTCTTAATCGGCTAAGGTGTCGTCTACAAAACCATTCGTAAAATATCATCCCAACGACTAACTCAGATATTAGACGCAAAAGCATGTATAAAAGAACAGATACATTTCTTACAATTTAATATTGATTGTATTTATTTCACCACTTAAGTGACATTGTCAGAGAAAACCGGGCAGGACCGGTACCAAAAGATCGAGGCTTCATCATTTCACAGTATAAAAGTTACCCAAATAGATTGACAACCATGACATTTGCCGAGGTAGGCGTTCCATTTTCTTCGAGATATCACCACATGAATTTGGCCCCTCAAGCGGTGTAAAATGGCCGAAATGTTAGGCAGCTGTAGCTGAGCCTAAAAGATTCTTCGCTCAAATTCCAGAAT
>Ga0126339_10001394_pt1 | contig 16306 bp, 14 predicted proteins | sample OrbTmetagenome_2_FD_92532 | JGI IMG/M metagenome (GOLD analysis project Ga0126339, IMG submission 92532) | Coral microbial communities from Petempiche,Puerto Morelos, Mexico - Orbicella T R C metagenome | ecosystem: Host-associated > Invertebrates > Cnidaria > Coral | place: Petempiche,Puerto... | reverse complement strand
TCGAACAGATCCAGAGTCTTCTGGTAGTCTGTCACTGTTCTGATTTTCCGTGCAGGGAAGGGGTCGTACTCCCTCAGAAACTCCTGCGTTTTTCTTGACTTTCTTTGGTGTGGAGGGGCTCTTGGCTGGTAAGGCTTCGGAAGTAGTGGCTTTTGCAGACACGCCTGCGTTTCCTGAGAAATTGGTTCTTCCAGCACGTTCTGGCCAACCTTTCTTACCACTGGCGCGTTCTCTGCAAGAAGTTGATCGAAATAACGCAATACCGCGGGATCTAATTCTGCGAGTTCTTCTTCCAGTCTTTCTTGGTTGTTGGAAGCCAGAGTTCCTTGTGTTATAACCCAAGGTTTCATTTCTTTAACTGATGTGTTTCTTTCAGCTCGAGCCGAACATGTTCGAAAAATTTTTTTGCTTTTTCGCGCTTGCGGATAAGACGTTTTAGTGCATTACCACCACAGGGCTTGCAGAGACGGTAGTCGCATAGAAGGCCGACTCCGCAGCCTCTGCAAGGCTCTGGCTTTTTCATTCCTTTTTTCAGCTGGTAGTTGTGCTGCCTGCAATACACCCCGTAACAACGCTTTCCGCAGCTTTCTTTCTGGCCCCGCATCAGCCACCTGCACTTGTTTGGCGCTCGAGTCATCCCGGCTCAGGCGATATAACAACGGGCTCGTGCATTTCTAATTGGTGTCTCTCCCTTCCCTTTTGTAAGTAGTATATAGGGGATTAACCAAATACTATTTCAAAGAGGGAGCCGAATTTCAAAGTTTCGCAGCCCCCAGGTTCAACCGGCCCGAGCTTGTGAGGGCCGGTCTTGATGGTGGGGGCTGCGATAAGGTGAAATAAGGCTCCCTCTGCAAAATGGTATTTGGTTAATCCCCTATATACTACTTTAATCTCCCATAACATCGCAATTTCTTGACTTTATCCACTAAATGGTTTCTGAATAAATAATTTTTTATTGCATCAGAATGGTGATTTGTGACTGAACGAGGAAAAAAAAAACGGAGCTGAAATTTAAACCCAGGCCTCACTGCCTGGGTAATTATTTTTCACCAATTTCATGACAAGATTGAAGTCATCAGGGAGATTAGATTGGAATGAAAACTCCATGTTTAGGTGCCCACTTGGGCTTCTTGAACAAAACTTTAGTCACCTGCACTCGTAACTTAGGCACCTCAGGCAACTGGGCGCGCATTAGACAGCAGCCTTGAACTTAACCATAGTTAGTTAAGCCCGGCGCACACTTGTGACATAACAACATAATGACAAGCATAATGACATAAGGAGGATGTTATTTTGTTATGTTGGCAGTGTGACCATCCTGATATAAGGACATAATAGCAACATAATGCCATGAGCACACACGTAATGATATAAGAAGAAAAATGTCCTTTTCCTCACGTCGCTATGTCTCTGTCATTATGATACCATTTTTGTGTTAAAACAAGTGTGAACATCATCTTCATAACAACAAGAAATTACAAATCAAAGAAAGCAACACAAGAATGGTCAAACCCAGGTTGCCATGAGCACTGAGTTTTAAATGTCAGCAACTGTCAAGTGTGATGAGGAATGTTAATTCTGATTTCCTGAAATAATATTCTTGATTACCCAAATAAAGCCCTCCAAGGAGGTTGTGGTACTGGCCATGTCTTCTCTTATCCTCTTGTCATAAGATCAGGTTCATCCACTCTTTTCCTGCAACATTTTTCCTTTTGTTTTTGTTTTTTTTATGATGCCATAACATTGAAGAAAAGAAACAAAATTATCTGAAATGCAGCAAGTGTTTCTTCCTCCATTTTTAAAGTTTTTATTAGGATGTTCACATTACCGACATGATTGGAGTGAGAGCGGTTTTCATTTGAGTGTTGAAAAGTAATTGGTTTTGTGTCACTGTGTTACACGATTGGCTTAAAAAAATGTGCTTCACTTTTTCATCCAATAAGGAGTAAAACCAAAACCCATCGCAACTCATTTGAACACATTTTTCCATGCTTCACGTCAGCTACCTGTAATTACCTGTTATTGTCGGTGTCCTTTGTGATTAGCTAGAGTGATTACTTTGGTTTTGTATCTATAACACTCAATCGAAAACTGTTCATTAGTGTGAACCAGGCTCAATGGGATGGAATAATGCAGACGTAACTAATCTATGACAGTAATGATTAATCAGTCGGTAATCAATGAGTAATCAGCTGGTTATTACTCATTGAGTATTACCAAATATACTCGATGAGTAATTGATGAGCAATTGTTGTTCCACAAAAGTTTTAGCCAGTGATGTCTTAATTAGTCATCAGGGGTCTTCGAATGGCATAAAATTCATAAAATCCACAACAAGAAGTGTAAAGTGTAAAGTCTTTCACATGGGATACTTTGGTTGATGTACTAGTGCCCTCAACATTGAATGGTAGAATTAAATCCAAACAGAAAATGCTAACATTCCGTTTTGTAGTTGTATTTTCATCAACTAAAAGATTATAGAATGTGGTTTGCATTCGAATTTGTATGCATGTGGTAGTAAGAGCATAAACATTGTCAACATTGTTTCTGTTGCGTCAAAGTGAAGAGGCCAAAACTCGACAAGGCATCATTACTGTCCTTGCGAACATTTAGAAATCATTAAGTCTATGTACCAGAAGAGGTCTCAAGTGGTCTAAAATAATTGCACTTGAGGTGTTTGCAAGAGAGAAAAAAAGAGGTAGAATTCCAGTCAAACATCACCTTAAAGAGAAAAAGCCTGTTTTAATATGAAATTTCTCGTGGATGTCTCTGTTTTGTACTCAGTCAAGGGTATGGGGGAAGTGGAACTATTTTAAATTAAAGGAATCACTGTGCTTTGGCCAAAGTTGTAGTCCAGGTATATTTCTTTGGAACCAGGGTGGATATATTTGATATCCTATCAGCAACATGGGCCATATAAGGATAAACCACTAAACAAAACTATAGAACAAAACCTGATTTAGACTAGGACAACTTTTGCAAAAGTTGACTTCTGTTGGCAAATTTGAGGAAAAGTTGGGAAACACACTTTTCTAGATGAAAATTATGCGCTAAACACGAAACTCTTGTTTACCAAGTTTGGTTCTGCCATTTTAGGGGTGGCGAATGGTCCTTCAAAAACTGTGGGTCATAAAATTTTAGTAGAATTTCATGGGTCGTGCAGTCTTGTTTTTTAGCGGTTATGTGCGTCTCAGTCCAGTTTTCACAAGGCTAAGGGTCTCGAAGTCCCAATTCGTTCCTTTACCTATTTTTATACATTATGTCTTGTCTTTATATGATATAGAATTTTAATGAAGCAACTTACGAATTTTCTGAGAAAAAGTTAATCCTAACTTCTCTTAATTGTCTTAATTCCACAAAAAGGTACAAATCCTACCACAACGTCTGATTTGGTGCCAGAAAAACAGGTGTATTTCTCTAGGATATCATAACGTAGTGTGTTATAATCGAATTTCCAGTTCCAGTCAGTTCCAAGAAGCTGGCTTGAGGCTGTACAAGCTCATTCTAGCTCTGAACTAAATCTGGGGCTCGAATTTTAAGAGTATGTTTATCAAGGACTCTGTCTCTATTACACGGTAATCACATGATTTTCTGTTCACATGACTCTTGAAAATGAGGCTAGAAGCTATTTGCTGATTAAGTTAAGTAAGAAGTAGAAGGAGATTCACATAAGTTTTCAAAGCAAGAAAAAAACGGTTGCAACCTACAATTTCTTTCATTCTTTACAAATACAGTAGCACATGGATGAGTTGGAAGGCATCTTAAAATCCATGAAAGATTTTGCTTAAGGAAGTTAGTTTTGAACCTCGTCTGAACATCCTAAAAATAATCTGAATGCCATGAAATCCTTCAGATAGCAGACAGATGCAGCATCTCTGATGTCAGAATCTGATGAAACTCTCTGCAGTAGCAACAGAACATTCTTGATATTTGAAATATGTTCTATAGAAGCAGAGACCAAATTTCAGATCAGCTGTTGGAATAGACCTGATTTTAAAAAGATATTAAAAGATGCCAAACAATTTAACAATACTGTACCATTCATTGCCCTTGGTTTTCAACAGTGTCATCATTAGGACATTTTGGCAGCAGGCGTCTTTAGTACTTCTGCATTTGCATGCTCCAGTGCATGGTAGTCCTACATTCTGGTGGCTACACTTCATTGTGTTGCATCCTGATTTGCAGCCACAGTTTACCATCTCATCACAGCTTTCAGGTACAAAGGTAAGAGACATCGACTTGGGTATGAGCTTGTCATTCAGTCTTGACCAGCCCATAGTCTCTGGAAGTGGAAGGGTAGGGTTTGTCAGATGGGCTTGCTTCCATATAATTGCTTGGAAGTGAGCCCTTCTGATATGCAGTCGTGCTGCATCACTCATCGGGGGAAGAGCTTCTGGTGACCGGCATCTAGAAAATAACGTTGTGCATGCTTCATTGCAGCTCTCAGCATCAGCAACATTATATACCCTGCAGATGAACTTCTCAGCAGACGTCATTGTCACCATATCCTAGGTTTCTCAGCAGCATGTGGTGTTCTGTGAACTTCTTCCACGATGTTTTCTTGCTGTGGCCAGCAAAGTAGGAGACCATATCGCACCCTGTTATTGCATGAAAGTAGAGAATGGTTTCTACTTCAGGAATTGTTTTGTTCAGACGTTCACGAATCGTGTGGATTAGCAGATACTTGGGGTTCTTTCATGTCCCAGCACTCATCCACAACTGCCCATTTTGCCCAGGTGTGAAACTAAGAAAACATCCGTGTCTTGACACGAGACTGCAAGGAATTCTGCATCTGAGTGAGCACAGTGTAGAATCATTTGAGTGTCCTCCTCTTCATGGAAACCTTTAAGTGCTCTGATGTCAATGTTCGGGCTGGAACACTTGACTGCATCTTCCTCTTCGAATCCACCACCAACAGTGATGATCTTATCCACTGGGGCTCCTGCAAGAAGTTTATCTGATAAGAAACGTGCTAGATCTGCCTTGTTTTCATTGAGGGCCACGAAGTTGGACCAGGACTTGGGTAGCGGTACTGAGCCATCTTCAATAATTCTTTGAATTGGTGCATGGCCTCAAGAATGCTTCTTTCTAGTCGCACACTTGATCGACGTTGCCCTGTATCTGTCAAATGTCACGTCTGTTCAGTGAAAGTCTTTTCCAGAGACAAAAACAGCTTTCACAAATTATTTATCAATGAGATCGTTGAATGTGTTGCAATCTGAAGGTCTTCCTAGTGCCATTACCAGTGCTTGATCATCTACTACTAGCGTCAATCTCCCTGCGATTGATGTGACCCGAGGATGTTCTGTACCATTACTGAAAACTTCCATCATGACCGATTTATGTCCAGTGTGCAGCTGACTACCAGCATCAAAGATGGCAAGGAGAACTGCCATTAGTTCATGGCTGAGGATTTGAAGCAAATCTACTCTTTTACTGTCATCATATGCTGTAATGATGCACTGAAGGGTGTTTCTGTCAGCTTTGATGGCCGCACACTTTTCAAAATTGTTCTTTTTGACTTCATAAAGGGTTGAAAATGTGGGAGCCTATTTTTAGGGAGAGGGTCCCAGAACTTCTGATGATGCCCATCTTCTCTTGGCGCCCTAAGTCTTTCCTTCACAAAGGTGATCAGCTCCTCCTGGCCAAGACTGTTTGCGTTAAGTAGGGACTCTTCTATCCGTGTCGTTGCCATGTCTTTGGTCACCACGTTCTGCAACCTTTCAGGGATCGTTGCCTGATTGTTGATGTTGAAAACATTCGCTTGACGGAACAAAACGATAACTTTCTTCTCATCAGAATTATCTCGCAGTTTCCTTGATGGGTTGGACTCGTTGCATGCAATCTGATCATCGTTGGCAACATGGAACATCTTCTTTGTTAATACAGCAATATGTGCTAGGAGGTTCTATGACAGTGTCCATTTACACAGTGCTGCTGTTGTCCTGGTTATGCCAACTATCCCACCACCCCTCTTTCTGGTACCATTGAGCCACTCCTGATCTTGATCCGGATCTAGCCAATTAAATTGTTGAGAAGAGCCTTTCACAACCCAGTTGCCCTTGTCAAACTTGGTTTGTACCTCTACTGGAAGCTGTTTCATTTGCGCAAGGTACGCAGCACCCTATTGAGCGTAATTGGTGTGATCATAACGATGGAAAAATGGCAGCATTTTTTGAAAGGCATACAGATGTAGGTCCCACATTCCCTCTCTCTGAGCTCTGACAAAGAGCAGAAGGATGCAGACCATGTACTGCCACCTGTAATCCTCCTTTGTTTGACTGAATGGACTTCTCGAGACTTTGTTTCAGTTCGTTGTCCTTCTCTTCCAAATAGACCAAAAGTTGTGGCAGAAGCCGTTGTCACATCACCTGAAGAGTGATCTTGTGAACTCAAGGACCTTTGTTGTAGTCTTAACCTGCAAGTGTGCACTCCACAGTTCATGGACCTAAGAAACCGCTCTCAATCCAGATGTTTGGTAGCCCAGAGTCTTGAAATCTTGAATCTTGAGTCTTGAATCAAGAAATTTTCTTTATCTACTTATCTTACCCTTATCAGTATAGCAGTTCTTGTGCCAGTGCAGTTCCTCAGCTTTCTTTCTCTCAACTGCACTCAATATCCTGTCGATTGTTTCCGTGTTGATGGTGTCTCTTAATTTTCGTCGCTCTTCAGATGATTCCTTCAATGAATGCAAGCCCTGCTCTGTTGCACTGAACAGGACATCTTTTTTTGACTCCTGGCATATAATGCACTCACCAAACGAAACAGGAGGGGCAGATCGCTTTAAACTCGCCGTTTTTCCATTATTTTAATCATGCAATCTCTCAACACAACCTGCCATGGAGCTCTCCGAGTTACCAGCTCGATTTAGCAGCCAAGCAAGTTTACTGGGACTGGGACTGCAGCACAGGATAAAAGCTTTACCAATTGAAACTTGTGAATGAAGTTAGATTTCCTTGAATGGAAATGTCTTTTATTCTCAACCAGAACTTAGTAAGGTTTCTCTTTTTTAAGTCCAAGTACCTTAATTTTCATTTTTAATTCAAATTTGATTCATTTGCAAAACCAATATTCTAACACTCATCGCTGAATTATGTTTTCGATCAGAGTCAAAGCTCAAAGCATGGGTTTGTCTGTGTGTTTAAAATTGCCACTTTCATTTTATTGCGTAGTATTAGCCTTTAGATTCTTCAACCATTAAATCACAACCCTAGAGGGCCAAGAAACAAAGTTCATTTGTTAAAAGCTTTACTATATAATAATAAGAAAAACATGTCTATTTCTTGAAGTGGACATATCCTTGCAGTTGCAGTGTGCATAAATGACCTCTGGAGACGAAATGGTTTCGATATAACGTGTAATTAAAGCATCCACCATCAATTTGTGCTTTTTTACCAGTGAAATATTTATAGTAAGCTGATTTAAAAAAATATTTGGATTCAAAACTAACTTCGAAAAATGGAAAACAGTTTTGCCTCGGTTTCATGCTGCGATTTCACAGTTAAGGTTACAGTATACCTTCAGGGATGTCTCACGTGCAAGCAATGTAGCACGTGCAGTTTAAGCTGTAGATACCTAAACCCCTCTATCAAATTAAAGCTTATAGAGCTGGCTATCAAACTATACCAAGAATTCTGGAATAAAATGAATTGTGGAATTTTTCACGACCACTAAATGCGAGCACCCTTTCACCTTTTGAAAGCTACAAGTCAAAGCGAATTTCGTTTTTCGCCAATTCAATTTTTTCCTCGGTTTCAGGGCCCACAGTGCTTAAAAAACGTGTCTCTGTTTTGGCTATTCAATTGCAGTAAAAGGTTACAGAACATTTTTGAAATAGGATTAAAAAAATGTGGAGTGATTGCACAAGAGTCACTCTCGAAGTAAAAGTATTTCGAAATTAACAATTCCCAGACAGTCTTTTGTAGTTCATATGTTAAACTAGCTACTGTCCAAATTTGAGGGCAATTGAACAAATTCCCTTTGAGTTATAACTCTTTAAAGTGTCTGTTTCAAGTGAAAAAACTTATTCGATAAAACAGCGCTAAGAAAAATCTTCTGCTTTGCAAACAAACTCCACCCACAAACGCCTTCAACTGGGTTCTCAGATAACTGAGCCAATCAATGCAGGGAATTGCAAAAGTTTACTACCATTAACCTCCTGGTGAAATTTACGTGCGGATGGCTAAAAAACCCTTGAATTGTGTTTTGCAATGCGCTCAAGGCACTGAAGATGCAGAGATAATTTTTCTGTAGCTCGGTTTTTCTTGAAGCTGGTCTGGCAAAATGGGGAAGACTAAAAAGGATACGAGCGCTAGAGTTGCTGAGCGGAGAAAACAGACAAAAGAAAGCGCGGGGAGCAACTGTGTGTGGTCAACTGTGCATGGATGATTCGTCAATATCAGACTCGTCAGAAGAGTCTCTGTCAACATCCCTGTTATTGCTGTCAAGTTCGAAATTTTTACAGAACCTTTCTTTTCTCTTACCACAAATATTTTGCCCGCCTTATACGATAGCTATAGCTTCATCCACGTGGCGAACTTTCGCTTCTTCACTCATTGATGTATTTTCATTCGTTCTTTGGTGTTTTTGCTTTTTCAAACTGGTCCATGTTTTAAACATGGTCTATGTTTACTTATAACTTAATAGAGTTACACCAAATACCAAAAATGCTGGATAGTCAGAAAACCAATGCTGATCAACTGATTAGTTAATTTGTGACATCCAGGTAATTCCCACAAAAATCATCTTGGTTGATTGCGTACGCACCATAGGGCTGTCAATCAAGAGGTAAACTTTTACTTCTGGTGAAAACATAAAACCGCCATTTCTCCACCAATGTTTAGCCTTTTTCAAAAATTTTTTTCAGAAATTAGAGATTATTCTTCAACCACTACTTTGACCCAAAAATCCAAATTTGAAGAAAGTTGCAGACCTGAAGGTATACTGTAACCTTAAAAACTCAAAATCAGGCCTGGTAAACAATTTTTTTGTGTTCAGCGAATAATTTTCAACTTAGAAAGTGTGTTTACCACCTTTCCTTGAGTTTGCCGACAGAATTTTAAAATAGCAGGCTTTCTTGGAATTTGTCCCAGTCTAGTTTATTACAACGTGAACTCAACAATGGCAACTAATACGTAAAGCAATTGTGTAAAGATTCAGGTTTGTATTAACATCATAACCATATATGTGAAAAATAGTCTTTAAGAGGGACTAAGAAAACCGAGATATGCCTTCGTTTTATGTCCAAAGGTGGGTGTCTAGCCACCCAAACCACCCCTGACAAATGAATTCTAAAAGAACAAATGACTGTAGAAGTTCAAACCAGAAGGGATAATACTTGGCTGTTTCGGTTTTATTTTTGCTTGAAGCCAGGATGTCTCCAAATTTTCTCACTTGCCTTTTAAATAACTCTAAAAACCTCAATCTTCTTCAAATGTATGAAACTTTATCAACTCCCAGCACTTCAATTAAGTGCGCTTAAAACATCATCAACTCCCAGCATCTCAAATGCACTTATTGTAGACCACTTGAGATCTCCTCTGGTATATAGACTTTATACTCATACTGTGAGTACTTTCTAAATGTTCGCAGGGATGACAGTAATGTTGGCTTCTTGGGTTTTGGGCTTTGCGTCAAAATGGTGCTGTGGGAAATGAGTCCTCCCTATACTTAGCCTGTTCCAGGAAGTGTGCGAGTGAGGGAAAAACGAGTGGGAATAAGGCATCTTCGTTCACCTCGGACTATTTGAGAGCCTGGAACTACCATGTACGAAATAAGAGCATGGCAGGGTTTTTGGCCCCGTGACTCAGAGGTCATAGGCAGTTTATTACATTTATGGTTCAATTTATTTAATTTCTGTTCAAATTTATTACATTGTGGTTGGTGGATTTATTACATTTGTGGTTAAAAGTTATTACATTTATGGTCAGTATTACATTTATAGTTAATTCTTATTACACTTATGGTTGGTATTACATTTATAGTTTTTATTACATTTATGGGTGATACAGGGCTCTGCCTTAGCGGTGGGTCTTGTTATGAAAAATATGTACAAGATTTGCAAGTTCAAATTCCCACTCAGCGAATGTTTGCCTGAAAAATCTTAAATTCCTACTCAGTCGGCATTGTAGGAAAGCAATGGTTAGGGCAACTATTGAGCATGCTCTCACTGAAATGGGAGCTTTTGAAGCAAATTTATGGCTAAAATGATGTTTCTTCCACGAGATGTGATTTCAACTTCACATACACCCACTTGAAACAAACACAGACCACATGGTCCTGTGAGATAAGGTCAATTTGCATACAGTGTATGTGACTACGAAGAAGAAGAACAAAAAGAAAGAAGCTCAACCAAAACTTTGACACAGTCTGCCTCAGGCATCCTGCATTATGAAATTAATGGAACAAGTTTTGTTGATTTCAAACTGTATTCTGTTTAATTAATCTCAACAATGTTATTTCCTGCTGATGATCTGCTGGATTCTTTGCTGCAGCCTCTGTATCTTATGTTGCTGAATCAAACTTTTACTGTTCTTGAATCAAGTTTATTCAGTTTCACAAATTCTTCTATTACACCTGGTGATGAGTATCTTGATTTCTTGAACAATACTTCAAGCACCAATATCTGGAGATTGGAGAATTTTATCTGGATGATAATTACAGAGGCAGCCAATGACTAATCAGTGGATAATCAATGGCATCAATGAGCAATCAATGGATCAATGAGTAATTGGTGCTCCGCAAAATGTTTTGTATTCGATTAATCAGCTGATGTCATTGATTCGTTGTCTGGAATAATCAGTATCAAGATGAAATGATTAGTAACATGATGGAACAATAAGTAACAAAATTATATGATCAGTATCAAGACAAGAATTCAGTTAGATCAGTAGGAGTGTTCTGTTTTTAAAGTAGAGGATGTTGTCACTGAAACATTGATAGAAAAGTAGTTTGTAAAGCAGAGAAAACGTACTATGACTAAAATGTGGAAACAGAGGAACACAGTTTAATATACAACAGATGAAGCAATGAGTTTAGCTTTTGGTTATAGAAGAATACAGTTCATAGAGCAGATAAAGAAACGACTAAACATAGAACCATGGAGGGGTATAATTATTGCATAATTCACACACAGTTCTAACTAAATTGTAGAGCTTTAGAGGGGTACAGTTCATGATTCTTTGGATAATAGTTGAGCAATAGAAGAGTTCAACAACTCCTGATTAGTGGAAAAGTTAGATGCATACTATAGTAAATAATAAGTATTTAACAAAGTGCATATTAAATGCTTTTCACTACAGATTCAAGTGACTTTCAGCTTGCTATTTTTTCTATTTTCTACTTCCCAACAGTTTTTAATACACTAGTTGATCATGACGTTTACAAGACAGATGCAGTGGAGTCGTTGCTTTCATTGCTTCTGTTTTTAAGGGTAAGTAAACAATAAGATTGCACATAATTTTATTAGAATACCTCAGACACACACTTTATGTTTAAGTAAACAGAAAGCTGAAGTTGAGTCTTATTATATCTTATGTTGATATATCCACAGACTATATGTGAAAAGTCTTGGTCAGGTAAGTTAATTTGATTTCTTTTATTTACAGTGAAACATTGTATTATATTGAACAAAGGTATTAGTGTTGAGTGTGTTAGAAGGCAATTGAAATATTTAGCTATTTATCAATGTAGAGTTGAAGTTGACTTTTCGAATGTGAGCCTTGCACTGACAGGGCACAAAACTGCCCCTAATACACCAAATCAGGCTATTACCGGAAGTCTCATAAGAGTGAATGTGTATAAAAATTGACATAAATCGCCTATCAATGGTACAAGTCGAAAAATTGATTTCGCTTGTACTTTGTTCGTAGATAGGTCCTAGTAAGAATAGAAATGGACCATAGTTAGTTTCTGCTAATACAGCCTTCTTTGGTAGAAATATGCCAAAAACGATTTCGCCCTGATTGGGCTCAAAATCTACTTCCGGTTTTGCTGAATTTTCCGAATATTTGATTGCTTCGCGCTCCCCAGAACATCTACTTGAGAATCTTTCAATGGATTTTATATTCAGTTCAGGTCTTTGTGGTATGACTGAGTGAAAAATAAAATAAATCAAAGTCAGTTTTGAACCTGAAAAGAGATCAAACTGACATGCAAAATTTTACAATGTGTTGCAAGGGAATTATTGCAAAAAACATTGCCATATTTTTCTATGGGCTATAACTTGAAATACCATAAAAACACTTTCTACGGATTAAATATACACCCACCTGTTAGGATATCAAAAAATATCTCTGGGCAAATGGTTTCAAGTCGCCCGCCTTGGCCTGTGTTTCTCATAGATTTTGCCCAAAATCCGCTGTTAGAATGTAAACAATTGTGTGACACGGTAACCACTCTTGATTAAATATTCGTTTCCAACAATCAGATGAAAGCAATTTTTGAAATGTTGTGTGGATAAAATAATGGAAAATGTTTTTTTGTTTAAGTTAGGATATATATAGTTTTTCATTTGCATTGCAACACCCACTACATCCCCGGTAAAGAACGTGACTACAGTGCTCCGGGAAACGATTTTAACACTTGTTTATTTTATTAATTTCACTGATAACTTACAATTCAGTGGCAGTTTTAGAGATACACTTAACCAATCCTCTATGGTTTATGGCAATTGAATCATTGACTGACAAATAAAGTCAAGTGGAAATACCATAAATTCTATAAACTACTGACTGTGTGACGGCATCTCAGCTCTTCTAGCTGTGTAGAAAATTTGTACCTACACAATATGCTCAAACTCAGTTAGAAAATCTGGAATTTCTTGAATTGAATTAGCCGAGGAAGAAATTGCGTTTAAGTTTCAATCATACTGGGAAAAATCCATCTTTTCTACTTTGGTTGTTTGATCAATGAAATGAAATTTGCAGATCATAACACTGGTAGACAAATAAACATTACAGTGGTAAATCTAGGACTAGGTTTACACTAAAGGAGTTCTTCCAGATTCGTAAAAGTTTCCAGATTCATCAATTTTAGAGTATTTGGATTAGTAGGGGTTTACAGTGAAAGGATATTCGGATTCTTAACCGTTTACACACGACGATAACTCCAGGAACATTCATGATGGAATGGTTAACAAGCAGTTTGTTACCTGAACAACGAGAAACAAAATGCCTCCAAAAATAAGGCTAGGGTTAGGTTGAGACAGTCTGAAGTTTTCTTTCAACTTGCTGACCATGGTACTGTTGTCCATCATGTCAGGTCCAGGCATTTATTCTGGTCTTTACTTAACATCTAGAACCGTCAAGGTTTTCGATCATGCCATCGTCGTCATCTGCGCAATATTGAGGACGTCAATATTGTTTGCGTCGATAAATTGGGTTTCTGAGCAATATAGCATTACCCATTGTAAAAGTGATTACCTACACCTGAAACAGCCCGAGGTAATCAGCCAGTGACTGCCATCAAATGGCCATCAATGTGCCTACGACTCGACTACAACTGGATCATGTAATCCACCATTTTTGTTCCACCGCAAACTCAAAAGATCACAGGCGGAAAAATATCCGGATTCGAGAGAAAATTGTTTACAGGACAAAACTCTCCGGATTCAAAAGTTTTCGGATTCAAAGTTCCCACTTTAAATTCCCGATTCAAAATCCCTGGAGACACGACCAAACCTGGGAGTTTTTATTTCGGATTCATCCATTTTTGTGTAAATGGCAAAATCAATCCGGCACTAAAATGTTTCGGATTCATTATGAATCCCGAACAATTTCCTCTAGTGTAAACCTACAATCCTGGCCATAAGTTGTTAGGACACCTCCCCTTTTCACGCACTAAAACCCACGAGTTCAACTTTGTCCTTGACGTTTTAGAACAAAACATGAACAGAAGCCAGTATAATTGACCCCCCTCCCCTTAGCAATGTTCCAAGAAAATGAAGCTATTCTGAAGACTAGATCAGATGTGGGAAAAAAAGGAAAAAGGGACAATAGAAATAGGTTAGACAGTTGTGTTGGAACCGAATGTGATTGCTGAAAAATCGTTATTATTGGAATAAGCAGTGAATATCTATCTTATCGTCTCTTTAGTGCGAGAATACTGTTCTAGGAGGTGAACAATTCTTGACTCTCTTATTTATGATTTAAACTTTTAGGATTTGTTCAGTTTACTTTTTCTGACTTTTTAGAAGGAGAAAAGGCGCTAAATGTACTGGTACAAATAAAAAGGTTTAACCAAAAATCGATCCGTCAAAATCAACAAATACAAATTTAATCACTGCTGCGTTCCTTCAGATCACATAAGGCTACAAACCAACAATATCAACTTGTCATTATGCTTAACAAATGAACTTGGAACGATTCTCTTTCCAGAACTCGTTCTTGTAATTAAAATGGTCAAAGAAAGAACAACAGCTTAAAAGGACATGGCAGTAACACCTGAACTCCAAGTAAATTGCTTTTAGTTGGCGTTTTTAATTAACGAAATTTCCAAAGCGATGCCTTTCAAAACATTAAAGTTAAAAGTGGTCCATTATGTTTTCCTCTTTTTTCACCCAAATGTTCTAAGATAGCCATCTGTGGTTTGTTGGAAACAAATTATGCAGGGTGACCGCCCGCGTCACTTAATTGTTAACATTCCCACGGCAGTTCAGGGAAAAATTTATGAGAAGCATAGGCCAAGGCGGGTGACTTAAAACCATTTGCCCAGAGATTTTTTTGTGCGACGTGCAAAGCAATCAAATTTTCAGAAAATTTAGCATAACAGGAAGTAGATTTTGATCTCAATCGGGGTGGAATCGTTTTTCGCAAAATTCTCCCAAAAAAAGCTGCGTTAGCAAAAACTAACTCTGGTCTGTTTGTTTACTAGCTAGGGCCAATCTGTGAACAAAAAATGAGCAAAATTGATTTTTCGACTTGAGCCGTTGTTTGGTCCTTAGTTATGAGCACTGGCTCATGAAAGCGTAGGGGCCAAGGATGTGGTGTGATTCAAAACTTGTAGCGAGACATGGTGGACCTAAAAAACCCCATTCAACTAGTTATAAGTGCTGTGCTTCTGCGCTATGCAGCCATTGTTCTGATAATCGCAAGGATTTCATTTTTCATGCTTTTCTCTCAGACCAAATTCTGAGGAAAACATGGCTGGTTAGGATGAAACTTGGTGACCAAAATATTGCTTCAATTAACACATCATGTTTCTGTTGTTCCAAACCTTTTTATTTCAAAGAAATATAAAAATCATTAACTGGCAAAAGGTATGATATTGGCAAGAATTGATGTTGTTCCTCTAGTGGTCCCTTAGACAACGGATCTAGATCAAAGTGCTCTGTGAGCAAAACCTGTGATTACAAAAGGTGAATGAAATTATGTCAGGAGCTCCTGATTATCGGCTCTTGATTATGTACATAATTTTGTTTTTGAGTTCTATGTTTTGAGTGTGAGTGATGTAGTAGTTGTTTACCAAAGTACCAAAGTGACATTTTTTGAATAAGAATGTGTGACAATTGAACATGTCATTGCATGGACATAAGGCCATAGTACTTGATTCGGTAGGTGGGGTAACCCACCAAGCGGTGGTCAAAAACAGTCCCATCAGTTCCACCATCCTGGAGTGAACTTTCTCCAGGGGACATAGTGCATCAGTTAATTCCAGCACTGGCCATCCCAGCCCTTCAAGGCAATAGCTGGGCATCTGCTTACATCTTCATTCTGGAGGTGGGCCATTTGAAACTTTATTGTCAACCAGGAGGGAGCATGTGGGTTTGGATTTGTGGATTTGATGTTCTCCAAGAGAGGATGATCATCCTCACTTCTGTTTTCATTTTATTCATCTCCTCTTGATCACATATAGATCAACAACGTGACATGCTGTTGGCGATCGCATTAAGATTTTAGCCATTTATAAGCCAATGTAAGAGAATGTTTTGAAAATTGCTCTTAATGCTACAGTACTGTGCAAAAGTAATTAGAGTGAAATTCATTGAATTATGTTATTTGTTCCCGTGAATTTTTATCCAAATTTTGAGAACTAATGCATCCTGGTTGTTTAAAGTGTCAAGCTAGGTAATGCTGTTTACCTTCAACAATGTCTTCTCATTTAAGTGGGTTTTGAAATCAATGTTAATTTGAAATGGTTTTGTGGAATATCAGAACCGAAAAAACTATGATCATTGCTGGCAATAGATTATGACCATGCTATTGCGTGACAATGTTGTAATTAAATTTGATCTTGTTATACAATGAGTAAGGGTGTTTTTAGCTGGTCACACTGTTGCTATGGTAACTTATTGTGCCACAAAAATGAT
>Ga0126339_10001392_pt1 | contig 16308 bp, 16 predicted proteins | sample OrbTmetagenome_2_FD_92532 | JGI IMG/M metagenome (GOLD analysis project Ga0126339, IMG submission 92532) | Coral microbial communities from Petempiche,Puerto Morelos, Mexico - Orbicella T R C metagenome | ecosystem: Host-associated > Invertebrates > Cnidaria > Coral | place: Petempiche,Puerto... | reverse complement strand
GCCCGAAGGTCATGTCAAGTGTCAATTAAGGGGTTAATATGTGTCGACAGATGACAAATATCAGATGTCAAAAACTCCCCATAATTTTTTGATATCAGATGTCAAAAACTCCCCATAATTTTTTTTGTTTGAATACTTACTCCCCATAATTTTTCCTTGGCTTGACCTCTCCTTTACTATATTTTTATTCTTTAAAATACAAATGTTACTGAAATGTAAAATATACATAGTTTATATTTATACAAAAAATAAATTACAATTATTGATACAAGAAAATTGTGTTACTTATTAAAAGTCAATATAATGTTCAGAGTCTTCTGATTGATATCCTTCAGAATCATTGTTTTTCTTTTCTATTTCTTCCAAATTGTCATATTTGTTGTTTATTTCTTCTAATTGATGAAAGATTAAATAAAATGTTTGAAGAAAACTTTTACACATGTAGATTTCATACACAGCAAATGGTTCATTTCTGATATTATCTACAGTTTTGTCTGTTATTTCCTCAAGAATGTCAAACAGTTGTACATAAGACATTGCTTGAGAGTCACAAATAATATGTTCAAACAGTTCTGTGTAGGCAGTAAAGTTTTTTACTTCACTTATTTTGGCCAAAAATTTCTCTTCAGTGTTCATATCTTCTGGAAGATTTCTTCTCAAATCCATTTTGAATTATATCTGTAAAATATATTACTTCTTTCTTTGTATGATACTTATGTCTTCATTAAAATCTATTCTTCTTTGTAAAATTACATGTTCTTGAAAATTAGCAAAATATCCTCTACATTGATAAGCTCTGTAATCATTTCCTGGCAGCTTATTTGTACTATTTGCATAAATCTTTACCAAGTTAACTAAAATTAAACATAACTCATTTATAGAAATATCTCTAGAATTATTTACAAAATCATTAAATACCTTCTTAAAATCAGCATATGATGTAGGATCAGTTATCTTTTCTCTCAAAAGCTTTTCACTCTCTCCTGTAGGAGTAGATTTCTTACAACTAAATTTTTCTGTCATGATTTGATAGGTGTTTCTTGTAAACCAATAGAAATAAGAGTGCTGTTATCTGTTCTTTGATATGCTGAAAAACCATGAGATGAGGTCCAATCACAACACACAGCTTGGCCAATCATAACACACAGCATGTGAGTGGTAAGTGAACAGCAGGAAACTGATACTGTGCACACTTTACCAATAAATCAATGTTGACAGCTCCCCATAATACTTGTTGGACCAGAAATCTATGAGTTGCTACTTATCTTTGGTAGATTAATGGGTGCAGGTATGTTTTACCCAAATTGTATAAATTCACCTGAGAAATTACATTACTGGTTAGATTATTGTACAGATTTTCAGAAGTTTAGATATTTTGTAGAAAGTGTTTTAATAGCTGATAGTTCACATTTATTTCCAGGTGGATTGATCAGAATTATTGAAGTTTTCTGTTTTTATATGAGAGGAAGATATCCAATTCTATTTTCAGAAATAGATTGGTACTTAGAAGTTGTAAAAACTTGTATAAGTGAATTGTACATTGCAACTTTATCAAAATTAAAGAAAGAAAAGTCATGAATACATTAAAGTTACCTTATGAAAGATCAGATCTTGTTTTACCTGAGTTTTTAAATACTCAAGAAAAATGGGATTTTGCTGTAGAGTGTACAACTAATTTTGATAGATTTGATGGTTTGGCATATAGAGTTATAGATGAGTCTGTACATATTTGTGATGCATATAAAATTTTAAAATTACTTCAGCATGATATAAACAAAAAACATGAAAAAGAAGATATTTGCTGTGTAATGGATTTGATAGAAGGGCTTATTAATCATTTAACAAAAGTTATGAAACAATTTAAAGATAAAGATGAGTAAGTTTTTAGAGGAAAAGATTATAGATTAGATAAGAGATAGTGTCAATAGTCATCATAATGTGTTAAGATTTTTGTCAGGTGTTAGGGTCAAAAGTCAAAAGCTGATATGTTCAGGCAAACTTGAGAGAAAACTCTTGGTAATAGATATATTTGTAAAATTGAAAGATAAATTATAGTGAAATTATAGGGAGTAATTTTATTGGATAGATTTTGAGTTAATATATTCATGGGAATAGGTGCTGTAGTAAATTTTTGATTTTGTTCAGTTGTATTATATACAATACTCAAAGGTTGATCACTTTTCAAAACTGTTTGTGTTTTTTTAAATTTAGTTCATGAAAAGAGTAATAATGGAAAAGTTTTCAAATAATACATCTGATAAATTGGAACCAGCTAGTATTAATTCTAAGTCAATTGCACAATGTGACTGTGATTGTATTGATGAACCACAAATTGAGCTTTCTACTCAAATTGAAAGTGATTCAATGCAATCACAGTCAAAAAACAAATCTCTTTTTGGACCTGCAAGGCCTAATTCTCTTTTTGGACCTCCCAGGTATACTGAGTATCCCTCTTACAAGGGTACTACTAGTAGTAGTAGTAGTACTCATGCTTTTAGGCCACTTCAAAATCCTTTTAGCTTGACTAATGTTAACTGGATTCCTCAGAATAGATATTATCATGATTATCACAGAAGATTTTGCAGTTTTGAAATGTGGCCAAAGCAAATTAGGCAAACTCCAAAGGAATTAGCAGATGCAGGATTTTATTATACTAAATCTTCTGACAAAGTTACTTGTTTTTTTTGTAACTTAACATTACATGCTTGGGAAAAACTTGATTCTCCAATTTTGGAACATAAAGAAAAAAATCCTTACTGCTTGTTCCTTCAATCAATTGCTTAATGTAAATTGTTAAATTCTACTACTCTTGAATGTTCACATTATGTTAGGTAGTTAGTGATTGATTGATAGTTTATGATTGGTTGATAGTATTTTGATACATGCTTTACTGCACCTGTGCACAGAGTATACACATCACTTGAATCTTGTCATTCAAAGAGGAAAGAAGAAATAGAAGAAAAAATGTCTTTTTTTGAACTCTCACAAAATACTACAGTTGAAGTCTATCCTTAGTAAGTATATTTTTAATAGTTATACATACTTTATTTTTTTCTATATATTTATAGATACTTAAAAATATTTTATAACTAATGATTTTTTGCATTTAAATTTCAGTGAATCCCTGTTGGTTTTTTCAAGGAACAAGGGTAATTGTCCTAAGAGAGTGAGATACTATGGAAAGACCTGGTTAGAAGCTGAACAATTCTTCATGAAGGTACATGAGGCAAATATCAATGACTCTCCCTACAGGCAGAATGTTGAAGGTGACATGTATCTGATATCTGACATTTTTCATGTCAATAAGAAAAGGTACACAGGTATCTTTTCCATTGACATAAACAATAGGATTGATGGCTCAACAGGAATGAACTTTGACCACCTAGAATGGTTACAACTGATGAACATTTACCCTAAGATAAAGCAGATACTTTATAGTGTGGATGACAACAAATCTGTGCCTGTCAAAAGGAAGCTAAGTTATGATGAAACAATGAACTTTCAATTGTATCAAACAAAGTACTTTGTTGATGGTGAAGAGTTCCAGGGTATTAAACCCAAGGAATACTATTCTGAAGAACAAGCTAGGATTCAGGGAATGAAAGAATGCCCTGTGGCAGGTATTGATTTTAAAGATGTATTGGGTAAAGTTGAGCTCAAAATAAATCCTGTTGATAAAAGTCCTCCAGAGCATTATGAGTTGATGCAGGCAATCTATGTTTTGCTCTTGAAAAAGAAAATTTTAGCTTTGACAGAAGAAAATTGTCCAGGTTGTGCAATCAATTCACCTTCACAGGTTGATCATTTGGAAAAAGGTTGTCAAGATGAAGAATTTAATCATGTTGTGTTTTACATTGATTCAGCTATTGCTGCTGTAAAAACAATTGATTTGGATGATATCTTTTGCAAGTGTAGAAAAGAGATGAATTTAACTCCAGTAATTTCTAAACCATATGCAATTAGTGCACAGAAGTATCTATCTCCTACAAGTTTGATTCAACATATCTCAGAGTTTGAAAGCAAGGTTCCACTTTACATTCAGAATCTGTTGACTGTTGTTGTTCCAAACTAAGTTTGTAACAAAAAAAACATTCAAGAGTAGTAGTTTATTTGGAGAGGTTTTCTTAAATATAGTAAAGAAGTGTGTATTAAATGTTATGCATGAATTGTGTGTTTTGTAAATTGTGTGTTTTTGTCTTGAAATGAATTAGTGATTTTTGTAAATTTGTGCATAAAGATTGTCCTACCTTTATGTACAAATAGAATGTAGAGCAGGACAATATAATCAATAAATGCTTTGTAGTAAAAATAAATCTTTGTTTCATTTAAAATATAACAAGAACAAGTATATCATTTTAAAGTAAAATTTTATTTCAATTTATTACAAATTTGCAACATAGAGCATTTGGAGTTGTTACATATTACAAATATTTTGTTAATCAAATATTTTAAGTCTTTTACCTTTTGCAATTTAGTTAAAATATAAGACATTTTCCTCCCTTTGCATCTTAAAAAAGCATATAGAAGACAATAGTGCCCACAAAGTGAAGTATTTGGAGGTTGTACTCTTATTTTGCTTTGATGAATATATTTAGCAAATGATTTAACAAATTTGACAAATTCTATTCCATAATACTCTATATTTTTACCTAAGGAATCAAAAAATTCTACAGTATTCCCTTCAAAAAAAAATAAAACCCAGTGTTTTCCTGGTTTATGAGATGGATCTGTGTTACAAATAATTAACTTAGGTTTATATTTTATTTCTGACAAAGTATCAAGAGAATATATCCCATTAAAAATGGATTAGTAAATTTATTACACATTAAAGCACTGTACAGCTGTTTGGTATTCATGTTCCTGCTGCTGTTATTAATCTAATATTTTGTGCTTGAATATCTTCAATCATTTGTTGAACTTCAATATTAGTGCATAATCTAGTTCTATCTATTTCAAGTCTTGCAGGAAAAATGGCATAAACTATTAATGTAACAGTATTTTCAAGGCCTGATAGAAAATTTATGTTTAGTTTCAAGTTACCTTTTTTAGGAACACTTAAGTAGGTATAATCACTTGAACTAGCTGGATCCATGTCAAAAGCTATCAAAGTACACCCATTTTTATACATTTGATGTGTTATACCTAGATCTGTATTTTGCCATAATTTATCTCCACATCTGTATAAACTTAATAAACCTTCTAAATATTTATTTTCTTCAAAGTTAAATGAAAATGGAACAGCTGGTATACTTTCATTTCCTACTTCTAAACCAATAGATTCAATGTTGAAGTGCTGAAAGTTTAATGGATTAGATGAAAACTCCCCCATATAACTCCTTTGATCTACTATACCAACTACTACTTTTGAAGGAATATATCCTTCAAACATATTGTGAAAATTTGCAGTACTATTACCTTTGTTAATTGTAAAAGTTCTCATGTCAACTTTAGGGTAAGGATATCTAGCATTGGCTTTTTCCAAAGCTGCTGTATGTCCAAGTCTAACTTCTGGAGATACAGCAACTTTGCAAACTCTTAAAAAGATATTGTCAATAATCAATTTTCCAGTACAATTATTACATATTAATCTAAAAGAATTTTTATTAGGTGTAAGTTTTAATTCTATACCAACTTGATTTAAAATTAATCTATCTTGATTGCAAATATCTGCATGAAGAGGACCTATAAATTCAACACTTTTGTCAAATAGTTCTTCAAATTGACCTAGGGAGTTAGTACTATCAAACCAGGTAGCTCTAGTTCTTAATCCATCATTTATTGGAAGGTCTCTATAAGGATGTGTTCCTGATGGATTTCTACCATCCTCTCCTGAATACCCAATACTATTCAGTAAATATCTTTTTGCACCATAATTATAACTAAGATAAGTTTCAATTGCTGATTTATATGCATAGTCTGTGCCAGAAGAACTAATCAATTTCCCATTTAAATATATTTCAACACTAGCCCACATTGAATTCAAAATCATATCTATAGGTAAAACACTTTCTTGAGTGTCTTTATCCATAACTGATCCATCTTCTTTTTCAACCCTTAGTTTAACATATAATTCAGTTTGAGATAAGTCTATATAATCTATTGGTTCAGGAGGAATACTAAATGTAATAGCAGAAAATGTTTCTTTGTTAAAAAATTGTGGAGGATAGTCTTCATAATAGACCTTATCTTCTGATGTATTGTAGGGTGGTAAATCAAACAAGGCTAGTTTTTCTGTATGAACAGTTGCCATTTTTAAAATATGTACCTAGTTTTCTTCTTTCTTCCTCTTCCCTTTTGAACTCTTTTTTTCCCTCTTCCTTTTTGAACCCTTTTTTTCCCTCTTCCTTTTTGAACTTTTCTACCCCTTCCTTTCTGAACCCTTCTTTTTTGCACTCTACCTTTACCTCTCTGCATTGATTTAGTGTTACCTCTTCGACCTCTTTTAGCCCCAATGACTCTACCAACAAAAACTGGTCTCTTTATATCAGTTTTTTTATTTTGAATTTCACTTCTAGTCATGTCAATAGTGTTTTTCACTGGTGATATCAAAGGAGGATTAGAATGACCTGAAGTGGCTCCACCTGATTGAATTTGATAAAGTTTTTTAAAACTTCTTGTTGAATTTCTTATAGCACCTCTACCTGATTGATTTGTTAGTTTGTAAATTGAACTTAATGGTAATTTCCCTTCAGCCATCTTTTCAAAATGATTTTTCCATTTTAAAACACTTTCAACCATTGGAACACTCATTTTTCTGGAACAATAAGAAGTACACACTTCAAAGTTTTCTTTCCTAATGAAATAACTTTCCCAGTATCATCACATATATACAATCTGATACTAGAAATAGAAGGTCTAATAATTCTAATATAAAGTACTTTATAAATATTAGATGTTACTGATCCTCTAGTATTTCTTTCTATTGGATATAGTATTGGTAACTTTTTATTTCCTACATAGGATTCTTCAATGATGTCACAACACAAATATAATTGTTTACTAGATTCTGTAATTACTCTCCCACTTATATTTATTAGCCCTATTCCATAATTTTGATATTCTAAAGGTACATCATAATGATAAGTTGTGTCACCATTAGTTTTCAAGTAAAATATCATATTTACAATTGCTGGATTTCAGAAGCAGGTAAAATAGTGTTGAATTTTTTTGGCCAGCCTTTCCAAGACACTTGAACTGTTTTATTTCTTCCTTTACCTCTGTATGGTTTAACTTCATTTATATTAAACAAATCTTCACCTGGTTTACTAACTTTTTGTAATTCATGTTGATTAAAAGTACCTTCTAATTTTTCATTAAACCAATCTTTTATCTTGTATTTTGGTATATCATAAGACAAATATCTCCTATATATTTGATAAATTTCACTGCTCCACTTTGAGCTGTACTCTCTTTGAAAAGAAGATGTTAAATAAGATATTCTTACTCTATCACCTATCTTAAATTTAAATTTTTTAGCCCTAAAATTTCTTTTTAAATATTTGTCTTTTTTCTTAACATATGGTTTCATAGACCAATACATTTCCCACCATATTTTTTTCTCATTATTTTTATTTACATTAACTGGTTCTATTTTAATGCTTGAGTGAATAGTATTATTATAGGATTTAATGAAATCTTGAAATTTATCTATGTATCTTTCTGAATTTGTTTGTATTATATATCTATAAATTTTAGACTTTAATGTTTTGATAAATCTTTCAACATAATTTGCTTGTTTCTCATTATGAGTTGTAAAATGATGAATATTTTTTTGTTTCAAAAATTTTTGAAAGTTTTTAGATGTAAAATCTCTAGCAGCATCAGTTCTTAATGTTTTAGGTTTTCTACCTTCTGATATTATTTTGTTATAAGCTTTTACTATTTCATCTGATGATTTGTCTTTTAGTGGTTCTACCCAGGCATATCTACTGAAAATATCTATCACTGCAAGGAAATATTTGTACCCATCATTTGCTTCAGCCAAAGTAGATAAGTTTCCCAGATCAGCATCATGTTGCGCATCGATACCTGATACTATAACCTTTTGCCTTTGGAAATTTCTTTTGACAGCTTTATTCTGGCTGTATGACTTCTTACTTTCCAACCAGTCTTTCACTTGTTTGTAAGAAATTTTGTATTTTTTTTCTTTCTTTATAATATCATACAAAGTTTTTATTCCTTCAAAGCTGCCTGGTTTATCAGGGTTAAAATATATACTTTCAAGGTACTTTTCCAACTTACTCATTTTATATCTTCCCAAGAAAGACTTTTCTTTGTTTTGTATTTTTTAATTAGTTTTCCAGGAGGTCTCCAATTGTCATCAGTTTCTTGTAAAGAATTATATATAATTTTCAATCCAATCTTGTTCTTTATTAAAAATAATGGAACACCAGACTGAATCAAATTTTTGTAAAAAATCTCATATCCTACTGGTAATGTGTCATCATTTTCTTTTATTGAATGTAAAGTTAACTTTGCAATATTAGAATTAGGTATCTTTTTCCCTTTAAAATAAATTACTCCTCTTCTTGACCATTTCAAGTCAGGACTTCTGCTTAAATAATTCAAAATAGCTCTAACCCTATTCCTATATTTTGTTGAAATGTCAGCAACTAAAGATTCACTTATTTTGCTGTCAGGGAAAAGATTGTCTCCACTTCCTTTTAAACTACTAACTTTCTTCAAAACAGATAAACTTGATTTATTTGTTAATTTCTTCTTCTTCTCCTTCTTCTTCTTCTTCTTCACTGGAAGATTCACTAATTTCTGAGACTGATGACTCTCTTGGGGAGGAATCTGAGTGATTGTCTCCTGTTTTGTGTTTTTTATTGGGGGTGTTTGAAACATTTTCTGAGGCTGATCTTTTTCTTTTATTTTTTCCCACTTTTCCACAGGTACCAATACAAACTTGTCTACATATTTCATTACTAGTAAGAAATATCTTAATAATATTCTTTACAACTTTAATATGTTTTTGCAAAGATAATTTAGAAACAAGTCCCTCAGCTAATTTGATTAAGAAAGATTTTACTTTAATCAATAAGTTGTACTCCTTTTTACTCAAACCTATTTTTCCTGTTAAAATATCCTTAGCAATGCTTTGAATTAACTTAAATTGTTTATTGTTAACTTGTTTTATTGTATAAGTAATTTGAGTTTCATTTTTTCCATAAGCAACCAATGAAAGAAAATGTATCTCTGATTTTAAAAGGGACATCCTCTCTCTATGACATCAATCTGACAACTGGGAATAAATTCATTAAATCTTTTACTTAAATATATTTCTGTATCTTCCCCTGGAAATATTTTAGTTCTAAATTTAAATTCTCTTTTAGATTTGGGATCACAGTCTATCAATAAGTATCCAAACATTTTGTAAGTGGCATCAAAGTATGCTTCAACAAAAGCTTTATTATCATAAGGAGATACCTGTTTTCCTATACACATTACCTGTGATTCATCTCTTTTGTTAGCAAATAAACATAAGTAATGTGTATTTATATTAGTGGTTTTGTGATTTTTTCCTTGAGCAAATAAGTTCTGGGTAACATAAATTGTTGTGATTCCATAATGATGACATTTTTTTGTAAAAAGGTTTTCTGTTTCTACACTTTTAACAACATATTCCATTAAATCATCAAGAATTATCAAATGAAAATTTCCATCATTCAAAGAATCTATTTCTTCACTTGTAGGTAATCTATTTAAAAATGTTATATTTGGTATTATTTTTCTCATTTCATTATATATAGGTTGATAGACTCCATAACAATATAATATAGAATCAATAGGTTTTGTAAACATATTTTTAGAAACTAAAAGTTTGTAAATCCAATTGGTTTTTCCAGTACCTGTAGGTCCTGCAACAATTATAGGACTACCTGCATGAAACTGTAAAAGAGGACCTTCCATTGCTGATAACAAATGTAAAATGAATTAAAGATAAATTGAATCATATTTTAAATAATTTATTTACAAAAAATATTTACAAATAAAAAGTTATTTGTACCCAAAAGGTACAGTTGTTAAATCATCTAAAACCTTTCTTTTATTATAAATGACTGAGTACTTCTTTTCAAGTAAATTAGTGTATATAAATTGTTTATGTTTGTTTCTTTTAATCTCTGTTTTTACAACAACTAGTGGTAAAGGTGTTTTATTTTTCCAGGCATATAATGCTTCTTTCATGCTGTCAAAGTTGATTTTCTGTGAACCCTGATAATTCAGGGTGAATCCTCTAACTTTACACACAACCTGACCTGTGTTAACCTTAAAAGCATAATTCTTAGGCCCACAGCTGACAAACTCAGTTATCCAATGTCCTGTACAATAATTGTCTGAACATCCTAGATCTTTACAGTTGAGTTCATTTGTCAATTGACCAAGATAGGAACCAGTTTTAGGAATATAGTGATCAGCACCAAAGTGAACTGAATATATTATTGAATCTGTATCATGATATAGAACCCTAGACCCAAGTCTGTTCATTTCTGCCCAAAGTTTAACTCTAGCATGTGAAGTACAAAAAGAAGCTATAACAACATTAGTATTTGCTGCCATTGGTTCAAATTCTGAAGCATGAGAAAATTCAATTTCTAAAATGTTTTCATTTATAACATGAAAACTTTCAATTTGTTTTGTTTCATCTAAAAATAAGTTATACATTTGTCCAATATCTGTTACAAGCTTTGTCTTTTTTAAATTTGTTCTCTGACCAAATTTTCCATAGAAAGAATTCAAAGCAAGTTTAGATATACTTCTCAAACCTGGATTTTTTTGAATAGAATGTTGATCTAACAAAATACCTTCATGTTCAAAATAATCTCTGATGTATTGATTTTGCTCTTTTTCAGTTTTTACATCAGGAGGAAAACCACTTGCCTGTTGTTTTAATTTCAAGAAAGTATTTATGTAATCTGTAAACATTCCTCCACTTTTTTTTGAACTGTCAAAACCTACCCATTCACTCCAATGAAGAACTTCATGCCACTCTAAAATTTGATACCCCATGTTTATAGCCACTTCAACTTCAGGTGTACAATATGTACCCACAAACATTCTTTCCTCATCTAAGCATGAACAGTTCCTATGGATATCTCCATCAACAGCACAGTTGAAACATAATGGAAACATTAATTTTCCATTACATCTTACTGGTAAAACAGGATGTAGTAAATTATTTGGTGGAAGAAATGTAGCTTTTATCATACCAAAGTATTTCAACTTTAAATGTTGACCACTACAATTAGTGTAGATACAATTTCCTTTACAATTTTCCCAAAATGGATTTTCAAAGTTTTGAACTATTCTTTTTGGATGACCTGTAGGAAATTTTTGATACTTTAATATATCTGGGTATAAACTTGTGTAATCTACATAATGTCCTTGCTCTCCTTCATTAAACTTTTTGTGCAGCACTAAAGCATTAGTTCTTCCACCAAAAAAAGCATCTCTCACATTTATAGGGTCTTGAATATTCAAAGACAATACATAATCTCTTACATCTTCATTTTCTCTACAATCCTTTGCAAATTCACATGACCATTTAGTTATAACACTAAATCCCATTTCCCTAAGTCTTTTTTCTTTTATCATAGTATCTCTATACATTTGTGCTAAGGATTTGTTATTGTTTATAACTTTATCTCTATTTATTTGATAGCAGGAAGGACAACCATGCCAATTACATCCATTATATTCACAAGCATATTTCTTTCCATCTAATTCAAAATATCCATCCAACCTATATTGAATTATTTTATCACAAGTTTTGTAAAAAACTTTTTTTTCCCCATTTTCAGATCTAGCATTTTGAATTTTAATATCACATCCTCTGTCTAAATATTGTTTTTCCAATACTTTTAACCATTGGATAGATTCTTTACTGTGATTATCACTTCCTGAGTAGCCATGTGATGGAATTAAACCAATGGGTGATTCTACAAATTTTGTTTTGATCACATCTAGATTTTTAACACTTATCCATTCATCATGCATTAGTACTTCTAATTCAGAATCACCAGTCAGTTTTCTTCCATTATACCAAGTGCAATTGCAATTTTTTCCATGCTTACAATTATAACTTGCTTCATGCTTCAAAAGAACAAGCCATTTTTCTGGTAAAAACTTATTTCTAAAAATTCCCATACACACTGAGGCAATTGTCAGAAAAGATAAAGGGTCAACTGAATTTTCTCTAATCTTTTGTAACATTCCATCTTGCAAAACTTCTATTTCTTCCCCTGTTTCTTGCATAAAAAGTTTTCTAAATCTCCAACAAGCATTCAGAAGTATATCTACATCACTAATGCAATACTCTTTCATTTCCTTTTGAAAATCAAATTCTTTATTACAATTTTCATTGTACCACTTTAGAAATTCCTCTCTTCTTTCACCTGACATACTATCTGGATCATAAAATTTAATGTCAGGTAAATGAGGTAAAACTGCATTTTGATTTTCCAATGTATTGAAAAAATGAGGAAAGAAACCTTTTTTTTTCTCTGTAAAACCAAAACTTTTTGGAAGCTTAGCCAATGACATTGGTAAAAAGTTTAAAGAATCTATCATTCTTATATTTAACCCTCTACCAATTTTCATAAACATTATCTTTGATCCTGAAAATATAATTGGATCTGGAACAACACTATTTGCTAACAAATATTCATAAATGAAATAAGCATCATATGATCTAGCATTATGTGCAATAACTGTAAAATCTTTGTGTTGAGGACTTATTAGCCACTGACAGAATTCTAAAGTAGTACTTTCCCCTGAAAAAATGATTTGTCTTTTTCCACAACCAAAACATGGATTTCTTTCAAATTCATTTTCTTTCTTATCAAAGGCATTACATTTACTGCATCTAGACCCACAGTAATTACATACTGAAAATTCATTAACAGGATCATCTTCACAAAAGGAACAAATTGAGTGAGCAACTACTAGATTTGGAATATGTTTTCCTGTGTCTTGGTGACATTCAAAATCATAAAATATGAACTTTTTCAAGTTACTGTTACTACTAATAGATCTCATGTAACAATAATGATTTTCTTCATGATAATATTCAAAACAAATCTTACATTTTGTTTCTCCACATATATGCTCAGATATATCCCTCTCATTTCTTTTCAGAGTTACTTTGCATTCTAGACATTCCCAGAATTGATCACAATAAGACATGACCTTCACACCTTTATGAACTCCTTTACCACCTGTCTTAGTTTTTTTATGCTCTTCAAAACACTTTTTGGATCTACATGTCTTATTACAATCTTTACACTGTATTTGTTGTGTAATTTTGCAATTTTGCCTTCCACAAACTTTACACCATTCTTTGCATGAATGATCAGTTTTATTTTTAAAACCTTTTCCACATTTATTGCAATAATATTGTTTACACATCATTGCATTAACTTTAGTTATTGTGTCAAAATGACCAACTCCATTATTTTCTGTGTGATACAAGAAAATTTTGTCTTCATAGTCTTCAGATCCATTGTACACTCTTTCATTAGCTGCACTTGCTGAATGAACAACTATTGATTTTTCTATAACTTTTTCATAGAGTTTGACATCTTCCAAAGTACCTTCTCTCAATGGAATACCAGTCATTTGTCTTAACTCCTCTGCTGCAACTTTCTGTTCACTTATCCTTGAATTTCTAAGTTTATCATAATATTTTGCAATCTCAGAATCTTGAGGATTTTTCTTTTTCTGCAAATGTGCTAACCCAACAACTATTGCTCTGGGTAGACATAGATTATCAGATGTATTGTGAATCCTAATAAGTGATCTTTTTGCTGTAATATCCTTGTCCAAATTTACAATTGATTTTCTTCCACTTCCTTTGATTGTTTTTAACTGTGCACAAGCAACATTAATTTGAAGTTTCTCATCAGCAGGTATAAATCCTGCACTGTACAAAACATTTTCAATTCTCTCAATAATAAGATCACTTGTCAAGTTTCCCAAGAAAGTAGGCTTTACAATGATTTCTTTCTTCAATTCTTCATGATATATAAATACTCTAACCTTGGAAGAGTTTCCATAAGATATTCTCATTTCATTAATTAATGAAATGAATAATCCTTTTAACTGTGGTAGCAAATCATTCAAGGGAATTTCTTGTGCAGGGTATTTTGGTCTTACCCTATAAGTGTATTCATTTAGTACATTTTTATCCTTGAAACTCTTACTTTGCATTAGTTCAAGAACAAAATGATTGTGCTCAATGGGATCTAAAATTGAAAATGTACTATTGCTGTTATTTTCCTGTGCACTATTGTTAGTTTCCTCTTCATTGTCACTTATTGAAGGATTAGTTTGCACATTATCACCTTCACCTTTTTGAAATAAAAATTCATTCTCTGGAAGAGAATGAATTGTTTGCTTAACTTCTTCAAATGATAGTTCAGGTAAACAAGATGTGTCCATTTTACTCACTGTAGAATCAATAATTGATTGAATGTCATTGTTATTTGATTGTTTATGAAATGTATCAAATGCATCAAAAAACTGGTCACTTTCTTCAGTATCCATACTATTATTTTCAACATGACTATTTGTTTCAATTGAGTCAAAAAATTGTTCCATTTCTTCCAACATGTCTAAGTCTACAGTATCCAAAGTATTATTTTGAAAATTGTCACTAGTATCAATAGAGTCAAAAAATTGCTCTATTTCCTCTAACATATCAATGTCCAAAGTATTACAAAATTGATCATTACTTAAAAATTCTTCCATTTCATTAGCATCACTCTCCATAATGTAATTTTAAATTAAAAAAATAAAAAGATCTATCATCAGTGCTCAAGCAGAACTAAGTGAGTGTCAATTAAAAGGGTGAAACTTCTTTATACTTGATAACAGGTGACTTTATGTGTATATTACAAGTTGTCAAAAATAATCAAGCACATCTATCAGGCAAAATAAGGTGTGTCTTACATATTAATAGATCAACCTTTGACTTGTAACCTTGGGTCACTCAAAGAAAACCAAAGAAATATTATCTAGTAAACTAAACATATTTTATTTCTTAAAGTAGTGTTTATAAATGTATTTACAAAGTAGATTTTACTGTGTAGGAAGTTAGGATATTTAAAGTTTAAGTCATTTCAAACTCATCTACTCTCCTTCTATATATATCATTTGCTCTTCTACTGTTCATTCTGCTCCTTACCACAAGCTGTCTTCTGTTCCTTACTATATAACAAACACTACAAAGGAGTATTGCAATAACTAGTGCAATACTTATTCCTATAGTAATATAAGTATAAATGTGCGAGTGCTCTGAAAAAGGACAACAAAATTAACTTTAGAAAATAATTTATTCACAAAGTTTTCTTAAATAAATATAAATTTAAAAATCTTATCAAACTAACAAAATGCACTAAAAAACATCATACCATATCACACTCCATTATACTAATACAAGCACATCTTAGCAATACAAACACCTTTTAGCAATGCAAGCACCTCATAGCAATATAAGCATCCATTATAGCAATACAAGCACCTCATAGCAATACAAACACCTCTTACCAATACAAGCACACCATAGCAATACAAGCAAAACAAAAGGCACAAACACATAAAATTTTGTAGACCTAATAAATATTACATACTAACAAAACATGTACATCACCAACAAATTAAAAATCTTTAAAATCTTATGGAAAAAATACAAGTTTTCTGTTTATATATTAACAAAAAAGTTTTTATATGATAAAAAATTAAAAAAAGAAAACTTTGGAAGAGACAAAATACAAAATTTCTGTTTATATAAATATATTTACAAAAAGGTTTTATATGATAAAAGAAATTAAAAAAAGAAAAGTTTGGAAGAGATAAAATACAATTATTTGAAAAAAACAATTAAATATTTGAAAATTTGGAAGAAAAATACAAATTCACACTCATTCAAGATGAAGATGAGATGACACATTCACACATGAAAAGTATATGAAACAATGCTATTAATGAAATGATTTCACTCAAGTAGGACTTCTTTTTTTTTAAATTTTTTTTACCTGCTACCACACATGCATGAATTCAGCATGATGCCTAATGGTGCCCGCGGCACCATGAACTGAACTACTCTCATTCCTCCATTCATACATGATATTCAGTTATAATGCCTAATGGTGCCCACGGCACCATAAACTGAATTTTAAATGAGATACACCATGGTGTCTAATGGTGCCCGCGGCACCATGATATATAAATAATGAGATGAATCACATTCACACAACACTCAAGCAGGATTTTAGTATTTTTGATATTTTCATTTTTTTTGGTATTTTT
>Ga0126339_10001390_pt1 | contig 16322 bp, 11 predicted proteins | sample OrbTmetagenome_2_FD_92532 | JGI IMG/M metagenome (GOLD analysis project Ga0126339, IMG submission 92532) | Coral microbial communities from Petempiche,Puerto Morelos, Mexico - Orbicella T R C metagenome | ecosystem: Host-associated > Invertebrates > Cnidaria > Coral | place: Petempiche,Puerto... | reverse complement strand
CCAGCTGTTGATTGGATTGTCACGCAACGCCTCAGATGGGCATGGCGTGACATCACCCGCGACCGAGGATATGAAGACATAAGCAACTAACCTGATTTTGGTGGGAAAGAGATTGTACGCTTCAATGTGATGCGTTATTTCCTGAACAAGCTTCTCAGTCATCTCGTCGAATGTCACGAACGTGTCAGGCTGTTAAGACAACATCAAACATTACAAAAGATGAACAAAAGGGTTGCGAGGAAAGTAAAGGAGTACAGGAGCTACGTCACGGTTTGCGCATCTTGAAAAAAAAAATCAAAAATCAAATTTGCACTTTGCAATCCGTGTTAATCTTCTCCATCCTCAACCATCCTTGTCCCTCTATGGTTTATTACTATCTCTTTGATGTTTTTCTATCTTAGTAATTACTATTTTCAGGTTTTCTTCCAATCAAAAAGGTAATTTTGTACACGGTCAAAATACCGTGACCGAGAGCTGCTCGAGAAACCGCTTAGTTCGATTCTCATAGTAAATGTTGAAACAGCACTCACTTTTTCACAGAGAACAAGATGTAAACTTGAAGAAGTCGTCTACAGACGAGCTAAGATAAATGTGGGGTTAGCATTACTCCTTAAAGTCAAGGCAGTGTTTGACTTGACTAACTTGAACACCCTCATAAGTGCGGCATCGTCACGCAGTGCATAACATGGCTGTATTAGTCTTCAGACATTTTGTTCACCTGGTTGATTTCGGACATAAGAAAGTCCATCTTCGTGGAAGGGAGGCCCATCTCTAAATAACACCGAACAAGACGAAGATCACCGCTGTTGCCTGCCAAACAGAAAAACAACCGCCACACCTCAAAATGAATTCATTGTGATAGATACGAATCGACTTCAAAGATTTAGGAATTAGGATGATGAGAGGGGAAAGTTTACAGCGTATGGTCGAAAATGATTCCATCCAAAAACGGTTAACCTTCTTAACTTCACAAACTTATTAACAATTCAACAAGTGAAAACAAAGAAAATCACAGCCGTGAGAAAGAGGTTTGGATACCCGGTCTTAAAAAGCATAGATTTTGACGATTTTAGTTCTCCGTTTACTCCTTAGTTTTTGCTTCGATTGAGAAGATATATCAAACATACCAGACAGTGTTTCATTGGTTATCCAAACAACTCGAATTTTGTCTAAAATACTTCGCTGCGCGTCGTATTTTCAACTTCTTTCTCGGTGTTTGGATATCCCGATGAAACACTGTGTCTCGTGTTTGATATATTACTTAACATACTGTTCTTGCCGTCAAACAGTAAGAATATCGACAGCCTTATTCTGCTAGGGGATACTTACCATCCAAGCCATGAACACATACGATCAAGTGCGTCTGGATGCTTTCAGGAGCCTGGGCACTAAAGTACGGCTCGCGAATTCCTTGGAAGCGGCGATCACTACAAAGATAAACCAAAGAAAACTGTTCCTCACATGAACACTCTACTATTTCTGTTATAAAGCCAGCAAGGGGATGAACAGTAAGCAACGGAAGAGAGCGTGAAAAAAATTTCTTCAGTATTTCAATATTCACGAAGAATCACAAACGTGCATTTTTCTTGATATAACACATTGTCAGAAAGTGCCCGCCATGCATACACTTATTCCCAGGATCTTTTCTCGACGCGGGGTTAGGAAGAAGAGAGACACTGGGGGCGAGGCTTCTCCGACAGATTTGATTGACGGTATGGTCAGATGACGGATATGAAGGCAACAAAAATCACCGTTCACGTTTTTGACTGTACGTAAAAGACGACGAATTTAGAAAATGAAACAGTTCTTGTTTTGCCGTTCATCAATCATGAACCCTCTGGTCTCACCTGTAAAGTTGGCAGGCATAATTCAAACTGCGCTTCACTGATCTTTTCGCTATCTCAAACCTAAAGGACGGATTTAAAAACACGAAAATCGATTAATCCTTTCAAATGGTAAAAGGTTAAGTCTGCATACGAGCCAAGTAGCCCATCAGGCCGGAGCTTATCTCGGTTTCTTTAGCATGAAGCGGCTAAGAGTATTTCTGGTCCCCCCTGGATGGGATGCTAGTCCATCGCAGGGTTACCCCTGGCATTAAATTCGCCGGTACCCATTTATACACCTGGGTGGATAAAGCCACTGTGAGAGTAACGCCCCTTGTGTCCCCGGCCAGGACTGGAACCCGGACCACTCGACCCAGAGACGAGCGCACTAGCCAGGAGGCCTCCGCAACTTCACTTTTACAATGATCAACACATTAAGTAATTTTTTCTAATTTCCTACATACGCAACTAACCTGGATCGCACGCTTCCTCCGTAAACAGAATCATTTCGGGATAAAGTAAAGGCTGGCGATGCGTTTCCGGCGCAGGCCATGGGAAGACATCCTCCTAATGAAGCCGTAGAAAGACCCTTCTTTTTGTTTTTCCTTGATGGAGGGATTGGTGCACCATCGGTCACTGAGTTACGACACGACACTCCGTTGACAGTTGGTTGTATAGTCACAACTTTGGACTGATTTTCCGAAGTTGCACTCGGGGATGCTTCGGAAGACCTCGGCGTCTCGTAGCTACTCGAGTCCGCTCCCGCGTCAGGGGGAGACGAAAGCAGGTCGTCTTGCGAGCCATCACGATCAGTGGTGAACTGAAGTTCGGGCTCCTCGGAGTTTTCTTCGTTTGAACTTTCAGTGCTGTCCGCAGAGTAACTTTTTGCAGCATCGTTGCAGATGAGTGTTGTTTCATCGCCATCCTGATCAACAGTTTCTTTCGACACCTTTTCCGCAGAACTATCAATTTCACCAGAAGCATCCGAATCATCGGCGTTAATGTCACTACTTGGTAGCATTTCAATGCCATTTATCGCTTGAGCATCAACAAAGTCCGACTCCTCAGTGTCGTCTGAACTATCTTCTTTCTGGCCCTTGCCGCCCTCAGAAGGTTTAACTTCGCTAGTCCTTTCGTTTTCAACATCCTCTTTAACATCAGACTCATTATCAGGCGCCTTAGCGTCTTCTTGTTGAATAAGCGGCTGGGTGCTTTCCCATTTACTTAACGCCGACTGCAAATCTTCCAGTAAATGTGAAGAATCTTCACTTGGAGCATCGTCTGTCCCGCCATTTATCGCAATATTTATGTCGTCTAGAGCTGTCTCGCTGTTTTCGGTTGTCTCATCTGTCTCGTCCGTTTGCTCCAATCCTTTGTCAAGGTTCTTCCCTGTTGCCTCGCTATCGTGACTGGCTTGTGCCTCGCTATCATGGCTGGCTTGTGTCTCAGCTTCGTGGACACTCTCTTCTGACACTGCTTGTGACGCTGAACCGTTCTTCTCGGCTTCATCAGAATCTAAATGGATTAAACAATTCTGTTACTTTACACACAGAAAGATCAAGACTGTTATTTTCAAAAAGTCTCACTCGCCTACAGGAAACTGCTCGAGCATTGCTATGAAGCGTGCAAAGTCCTGAGAACTTCATGGATTGCGCGCAACTGAAACGATTCCGTGGGGCAGCTTCTCTGGAAGTACTGAAAATACATTTATTTACCTTTACCGTTAATAAGGAGGAATCTGTCATCCATGCCGGCGCTATCAACCTCGTCCGAGTCCACCGTGAAAAATATGTCTTCCAACTCGGAGTTTCTGGGAAGATCTGACAATAAAGCCAAAACAACTGATGCTAAATAAACAAACACCCAGATTGCTAAATTAGGAAGATTATGAACCCAATCAACATTAGAAGGTCGAGACGGGGTGCTGGAGTCTCCCTCGCCAGTAAAAATAGTTAACGTTTTCGGCATTTATCAGCAATCACTACATTTTGCAGCTTTAAGATCACAGCTATAAGTTAAAAACGTTTCATTTCTCAGCTTAATGTGACCAATGCACAGCTATCATGATCAGTTGAACTCCATCTCGACACTAATGTTAGAATGTTTATCTAATTTTACCAAGTTTGGGTACAAAATCTCCAGAACAAAGGGGTTTGTAAGTACCTGGTTCTCTGGGTTCAGAGAAACTATACTTGTCTTCGAATATGATTGGAATCGAAGTGGGATCTCCATCTAACAGAGGACACTCCACCTGAACTGGAGGAATGGTCTGATAATAACGGGATCCTTTCACACTCTGAGCCAGACTCTGATGCTGCTGAAACCTGAGGGAAAACCACAAAATGGATCAGAGCAACTCTAAAGCCCCGGCCAAACGAACTCGCAAGAAGTCGCAAGTAGCCGCAAGTTGAACTTGCACAGAGACTTGCTTTGCCGGGGTAGCCAAACGGACTCGCAAGTTTCCTCGCAAGTACACGCAAGTCGCCGTAAAAAAAAAAACTTTTCATGGCAGAAACATCCCGTATTTCATTGGGTAATAGGTTGCTGTAGCAACGAATGAACGTCACTCAACTTGCGTTAACTTAGGTTGGGTGGCCAAACGGTGAAAAACTTGCGTCGACTAGCGCGCAGATTTTATCTCGACCAAAGTGAGCGCAGGTCAACGCAAGTGCACGCAAGGCCTGGCCAATCATGCGTCTATTTGCGCGTCCTTTTGGCCAGGGCTTAAGAAGAACCATAACCCTGACAAGTTTTCTGATATGGTGTGGATCAGCTTTGTATGAAGGAAATCTGCAGCTCTTCCCAACAAACGCTGTACAAAATTCCTAAGAAAGTTCTCAGAATTTTCAATACATCAAAAAATAGTATCACTTCCTATCTGCTTACAACTGATCCGGTGTGCTTTGAAGTTCATTCCATGGGTACTCCTGAATGAAAAATGCCTCCGAGAAATGAGAAAGCTGAGAAGAGTAAAAAAAAAAAACAAACAAACAATTACCATGTCCAATAGAATGGAGGAAGGAATAAAGCAAAACTAACATGTGCAGAATGAGTTTTAAGGGCTGCTGCTCTTGCTATTTTCCAGGGGGAGGGAGAGATGAGGATGGACTTGCTACTTTCAGGGGGGTGGAGGTGGGGGTGGCTACTTTCGGGATTTATTAGCAGTCATAATTTTGTGATGTTAATTTCTGGGGATGTAACTTTGGAAATGTTACAGTATTTCATACTTACCCTTTGGTTGTGGTGTTCTTTTCTCATAAATGGTAAAATAGCTTTGTTCAGACTAAAGAACTCTAGGAACTGTGACCATGCTAAGGAAAGCTACACAGCAACAGTAAAAACCAGTTTGTTAGTCTACAAGTCCATGCAAGCTTAGACATTTGGAGGGGGGCAGATATATCACACACCAAATTTTTTAAAGCTAAACTGGAATTTTAAGGGGGTTGGGATTCAAACGAACTACCCTTCTGTGGGGAGTATGGATATTTTCTGGAACAACACATCAAATAAACTGTAACTTAATACATTTTCTCCATATTATCAGGGAACTGATATTTGTATTATAACAGGACCTTTGAAAGGAATCTGGTTCCTAAAGTATTTCAAAAGCAACAGTGTCACATATCCAAGTCTTGCTATTGTAATCCATGTCCACCTGTTTCTTTTGACGAGTGATCTGTACCCTTTGGATTATATGAGTGATAAGTTGTCCTGAGTGTATTGTCCTTCAAAACTACTTTTCCTTAGTTTCTCACGATCTAGGTAACGACCTTCTCAAAACCATGTTGACATAATTTAGAAGTAGTGGCTGAGGCCCGCTATGCATGCACAGAACTACTAACAGCTGCATGGAGCACTAACCATAACATGGGAAAATTATTGAAAGACAGCATGCCCCTCACCTCTGAACTAAGGTTGTTTAGGTCACTGCATACTTGAGAAAATGTTTCCTCACAACCAACTGTAGCCTACAAACAGTAAGACAAAATATTTAATATCATTGAATTTGTGATCTGAGCCAACAAAAATAGACAATGATACTGGATAAAGAAAAAAGATATTCCAGAAACAACTTGTGTACCTCTACTGTACTGCACAACACATCCAGCTTCTCACCAAAGTCTATCATACCTGATAAGACGATTATTTACTTAGTTGAAGCACTTAGTATGACAACAACACAGTATGATACAATTTTTTCCCCATACAACAGCCATTATTTCTGAATACCGCTATGGTACCAGTGTAGAGGCACCGATTTAAATAGGATATTGAATTGGACAGCAAAGAAAATGTCCTAAAAGAGGGTCCACACATGTCAGATTTTGCTTTATAACTCCTTGGTAGTTACTACAGAAATACTTGATAAATCGTACCAAGATCCATCCTCTGATTTTCAGGAAGAAGCTCAGTTAAACATTGGAAATAAGCCAGCAGATTTACTTGGGCAGACAAAAGAGTACTGCATAATGCCCTGAATTGACAAAAGAAAAAGAAACTTATTGATCAAAAGCACGCAACTGAGTATGATATTGAAAATTATACTGCACATGATGGTAGATAACTCAAGGCTGTGGTCTAAGAAAAATTACAAGGAGCCCAGAACTATTAAAAGCTTATATGAAAAAAGTTTTTCCAGTCCCCCAAAGGCAAAAGTTAGTAGCCTGTGGCACCTGGGTGCTTCTAGAGCAGAGCCCTGGATAAGGGATGGTTAACTAACCTTTTATGTCCAATCTGAATCACTGAAATCTGAATTTTCACTTACCTGTAACTATTAATTTGTCAATATTCAGTAACTTTTGAAGACAATATTTCTAATTGGGCTAAAAAGCTATTTCCAGAAATGACAATATGGCTGTACCTGTGTGTGTCATACGCAAACTGTAACTGCTTTTCAACAAGTGAAGTCTTGGAACTCTGCAAAAGAACATTATTGAACATTACCTAACATCGCAAGGATATCCATAATTGTTTGTTACATATCACTTAAAGCTTATCCGATCATTTATTAATCAGTTGTGTTTAAATTGTGACCAATGTGACCCTTGGCTACATTAGTATATCAGTAAAGTTTACTTCTGCTCAAGTCTACTGGAACTAATTAGTGAGTACCAAATACATGAAAATATATGGAAGCCATTTGTCTCACAAACACATACCTACACACAGAACAAACTCATCCATACCTGGGGGGCTAAGGCTTTGTTACTGAACAACACAACATAAAACGTTGGTGTTGACACCCGTTGATTGGATGGTTGTTTACCAAGCCAGCTGTTCTTTACAGGCCTAACAATGCTGAAGAGTATAAATAGAAAAAAAGCACCACACATGAGTACAAGCAATTTATTTTCATTAGCAGTTCAATTTGCCATTTAAGTTTGTAGGAATGCTTAATTCAGTGCTAGTTCTAGAGGAGGAATTGCTTAAAGCTCCCCCATGGTTATAGAAAGAAAAATATTCTCCTTTCCTTTTATTAGATGCGCAATTCCTAAGGTTGAAAGTACACTCACTCTGAGAAATGGCTTACCTGTGATCAGGAAGGCCAAGTGCTGTTACTGTGGCATGAATTGTGGTGTCGATGACAGCAAAGTGATAATAATCAAACAAGATGGGCACATGGTGGTGCAGACCCTTCACACAAGACATGTGCAGTTTTAATGTCTGTGTGCTTACACTTGTCAGTGACTCAACAGATTCAAGTCTGTACAATAAAATAGAAAAGAAATGGCAGAGCATTATAATTAAAGTCACAGTGACAAACAATATGCCAAATTATATGTAGTTTAATGTTAAGTTACCATCATAACCTCTTTTTAACAAAGTTTTAGTTCCCGCAAATGATTTTGACTAGATTTGACACTGGCCAAGATAGATACAAAAATCCTTTGAGATCTTCAAAGATTTGCTTAGGAATTTACCGGAGTCATCAAAGGATCCTTTGTACAATCTTTAGGATCTTAAAAGATGCTTGAAGGATCTTTACAGGGATAGGTACAGGGATAAGACAAATCCTTGCAAGATTTGAAAGATCCTCAAAGAGTGTAGCAGATTATAAATTAAGATTCTATAGGATTGTCAAGATGAGTGACAACACATAAATCCTTAATATGCAGCTCCTTAAAGATCCCCATGGATAACTCTTGAAAGCATTTTCATAAGGGATTCCACAAACCCAGACCCCTCAACTCAAAATCCAATTCAATAACCTATGTTGGTCACTGCACCTCCAAAAGTTACCATGAAAAAAACTGTTGATTTCTAACTTCTGGCCAAAAATACTATCGGTAAGCTGTTGCAAAAGTACTCAATTCCTAAAATATTGATTGGCAGAGGAAACATCAATAATAATTTCTGTCACAACTCTTCAGGTACAATAAAATCCTGTTAATCTGGTCACCAACGGGCCACAAATAACTGGCCGTATTAATGGGTGGCCTTTTGTTCAGACCAGAATAAAGTGGCCAAAGTAATGAGGGGACAGTATTAACCGGTTGGCAGTAATGCAGGGTTCCACTGTATGTGCAAAGAGCCATGGAAGGCATACAGTAACAGCATGACACAATTTTGATCGGCATGCATTGATCAGAAAAATTTCTCACCCATATTCTGAGTCAGAGAAGAACAGCTCCACTGTCATTTGATAATCAGCCTGGTCAATTTCCTGGACAACCTGATGAAAAGATTATATAAAGAAAAAAATAAATTTAGTCTTACTGTTTGGTGAAAGGAGAGTGAAACATTTTGTTTAACAATGCTTTCATCATTTTGCTTCATTTACTGATTGGCAATCACAATCTCCAAAGCAGTTGAGCACTATAATTTTACTACCTATTATAGTATAGACAGGACCCTGCGTGCACTCTGATTGGTCAAAAACCCATGTTTTATCCGAGTATAAAACATAGAAAATGTGTGTTTTATTGTTTTGTGTGTGTAAAATCTCTATCATAAAGCAAATAAAGAAGCCTAACCCGTGTATTACACTGTGATAAAACACTCTGGACATTTGAGAACACTCGAGAAATGTAGAAAACACTTGCCTGCGGAGCGTGTTTTCTACATTTCCCTTGTGTTCTCAAATGCCCGTTGTGCTTTTTCACAGTGTACTACACAGCTCAGGCTTCTCTATTTGTTAAATAAATTATCTAAATGAACATCACTTTTGCGTCCAATATTTTAAACTGAAGTTTCAAATTCAGCAAATTTGGACCACAGTTTTTATTAGCTACGGGTTAATATAGCTACAGCGCGGGAGTTGACTTACCTTGTCACTGTTAACCAACATGTGGAGGCGGAACACAAAGGAATCATTCAACATAATGGACTCATTCCTGTAAAGAATTTGAAACGTCTTAGAGATGGCTGTCCCTCCAGATGGGGTAATAGTTGCTCCAAATTGATATTCTTGTCCTTGAATGTCTAGTAAGAGTGAAATAATAAATGTAATAAGTGTCCAAAAAATAATAATATAAACACGAAACAAAAATAGCAAATTAAAAATCATAAGTTGTAATTGTTTAATCATTAACAACAATAGTTAATACATCTTCCAAGATGGCACACAGCTAACACCTTGCTTGCTAATGCTTGCATTTAGGTTCGAAATGTTGACATGGAAGAGCAAGAAAATAATCAAAACATTTTTTATTTACATAATTATATCCTTGCTTTTGTGATTGTACTTGCATTTGCACATGCTTTAAGTCTAGGATCATCCACATCATGAACTGCTAGAAAATGTCATCTTTGACCAAAAAATCTTACCTGAGCCAATGTCAAGTCGTTTCTCTACCTCTGTGCTTGCTGCAGCTTTTACAGGAGGCTTGAGCATACAGTGGATCTGATAATACCTGAAAATTACAACAGTTGAGTCCAATTAAAGTGTTAGTACTACTTGACCTAATGAAAAAATTATTTATTTCAGCAGACCAAGAAATTCCTAGAATTACACCTAACAACTCTATTCCTAACCAAATGTAAACATGCAGGACCACAGGTTTCTGATTGATGGCTTGAAAATATCTAGCAAAGAAACATATGCCTCAAGACTTTTCTGTATGACTATTTTACATTATTATGCAAAAACAAGCTGTCTTCAAAGTACCCACTTTTACTCATGAAAATAACCAAAGAAACAGCCTCTTTTCAAAGTCTTAAAAGCACATATTTTTATTATTATACATTTAAGTTACATATGATTGATAAGCTTATATAGCTGTAACACAAAATATGCAAAGTCTCTGTAAGAAGGACTGTACAAACAATGCACAATAAATATTTACAAAAACTCAGCAGTACTAAATATTCTAAAATACCAAATACTTCATGAATGTGAATTCAACAACAAATAATATTGTGATCAGTTGGTTTATAGAGCAACACTAGATTGCTTCAAAAATATGTGAAAAATAAGTGAACAAGAAATATATTGCTGTAAATTGGAGCACAAATTTAAGCTTAGATGTTAGATTTTTCGGAAGACAACATACCACTGAGCGTTCAGCTGAACCAAGAAAATTAAGATAAACAAAAGTAGCGGTAAAAGTAGCTGAAAATGACAATTAAACATTTTAAAATGATACATACCCGCGCTGAAAGAGATCGACATTGTGGAACGTCGAAAATTCCACTGCAAACTCTATCGTCGCTTGTAGGTCTCCAGACATATTTCGCTGCTCTCCAAACTGGATGGGAATTATGAACGGTAATTTCTTTATCCAACCAACGTCCTACATCTCATCTGATTTCGTTATATCCTGGCAAACATTATCGCCTTGAAACTGCTGAAATAAATTTGTCCATCATGCGAGTATACGAGAAACATTTACCTAAGCCATATGCAACCGATAAATTTTGTTGAGTTTTAAAACGCGCCCTTTCTCGAGACGGCGTCCCAAGATATTCAAGAAGGTAAACTACTACGATTTTATTCCGAGTTTTTAGATCAACATTGGTTCTCGTATTCAATAACTCGCAGTTCTAAGTGGCCTTGCAATTTCCAATTCGTCACTAATAAAGAGGGGGTCGGAAATGCGTCAGTCACAAATCGATTTTGATATTTGCAAAAGCATGGAAGCTAAAGCTAAAAAATTCGAAAAATGCCTCAAAAGTAAACGTAAAAAGACAAAATGTCAAAAAGCCAATAGTTAAAACACGCTTTTCAGTTCCTTTTGGCATAAAAGATGAACAGCACTCTCCAAAATTGTGATCTTTTACACTGCCAATTAACCTTCCGAACACGAAATATTCTTTTGTTTTTCAACTTGACCACTAATAATTAAGCGGCAATGTAAGCCGTTCCCAAATAAGCTAACTGTACATTAATAATGCACAGAGCACACAATATGAATGTACCTGAAGTTGTTTAGGAACTTGGTTGTCCTCATGAAAAAAACACTAACCTACCACTTCCGCCGCCATCTTGTTTCTCGTCGCTCTCCGACACAGTACCTCTCGACTGCGTACATACGGGAGAACTGGGTCCCATAGTTGTTTCCAGGGAGACGGATAATGTTTTCTGGTCACGTGATATCTGTATTCATATTATGCTCAAACAATTTGTCGCTAGACAGTTCGTGTGATTATTTCAAAATGGGAAAGATTACATTGGAAATGTTGGCGAAATCTCCTAGCCATACAAAGAAAAGAAGAGACGAAACTGTGCAACAGTACGTGCGAAGGTTGACTCATCTTTATTTTTCCGAGAAGAACATCGATGAAATTGTAAGTAGATCTGAAAAGTTTCATAGACTGTTCGATTCGCCTGGCTCGATCGGTAATCTCGTTGTTGGATACCATATAGATTTCAATTCATTTTGGTCATTATGCTTCTAGTTATTCATGTTTGAAGTTATTACTATGCTTCTCAATGGCTGAACTAGCTTATAAATTGCTCAATGAGCTTACAACACAGCAACATGCACCTGAACTTTATATTTTACTTGGACTTAATCTTGTTGGAAAAGTTGTAAGCCGTTTTTGAAGACAAAAGCTTTCAATATTGTAAAGAGATCCTTAAAACAAACCCTTTTCCTGAATTTGAGTGTTAATGTATGGTTTCACGTACAGAGGAAAAGATAATGTAAGACTTCATAGGCAAAATGTTTGCAATTCTTAGGGATTTCTTTTTATACTGAGCATTCTGGAAATGTGAATAAGGCTTATGTAAGCTAAGCTAAACTAAGGGTGTGTGCTAAGATAGTGTACCATTGATCTCGTTGCAGGACAATCTCTATCACTGTCGCAACCTATCAGTTCTCTACCTCTACGACAATAATATTGCAAGGATCAAGAATCTTGGATTTGCAATCAACCTGACACACTTGTACCTCCAGAAAAATGAAATAACAAAGATAGAAGGACTAGACAACCTTAGGAGATTAACAAAGTTGTAAGCAAAACTTTACTTTACTGAGATATGTGTGCTGTGTTTATGTAGCCTCAAGCAAGGTAGACACACTGCTTTCTAATCAGAGTGTGTTATACATTAATTAATGAAACACTCTGTTACAATTTTCAGATATCTTGGTTCAAATTCCATCACAGTTGTGGAAGGATTAGAAAACTTAGAAAGTTTGAGGGAGCTTCACATTGAGAAACAGAGTCTACCCCCTGGTGAAAAACTACTCTTTGAGCCAAGGTCACTTCAAGCCCTTTCTGTAAGTATGCATCCTTAGGTTTGAATACAAATTCTCCCTACTGGGCTCCACTTATAGTACTTGTTAGGAGAAATTGTAAATTTATCATGGTGATAATAAATGAGTCAAATGACTTCTTGGATGATTCTTAGTATGTCAGTTACTTATCATATTTTTGTTTTATTTGCAGAAATGTTTGTGTGTATTGAACATTTCTGAAAACAACATAGACTCTATTGAAGAGCTGAAATGCCTCAAGAACATAACACAGTTCTTTGTAGAAAACAACTGCCTTTCAGATATGAAGGTACAGTGTATGTTGCTCTATGTGACTGTACATTGTTCTCAGACTTGTGAACACTAATAAAACCCTTTATATGATTTTCCAAACAGTACAAGTTCCTGTAAGTTACATTAACACTAATAAAATCTTTTCCTGTAGGAACTTTCAAGAGTCCTGGCATCATGGCCGTCATTGTGGAGGTTAGAGCTGTCTGGAAATCCTTTGTGTCTCAAGAAAAAGTACCGAGACAGAGTTATAGTCATGTCAAGATCATTAGGTATGTAAAGTACTTACAATGAAATTTCCTGTTATGAAATCTACATTTATACATGTGTTGTTCTTACAGTAAATGTTGCTGACCTTTACACTTGCTAAGATATCTAAAACCGAAATTGCATAATTTGCCACCTTATCTGCACTAGAGTCGAGACCATTTTTGTAATATCCTTTGACTCTGGGATCTAGCAGAAGTCAGATGATCCGAAATAACAAAAGATAGATGAATTTCTGTAAGAATACATTATTAGTGAATTAGATGATAAAAGTTGTAATAATCATTGTATTCTATATTTGTTATAGTGATGCTTGATGCCAAGGAAATTAATGAGACTGCCAAGCGATTTCTAATGAACTGGAAAGCTAGCAGAGATGCCAGAAGACGGCAAAGAAAACAACTGCACTTCCTTGAAGGAGGCACATCTTCAGACTTCATATCAAGCTCATCTAACACCCTCTCCAGTATACCCTCACTTCCACCAATCCACGGACCACCAATCACTGATGGGGGTTACATGATTAATCCTGGAATGAATCCTTTAATTTATGACGGAGGTGTACCTGGAGGACCCCACTCAGTTGCACTTCCTAGGGGCACAAAACCATTGGCTGCAATAATGCAAGCAAGGGCTCCCAACTCTACTCTGTTAAACAGGAAACCAGCAGATGACATGTCACAATCAAGGTATGAACATCAAACCTTCCGTAAGAATTTATATAGAGTACATGTAATGTAGTGGAAGTTTGCTAATTGACCAGGCAACATTTCTGTGCAGCCATCCCTGGCCCCTTTTAGATGAGGGTCATACAGGGGTATTCTCATGATGCGTGATTAACTGATTTTATTTTCTGTGAAATGTAAATTTAAGAAATTATTCTTTGTGATCCATGACCTGAAGGTTTTGCGTGACCAGTGAAAAACTTGAATTATTACCCGATGTTCATGATTTCACCACTCTATTCTACGCGATTTTGATAATTCAGTGTGCTGAAGTATATCTTCTGTCATTTGTTTTTCAGATTTCCCAACATCTTTGCACCTCCACGTCCCATCATATCTGAAGGAAATTGGGAAAGTGACAGTGACATCCACAGTGGACCACCTCTCCCATTACAAACATAGCAAAATATAATTACTTTTAGAGATTTTGAAAGTTTAGATTAGAATTAAAATAAATTTTGTACAATGAATGATACATTAATATGTTTTCTCAAAGAAAATTATTAAATTATATTTCCCTTGCAAGAAATTAAGAAGATGAAATCTTCAACAGCTTTATTTCAATTTCAAGACATATAATATACAGTTGATGTAACATATTAAAGTCAGAGGTTTTAAATTTCATGTATATATTGCTGTGAAATTATTATGGTTTGACCTAAACTTTCATTCAGTATTAAAATGTCAGTAATGAAATAACAGTCATTACTTTGTACATACATGTAAATGATGTAAGTATGGTATTATGGTATTATCATATTTATTGCCAAGAGGGACACTATATAACTTGTATTAAAGTCAACATAGAAGTCTTGAATAAGACATGGCAATTGAAAACCTTTAGTCAGTCACTGGATGAAAAAAAAAATACAATACTATTATTTCAAGAGTGCTCAGTTTCTTTTTGGGAGAGTGTAAATTGCACATTATATACTGTATACAGCGGCAACCTTATAGTAAATTCATCCAACAAAAATTTGTGATACAGTTAATGCCTTCTAAATGACAAAATCAATTTCTCCATATAATGTATGAAGCTAACTAGAAAATCTATTTTTCCTATAATTTTATTATTTGGAGAAAAATTATCTACTAATAAATTCATTAAAGTTTTCAAACTTTTGAGTACATTCAACTAAGAACAGGCTCTTCTCTTCCACACAAACTGACAATGCAGAAACTAGTGTACATGTTTGCTTTGTAAGCAACTCGGCCATTACAACATAGTTGGAGTTTAATAAACATTTTGAAGTGAGAATTTCTGTTGTCTCCTATGTTTATTGTGTCATATGGTATACCTTCCTTATCATCCCTTGTCAAGCTAATTAATTTTATCTAACTTTATTTTTACTCCTATGGAATTTTCACACTCTGTTCATCCTCACAACCCAAAACTAAAATGTGTAGAATAACTGCCAGGTTCCTGAACACTCCAGGTTAAATTGAGGAAGTGGTAGCAGAATTTGCCACATTAACCTGTAATCTAGTAAGCTTTCTTGACATAAAACAGGACATGAAACTTAACAGTTGTCTGAACTACTGGAGTCCTGTAGTTCAGCTATCTACCTTTGGTCCAGGAAAAAATAACAAATAGAGCTTATTTCCTACCATCTTAATTGCTACCTACAATCAATTAATTTGCCAAACCAGATATCTGTGACAATCTGTCAATATCATTAATTCATTTACCAATGATAACTGTACAACATGTAATAGGTGTCTCCAGAGTTTGTCCACTGTTCAGTTGATTCCTCCATTAACTGGAACTTGTCCACTGCGATTTGATCCAAACAGACACTCGAACTTCTTCACATATACGTTACAGTGCTCGCCTTTGAAAACACATGGACAAGATAAGAGATACTTCACCACAGATAATATAATAATATTGAAAAACTAAACCCTTCATTCTACAACAGGATTTCCACTAATGGCAGAGATAACTTGATAACATTCTTGTGGATCAAAATACAATAGGATGAGGGAGGAATAACTTTTAAGTTATAACCTCTTGATATACCTTTAAAGTACTGGCATTAACTTTACCATACTCACAACCAATGAAAAGACAAAATATTGACTAAGTAATAATAATGAAAACAAATTTTGCACCTGGAGCAAAGTCTGGGTTGCCACGTAGCCGCACATTACGTTGTTCAAAAAACTTGTACACTGCAACAAAGAAAAAGGCATCAATGAAAATACATGTATTTGTACGTAAAAGAAAGACGCATACAAAGTAAGGAAAAAGGAATCACATGAGATGCATAATTATGAGACTGACTGACTAAATGACTGACTGACACTGACTGACAGGTGGGTGGACAGACAGACTGACTGAATGAATGAATGACTTACTTATGATTTAATGGACCTAAATTATGGAATGAACTCGATGAAAGATTCAAGTGTTGTACTTCTAATCAATTTAAAAAAGAACTAACTTTGCATTTCACTAGTCTCTATTAATCTTTACTGATATTTTGATAGTTTATATCTACTTATTTTGTTTTGTTTTGTATATTTAATCTTGTACCAAGTTTGTGATACTTATGTGTACCAATGTATTTGTTGTGCCT
>Ga0126339_10001388_pt1 | contig 16333 bp, 8 predicted proteins | sample OrbTmetagenome_2_FD_92532 | JGI IMG/M metagenome (GOLD analysis project Ga0126339, IMG submission 92532) | Coral microbial communities from Petempiche,Puerto Morelos, Mexico - Orbicella T R C metagenome | ecosystem: Host-associated > Invertebrates > Cnidaria > Coral | place: Petempiche,Puerto... | reverse complement strand
GTAATAGATGTGCAGATACAGTTGTAAAGTGCTCAAAATAGAAGGTATCAACGCTTATTGACATTCTGCTTGTACTAGGGACATTAAGTTGTAAGAGTATTTAAAATCGGAGGTAACAACACCTTCCAACAGCTAGAATTAATTTAGGGGTTAAGTTGTAAGAGTATTTAAAATTAAAGTGCCAACATTGAATTTTGTGTCTTTATCATCCGAAGTTGTAAGGAATGTGTTTTTCGAGTCACGAATACAGATGATTTGTTTGTTTTCTTATATCAGTTATAAAGTTAAAAATGAAGATAGGTTAATAAATGTGAAAATATTAGCTATTCATATCTCAACTTATATTTACGTTTGTTATTTACAAATAATATATAGGGTGTCTGATAAAAAATAAATATAAAAATATAATACACTACTGCTTAGAAATGATTATCAAAATAACTTATAGTATTTCGATTTGAAACTGAGACTGTTAGTATTATATATATATGAGAAAGTCAATAATATAAGTAATATTTTTCTATCATTTAGATTTAATTAAATTTTGTAATAATTATTAAAAAATGTTTACATTTGATGTGCATAATGTTAGTTTATTAACTTAATTTAAAAAAAATGAGAAAAAAACTATTTTTTTTATTGTTTTACATGTTTATCATTAGCATGAGTGTTTTATCACAAACACGAACAATTACTGGTAAAGTTATAGAATACGGAAGCAATAAGCCATTGCCAGGCGTTTCTGTAATGGTTGAAGGTACGACGTTTGGTACCGCGACTAATGTCGATGGGGAATATTCATTGAAAATTACTGAAGACAGTAGAGCATTAATTTTCACTTTTATTGGCATGATAAAACAACGGGTAGAAATTAATAATCAATCCGTAATCAATGTAAAAATGAAAGACAGTTCAATTGATGTTGATGAAGTCGTTGTAACTGCAATGGGTATTTCAAGAGAAAAGAAAGGTTTGACTTACGCCATGGAAAGTGTAAGTACTAAAAACATGTCAAAAGTGCAAGAAGGCAACTTTGTTAATAACTTAACTGGTAAAGTGTCTGGTATTAATATTACACAGTCTAATGGTAGTATTGGAGCATCATCACGTGTTATATTACGTGGTTGGTCGTCTGTAACAGGAGATAACCAACCGTTATTCGTTATTGATGGTGTGCCACTTGACAACACAAACTTTGCTTCTTCAAGTAGTGGCTGGAGCCGTAGTGGAATTGATTATGGTAATGCTGCAATGGATATTAATCCAAATGATGTTGAAAGTATTAGTGTATTAAAAGGAGGTAGTGCAGCTGCCATGTATGGATCAAGAGGTGCAAATGGAGTTATTATCATCACGACTAAATCTGGTAAAAATGCAGAGAATAAAATGGGCGTTAGCTATAGTTATTCGCTAAGTATGGCTAACCCACTAAAATTACCAGATTATCAGAATAAATTTGGTGGTGGTACAAGAAATCATGGACTTGATTGGTGTTTAAATGGCAAAATAGATGAGTTTGGTTATAAACCGACTGGATATGCTGTCGATGAGAGCTGGGGCCAGCCCTTAGATGGTACTCCTGATTTACATCCGATAACAGGTAAAATGGTGCCGATGCATTCAATGCCTGATAGTAGAAAGGATTTCTACGATACTGGTATTACCCACAACAATAATATTTCAATTACAGGACAGGACAAAAAATATAGCTATAGATTTTCCTATACTAATATTGATCAACAAGGTATAATGCCAACAAGTGAATATAAGAAAAATCAATTTAGTTTTGGTGGCACTTATAACCCAAATGAAAAATTATCAATCTCTTCAAATGCTAATTTGTTATTAGCCAATGCTCACAACAGAGATTTACAAGGGCAATCTGATGGATCGATTAATTTACATTTTTTATGGTCTTGTCGTAATCATGATTATGGTGATTGGAAAAATTATCGTGATGATGAGGGAAGAGTATTGCCTTTACACGGTTCATATTTCCAGGATAACGTATGGTTCTTGTTAGAGAACAATCCAAATGATGATAATAGAACACGATTTTTTGGTAATGTAAAAACTTCTTACAAATTTATACCAGAATTATCAATACATGGTAGAATCGGTATTGATACTTATCGTGATGAAAGAGCACAACACAATGCATTTGGTGGCATTAGCACAGGACGTAAACATGGTGGATTTGTTAATTATAACTTGAATAATACACAGATTACAGCAGATTATTTCCTAAAATTCAGGAAGATATTTGATGAAAAATTTGATGTTAGTGCTCTTGTTGGCCATAATGTAAACCAACGAAAATATTATTACACACGTCTTGAAGCCCCTGAATTGATTGCTGAGAATATTTTTAGCTTAGATAATGCAGCCAGTATTAATTCACGTGATCATAGGTCATTGCGTAGGTTACACGGTGTTTATGCAAGTTTAAATTTAGGTTATAAGGATTTCTTATTTTTAGATTTGACAGCTAGAAATGATTGGTCATCAACTTTACCTAGTGATAATAATAGCTATTTCTACCCCAGTGTCGGACTCGGTTTTGTTTTTACAAATGCATTAGAATTAAATCCCAACATTATCAATCATGGTAAAATCAGATTGAATTATGCTCAGGTAGGTAATGATACCGATCCATATAGAATTAAGCCAGTTTACAACAGAACTAATATACACGATGGTTTAAGTGATAATTTTCAATTTCCAATGAATGGTGTATACGGATTTAGTTTGGAAAATAGTCGTAAGAATCCTAAATTGAAACCTGAATTACAGACAAACTATGAAATTGGTATTGAATTAGGTTTGTTAAAGAATAGAATTGCAATTGATTTTACATACTATAATCAAAGTACAGAAGATCAAATCATTAGACATGCTGTTTCAACAACAACAGGTTATAACACAATGTATATAAACGCTGGGGAAATAACTAATAAAGGCATTGAAACTTCGTTAAATTTGAAACCGATTAAAACATCTAATTTTTCATGGGATATTGATTTGACATATAGTGCAAATGAAAATGAAGTAGTATCATTAACGCCCGGCGTCGATGCTATTACTTTGCCAGGCGGCTTTGTTAATCCAAGTTTCCAATGTCGCGTAGGAGAATCATACGGTGTAATGTATGGTAAGAAATGGAAACGTGACCCTCAAGGAAATTATGTAGTAAATAGTGCAGGTAAAAGAACGATTGACCCTACATTAGTTAAAATAGGTGATCCAAACCCTGATTGGTTAGGCAGTATAAGAAACACTTTTAATTATAAAAATTTATCATTAAGTGTATTGTTTGATACAAAACAAGGTGGTGATTTATATAGCCTTAGTGTAGGTTTATATCAATTTACAGGTCAAGCTGAAGAAACATTGTCGGCCTATGGACATGATCGTTACGAACGTTTTGTAATTCCTAATTCTGTTATTCAAACTGCAGAAGGTAAATTTGTTAAAAATACAAAGACAACCACAGTACAAGATTATTATCGAACTGGTTTATTTGGATGTGGAGAAAGCAAAGTTTTTGATGCATCATATATCAAATTGAGAGAAATAACACTCAGCTATGTTTTACCGGATCGTTTATTGAAGAAAACAAAATATATACATGGGGCAGATGTTTTTGTAAGTGGTAGAAATTTGTTATTATGGACAGACATGCCACATATAGATCCGGAAGTAGATGCTGGTGCAACGACAGGCAATTTGCATGGTTATGAATATGCTAATTCACCAAGTACAAGAAACTTTACTTTTGGTGTTAATCTTAAATTTTAAATATTAATATCATGAAAAATATATTATTAATACTTATTCCATTACTTTTCATTTTTTGTAGTTGTGAAAAGGATTTTCTGGATGTGAATCAAAATCCAAACACTCCAGATAAGATGAAAAGCTATTATTTACTACCTAGTGCCGAAATCTCAATCGCATATTATTTAGGTTTTGCTATTAATAAAGATGGGATGTTGCTAACTCAACAGTGGTCAACGACATATACACAATATGAGGCTGTCGATAGATATCGGTTAGATCATAGCAGTTATGGTAATGAATGGTCAAATTTTTATAGTGTTGCTTTGGCTGACTTGAAGGTAACGCAAGATTTAGCAAAAGAAGAATCTAATCCAAACATCGAAAGTATTGCTATTATTTTGGAATGTTATTTATATCATGCTCTTACTGATATGTTTGGTGACATACCATATAGCCAAGCAATCAACATAGAGAAATATCCATCGCCAAAATATGATAAGGTATCAGATATATATCCTGCATTGTTAAAACGAATTGATGCTGCTATTGCTTTGATGAGTGGAGACAAGGAGAGTAAATTAGCCACGCAAGATGTTATTTATAAAGGTGATATGGGTTTATGGAAAAAATTTGCTAATTCGTTGAAAATTCGCATGTTGATGCGAATGTCCAACACAGATGCATTTTCAACAACCACATTAAAAAGTCTTTTTGATGGAAATGATATTATAATGGCAAACAGTGATAATGCCATTTTTACTTATGGTACAAAATCCGGTAATTTTAATCCTTTATTTGAACGGCTGACTTCATCTGGTAGAGATAAAGATTTAGGTTCAGGAAAAACATTAATCGATATAATGAATGTACGAAATGATCCTAGACTGCCATATTATTTTTCTACAGCACCGGGTACAACTAAATATATTGGCAATCCGAATGGAGAAAGCAAAGTTGTAGTTGAAAATATGTCTACTATTTGTAATTGGTGGTTTGATAAAGGTAATACCAAAGGAATGAAACGCCCAACTTTGTTGTTAAGTGCAGCAGAGATGGCATTTTTTAAAGCTGAGGCTGCAGCCAAAGGTTACATAACTGGTGATGTTGCTGATCTATATGCTAAAGCAATTAAATTATCAATGGGGCAATGGATTGATGATAAAGAAAAAACAATAACTGATGAAGCTATTGCAAGTTATATTGTTGCTAATCCTTACAATGATGTTAATGATATATATTTACAAAGATATATTGCTTTATATGATCAGGGATTACAAGTATATAGCGAATGGAGAAGAACAGATGTTCCAAAACTAACGCCGGTTACTACAAGCGAAAATGGTGATAAAATACCAATTAAATTTCCATATCCAGCATCAGAATACGATACTAATGGAGATAATGTGCCAAAAACTGATATAAACACTGCAATATGGTGGGATCAGTAAAAATATAAATGGCAAATGAATAATCATTTGTTATATTTAATTAAGAGCCAGCTGATATAGTTGGCTTTTTCTTATGCTAAATGTGTCGTGTATATTCAACATCTTGAAAATCGAACTTACTTAGTTGTAAAAGTATTTTGATCCGGTTTTAATAGAAACCACAAATATTGTGAAGTTGTAAGAATACTAAAAATCAAAGGTATTAGCGCCAGATTAAGAACAAAAGCTTTTGGATCATCAGTTGTAAGCGTATTAAATTGCAGGTATCAACATCTAAATTTTATTAGTAAGCAATTTCTCTGCTGTTATTGTAAGAGTATTTAAAATCGAAGGTAGCAATACTAAGTCATTACGGCTCATTTATGCTCGATTAGTTGTAAGAGTGTTTAAAATCGAAGGTATAAATACCCAATATCTTGCGTATTTCTTTAGGGTTGTAAGAGTATTCAAAACTGAAGGGTAGCTATATTTAAAGCTACTTGATATCTGGCATCTGCTCTGAGTTGTAGAGTATTTAAAATTGAAGGTAGCAATACCTAATTGGTGAAGTCAACGGATTTGAAGCTTGAGTTGTAAGCGTATTTAGAATCGGGAGTATCAACAACCATATAGCAATGGAAATAGAGCAACTTACGGTTGTAAGAGTATTTAAAACTGAAGGGTAGCTATACCTAATTCATCCTGCTCACAAAGAAAAGGTAGAGTTGTAGAGTATTTAAAATTGAAGGTATAAACAACTTGGATATGTTATTAAAGCGGAGTTGTAAGAGTATTCGAAATTGAAGGTATCAACACCAGCTGATTTTCTGTATGTACATTACTCGCAAGGTTGTAAGAGTATTCGAAATCAAAGGCATAAACACCTTAACAATGACAAATAAAGGATTCAACTATTGTAAGAGTTTTTAATATGTGGCATGTGGCTCATATAACAGTTGTAAAGTTCAGAACTTGACCAATAGATTGTTGGCATACCTATCGAATTTGATCGTAATTCCCTGTAGTATAACTCGTAGTTGTAAAGTAAAACCGGTGCGGTTTACTTTTAGTTTACTGTGTTAAAAAATCAAACAATAGAAAAATAATAATAAAAACAATAGAAAAACAATAAATTTATATAAATGATTTGTTTTTTATATATATTTACAAAAAAGATTATTTTTAACTCTTTTTATTATTGTTTAAATTATAAAGATAAAAATGAAAAAAGCTACTTTACTTATTTTTTTAATTTTATTCAATTTAGTTTTAAAAGCACAATTTAATAATATTGATTTTAATCCTAAATTACCGAGAATTCTTCATCCATCCCCTGCGATGGAGTTTATGAATAAAATGGCGAATGTCTCTATTAATCATACTTCAGGTATGGTTGATGTTAATTTTTTACTTCATACTTTACAAATAGGGGACATTAGTGTTCCTATCGTTTTACAATATAATTATAATGGATTTAAACCATCAGAGGCAAATTTCTCAAATGTTGGATTAGGATGGCAAATTATTGTAGGAGGTAATATTAATCGAATAATTAATGATAAAGCTGATGATCTTGTGCAAAAAGCGTCATGGACAAATCAGGATTTTTTATCTAAAAATGAATTGAATAGCGATGATTTTATAGATTTATACTGGTACGATAATAATTACGATAAAGAATATGATATTTTCAATTTTCATTTACCACATTATTCTGGAAAATTCATATTGAATGACAATGGAAATTCGACATTTAGTGTAAAAAAATTGGTAACTACAGGAGTTGATATACAATGTTCAACGACAGTTCCTACTCACAATAATCATTATTCAAAAATAGATGGGTTCACAATTACTGACGATTATGGAAATATTTATAACCTTGGATATAATAATAAAGGTGTTGTGACGGATGCAATTGGTCCTCAAATAGATCAATATTCTGAGTATTATTTAAATTATATTCAATCCGTTGATAAAACCAAGAAAGTTACTTTCACATATGAAACGATGCCTGAACTTTGGAGTAATGCTTCAAAATTTAAAAGAACGGTAATTGAAGTAAATGATAGATACGAATATAATTGTACAATCGGTCAACCCCCTATTGATTTATGGACCTGGAATCATAAAACTCTAGGTGAATCTTCAGAAATTGCATACGGTGGATGTCGATATAAAGAAATGAAGATGATAAAAAAAATCACGTCGGATATTGAGACAATTGAGTTTATTCTTAATTCAGATAAAAAATACATCAGAAAAATATTAATTAAAAATAAAACAAACAATATAATAAAAACAATTGAGTTTGATAATGATCAAAATTTTTCATCCTATAAACGTCCAAAGCTCTTAGCCTATAACATTAAAGATAAAAATGGGAATACATCTGAAAAATATGAGTTTAATTATGAAACCCTTGTTAATTTTGATGAAAATTCATATGTAGAAGATTATTGGGGTTATTATCGAGGGCAAACTAATCGCATAGGGATATATTATGATGATGCAACTCTTAAATATCAAAATTTATCTTCTCAGGGTAATCATCAGTCAATGACAATGAATGTAGATTGACTTGATATGGAATCAAAATATCAATATACAAAAGCATTTATTTTAAAAAGTATATTATATCCAACGGGAGGTAGAACTAATTTTATTTATGAGTTAAATCAATATCAGAACTCATATTCAAGTGTAAAGAATGGAGGAGGATTAAGAATAAAAAAAATTCAAAAATTACAAAATGGCGATGTAGTAACGGAGAAAGAATTTGAATATAAACCCGCTTATTCTCTAACATCCTTGAGTTGGGGGATGCCATGTTTAAATACATATATAATTCAAAATATAAATGCATCTTTTTCATGTAATGGGTATAATGTCATTAGGAAGAGATTGTATTTTGATCGTTGGAATAGTGTTTTCAGTAATAATGATTTAAGATATAAGAAAGTAACCGAATATAATGGAACAATAAATGATAATTCTGGCAAGATTGTATATGAATACGAAGGAACATCTGGTGACTATGTGGATAGAATTAATTATCAATATATACATAACGATTATAATGATCGGAGTAATGAAATTATAAAAACAAAATACTTAAATAAAAAATTTAGGTTGGCGACAAAATCAATTTATGCAAATCAATTAGGGCAATATAAAATGATAAAAAAAGTAGATTATGACTATTGTGCTTATCATTTAGATGTTAAGGAAAAAATGACATATAAATTAGGTGCTATTGTGATAAATGGACAAGAAATCACAAATAATAGCCATCTTTCTACAATAGCTCAAAACAATCATTTAGGTTATTGTCCTAACATTTGGTATAAATATTTAAGGAAGGTAAGCCTTGATGATTATCAGTTATCCACAAAGTCCATTACTAACTATTATGATGATGGTAATATAACTAATAAAATAAATTATAAATATGACAATGCCAATTATAAATATATTACTTCAAAAACTTACACTTCAAGTATAGGGGATCAAATAAAGGAAACATATCAATATCCATATAATAAAAAAGGAAATCTGTATCAAGAGATGGTAAATAAAAATATATTGGCTCCATTAATAAGTTATAAAAAAACTAATATAAAAAATGGGTTAGAAAGTACTATTAATACGGTAGAAAATATTTATAAGAAATGGGGAAATGCGCCATATTTATGTTATAAACCTGAAATGATTAAAAGTTCTACAAGAAAAAATCCACTTACAACAAAAATTGTTTTTAAAAATTATTCGCCTTCAGGAAAAGTCACACAGGTGAAAAAAAACAATGATAATTTAATATCATATATTTATTATAAAGATGAATATCTAATGATTAGAGGAGAGAATATTGCACTTGCTACCTTAAAATCAGCTGCATTTACTGCTGCAGGTTGTGATTTACAATCATTATGGAATTTTTGTATGACAGGATCAAATTTGTCAAAATGGAAAGATTTTAATACTAAGTTACGTTCAGACAGTCGAATGTCCAATGCATTAATTACCACTTTTCTATATAAACCTCTTGTCGGTATAATGTATAAAACTGATTCGCAAAATAACACCATAACATACACATATGATAGTTTCGGTCGTTTACAATACGAAAAAAATGATGATGGACACATTATTAATAAGTATGAATATCATTTAAAAACTGATTAATTTTAGTATTATGAATAAACACAATCAAGTTAAGCATGACAAAAATATTCAAGTAAAATCATTGATTATCTTATTGTTATATTATTCTTTTTTTATATGTGAGAAAATTGCGTGTCAAAATGAGCAAAAAATATGGCAATGGACACAAACTATTGGTGGAGAAGGATGGGATATTGCTAATGGGATAATGGTTGATTCAAATAATAAAATTTACGTTGCTGGAGATTTTGTAAAAAATTTGCAAAATGGTGAAAAAGTAATTAATGCTACAGGTAATAGGGATATTTATGTGTCTTGTTTTAATAGTAAAGGTAAATTAAATTGGTTTTGGCAAGGAGGAGGTAATAATTACGATAAAATAACGAATATTTTAAAAGCGCCTAACCATGATATATACATTAGTGGAACTATTGATGGTGATGTGTGTTTCGGAAAAGAAAAAATTAAAGAAAAAGGTAAGAATGTTTTTCTTGCGCGATTAAATAATAAAGGTAAAACTCAATGGGTTAATACATTATCATATTATAATTATGCCTCTGGTTATTTATTGCAAGAAGATCAAAATGGCAATATTTTACTTGCAGGAACTTATTCTGATTCATTGATTTGTGATGGACACAAATTAATCAGTAAAGGCTGTAATGATATTTTTATTGCAAATTATAGTCCTGAAGGCAAAGTTTTAAAATTGAAAAGTTTCGGCACATCTGCTAATGAAGACATTACTGCACTTGCAATAGATAGTCTCGGTAAAATATATTTAAGTGGTAATATTGAAAATGAATTGTTTATTAATGAAACAAAAATAAGTGCAAAATTTAAAGGCAAGGATAAAAATTCATTTATAGTTCGTATGGACGATCAATTTAATGTACTTTGGAGTAAAAGTCTGAACAGTCCATCGCACACTAAAATTAATGGTATACTATGTGATTGTAAAAATAATGTATTGTTTGCTGGTGACTATATTGGTCGATTGCAAATTGACACTTTAGTTTATGAGTCGAAAGGTTTAAATGATGTTTATATTTGTAAATCCGATTCATTAGGTAATATCAAATGGTTAAAAACATTTGGTTCCGAATTTGATGAACGAATACATCAAATAACACTAAACAATTTTGATGGAGCGATGTTGATGGGTAGTTTTCAAGATACGTTAAAACTTGATTCAATTTTAATAACTACTTCACAGGTTTCTACACAAGCTTTTGTAGCACAACTTACCAAAAATGGAGAAATAACATGGGGTGACGCCATAAGTAGTAATGGGAATAGTTTTTGCGAAAAAGGTGGTGTTGATATCAATGGCAATTTATATTTAATCGGTAGTTATAAGGGCAAAATAATTGATGATAATATGAGTGCTGAATCATTAGGTGATGAAGATATTTTTATTACGAAATATCATAATTGTTCAGAAACTACAAAAGCAATAAATGGACCAAAAGTGATTTGCGAGGGGTCTTCTGCTACCCTTTTTGTTGATAAGTCATTTCAAAATGTAATATGGAATGATACATTAACTAATGTAAGAGAAATGACAATATTTAAATCGGGTCAATATCATGTTGAAATGATTGATGAAAAAGGTTGTTTGATAAAAGATTCTGTACAAATAAAAGGAATTTCAGCAAAAGAATTTTTTTTAGGAAATGATACATCAATTTACATAGGCGAACAAATTAAATTAAGAGGTCCAGAAAATGCATTTGCTTATAGATGGCAAGATGGGAGTATTGATAAAAATTATAAGGTAATAAATGATCACAAAATACCTGGAAAGTATAAATATGAATTAACGATTACCGATGTTGCAGGATGTAAATGGAACGATGAAATTTTTGTTGATTATATTAAAAAACCAGTGAGTGACAATTTGTTGGAGCATGTATTAATAAATATTTATCCAAATCCTTTTGTAAACTATATTGAATGGGAATTGAATGATGTAAAAAAAAGAGAATTTTGGATTGAAATAATTGACGAATTTGGACATGTATATTATTTAAAAAAAATAAATGATTACCAGTCAGGAGAGAAAAGAATGATTAAACTACCTAAATTAATTCCTCAATTGTATTATTTTTCAATTATCAGTAATCAAGGACGCATAACAAAAAAGATAATTAAAGCATCATAGATATGAGAAAAAGTTTATATATAATGATATGTGTAATATGTTTTTTAAAACATTCATATAGCCAGGTTGTTATTAATGGTACACCATCTAGTGATTATAATTATATTCGTACAATATCAATGCGTGCACCTTATTATACGCTTCCATCGAGTAACTATTTGCATAGTGAAGAAATCAAATATTTCGATGATTTAGGCAGGCCTCGACAAACAATACAAGTTAATGCTTCTCCAAATGGCAAAGATATCGTAAAATCAATTGTATATGATCAATATAGTAGAATAAGTAAAGATTTTTTAGCTTATGTTGTCAATGGGGATGGTACTTATAAAACTAATGATACTTTAACATGTAAAAATTTTTATAAATCATCAGGATCGATAAAAGGCAGGAAAAGCGATTCAAAACCTTTTTGTGTTATTAAGTATGATAATTCGCCTATGGCTTTAGTTAATGAGGAGCTGGGAACAGGGATTGATTGGCATACCAATAATAAAAAAGTGACATACAATTATACAACTAATTCGTCCACAATTACAAGTTATAATTCATTGGGAAGTTCTGTTATTTATCCAGCTAATTCGTTATATGTCGTAAAAGTCGCAGATCAAAATGGTAATGTTACTATAAAATATAAAGATAAACTTAATAGAGTTTTAATTGAGGAAAGAATTGATGGGAATAATTCATTAAAAACTCATTTTATTTACAATGAAAATAATTTATTGCATGCTGTCATACCACCTTTGGCAAGTTCGTTGGCAGATACTGAACTTTGTTATTTTTTCACGTATGATAAGCATAATCGATTAATTAGCAAGAAGATTCCAGGGGCACAGATTGTTTACATGATTTATGACAAGAGAGATCGTTTAGTTTTAATGCAAGATGGAAATTTACGTAATAATAATCAATATCTATTTACTAAATATGATCAATTAAATCGTCCTATAATGACTGGAAAAACAACTATTGCGGGTTCACTGAATGACATTAGAAACGATTTTCAAAATCATTCAGTGTTGTATGAGACTTTTAATGAATCGTCAAGTTGTTATGGTTATACGCGAAATAATAGTTATCCAAATGACAGTAAATATAATATTACGAAAAATGATGTTTTAACAGTTACATGGTATGACAATTATAAATTTATAGATGTTTTAACTTCTTCAAATGTTTATGATTTTTCAACTTATCCAAGACCAAATAATAATTACGCTATCACACAATCGAATAAAACTAAAAATTTGATTACAGGTTCGCTAATTAAACCTTTGTTGGTCAATAATTCCAGCATAAATTTGTCTAACAAAGAACTTGTTTCGGTGTTTTATTTTGACAAATATGGTAATGTTATTAAAACTATTAATAAAAATCATAAAGATGGTTACGATATCTTGCAAACAAGATATGAACCAATAACAAGTCAAATCTTAGAATCATCACAAATACATACGGTTAATGGGCAGAATAAATTAATTATTTCTAAAGGATTTACATATGATCACATAGGGCGTTTGCTTGAAATGACATATAAAATAAATAATGAAAAAAAAATTGTCTTAAAAGGTCATGAGTATAACGAATTGGGTGAATTAGTTGCGAAAAAATTACATTCAACAAATGTAAATAGCAACCAAAAAAAATATCTTCAGAAAATTGATTATAGTTACAATATAAGAGGTTGGTTGTCTAAAATAAATGATTGTTTATTAAGTAATAATAATGATTTATTTGGTATGCAATTATACTATAATGATATTGATAAATTAGATAATGTTACTGTACCAACAACGAGCCAGCAATATAATGGAAATATTTCGGCGGTCATAAGCGCTGTAAAAAATGATGATGCTGATGTACGAGGTTATGGTTTTATATATGATAATTTTGACCGATTAAAAAAAGCGAATTATGCTGAATCAGCTAATTTAAGTAATAATAAAGGGAAATATTCTGTAGAAAATATAACATATGATAAAAATGGCAATTTAAAAACATTAAATCGTAAATTTAATTCGGCAAATACTTTGGCAGATCAGCTTACTTATAATTACTATACAAAATCAAATAAATTAAAAAAAGTGGTTGACCCTAAAGGTGATGTTGCAAATTTGTCTGATTATGTTGTACGTTCTTCTGGCCAATATACATATGACAATAATGGAAACATGATTTTTGATCCAGGTAAAAATGTATCTATTAAGTATAACCATCTAAATTTGCCTGAATGTATTATATTTAATAGTGGGAAAATATTCTATCATTATGATGCAGTTGGAACTAAATTATCAATGACTGTTGAATCAAACAATACAATTGATAAAAAAAATGATTACATTGGAAATATTGTTTATCACAATAATAATAAAAGCTTTATCAAAACAGAAGAAGGTAGGATTATTGCGACAATGAATAATAATGTTATGGTATGGAAATATGAATATACTATTACTGATCATTTGGGTAATGCTAGAGTTAGCTTCACGCCCAATAGTCAGGGCGGCACTGATATTACCCAAAGTGTTAATTATTATCCTTTTGGCATGGTAATGACACAAAAAAATTATAGCAATTCATATTCCAACTATACGCAGAATGATTTTTTATATAATGGAAAAGAACATCAAAATGTAGGTTTTAATAGTGTTAATTTAGATTGGTACGATTATGGAGCCAGATTTTATGATGCAAGTATTGGCAGGTGGCATACAACAGATCCAATGGCTGAAAAGTTTATCGATGAAAGTCCTTATTGTTATGTTGGAAATAGTCCTCAAATTATGATCGATCCAGATGGGATGGCATATAAGCCAACAAAGGATGATGACGGAAATTATAATGGTTTTACCTGGGTAGAGGATGAAGAGGCATATGATGAAGATGGTAATTTAAAAGATGGATTTTTCGAAAAAGCTATATTATTTACAAATAATGGTACATGGAGTCAAGGAAGAAAAAGTGATGGCAGATATCTTTCTTACAATATTGGATCTGCAACAGTAACATTATATGATTATATAGAGGAATATGATGAAAAAACAGGGATAACTGAAAAGTCAGCTTTAATATATGAAGATTATTATGACGCATCAACAAGGCCTTCTGATCCAGATGCTTTTGGTGAAGTAGCGAGTAATACCTTATTGCAAGCAGTTAAGCATAAGCATGCCGGAAGGTATAATGCCTTAGGTATGCGGACTTTGGCGGGAGGCTATGGAGTTCCTGCTAACGGAACAAATCCTAGTAATGGAAGTTTTGTTGTTAGAGGAGCTAATATTCATAAAGCAGGAAGGTATGTTCAAGGAGCTGGTTATTCTACAGGAACTTTTTTTAAACAAAAAGGAACAAGATGGCAAAATTTTTGGGGGCCTGTGACAAGCAATATTGACGGTAGTACAACATATGGTATTTATAAGAAAAAGGTAAATGCATATCGATATTCAGGGGTATCTGAAGGCTGTTTTCTTATTAAGAATAGTCAATGGAATAGATTTATGCAACATTTCCCTGTAGGAGTAGGTAAAATAGGAGTAATAAAAAAATAAAAGATGAAATATATTATTATATTTATATTGTTAACTGTTATGTTTTCGTCATGTAATATGATATCCAATAAGAGTAATATTAATAATCATAGCGCACATACGAAAAAAACTATTAATTCTCAACTAAAAGATACATCTAATAGAAAGAAAATAAATTTCATAACGATTACAGAAGATCGAATGAATAGCGAAATAAGTGATTTTCTTGGAAGAAGCAAATTGGTAAAATCATATAGAAATACTATAGATATTACTGCTAATCCTGAATTTGTTTTTCAACCTTTCAGTGTTAAAAATTGTAAGGAAAAAATAAATGATCAATTTGGAGGTATTTTTAGAATTGAAACTCAAAAAGAAAATGAACAAATAAATAAATTAATTTTTAAAGAATCATTTATAATCATACATAAAAGCATAGAAAAAAATGACGGATTTATTTTGGCTGCAAAAATAAAGAATCAAGAAATTGTAATTGCTAATAAGTTCAAGGTAGGTCAAAAAACTAGCGATTTTTGGGCAAGTATCATTAAGAATGCTTATAAATATGACTTTTCTAAGATTGATACTTTAATGATAGGTGATGAAATGGGAGATATTAATTTATGTTTTATTTTTGAAACAAATCGTTTAAATGAAATACAAATTAACCCCCCCGTTCCACGTAGGAACTAAATAATGTAAATCGTTCGGCGTATGCCTCTGGCTACGTCGTTTAAAACATGGTCTTTGGCCTGTATAATAAACACCTTGCAGACAAAATAGAACAGTTATCAGATAGTTGTAAGAGTATTTAAAAAAGGAATAACAAACATCCACAAATGTTTGAATATAATTCACCGATGAAGTTGTAAGAGTATTTAAGAAAGAGTAATAAATTTAAAATGGAAACGATATTAGGAACCAAAATTGATCAAAGCATAAGAGGTATTGTTTATCTGTGTGATTACACTGGCGAGGAATTAATAGTGCGTTATGAGGGTTTATTTGTATCTTGCTATGATGCTTTACAAGCATATGCAAGTATTAGGAACCCGGCGAGTCAAATAGCATGTGGCAAAGATCCGGAGTCTCTTAAAAAAGAATTGAAGAAATTACATACAAATATGCAAAATCCTGAGTGGGTTAAACAATTACGTAATTACTTGTAAAAAGGAGGAAATGCAGCAAAAACTAACATTTGATGAAGCAATTAACCTGATCCAGTTCAATGGTGACATTGATCTATGTGATGCAATGCGTTGTACGTC
>Ga0126339_10001387_pt1 | contig 16334 bp, 5 predicted proteins | sample OrbTmetagenome_2_FD_92532 | JGI IMG/M metagenome (GOLD analysis project Ga0126339, IMG submission 92532) | Coral microbial communities from Petempiche,Puerto Morelos, Mexico - Orbicella T R C metagenome | ecosystem: Host-associated > Invertebrates > Cnidaria > Coral | place: Petempiche,Puerto... | reverse complement strand
GATGCTAACTAAATTTACAATTGTAAAAAGGTTAAAAGATATCTAAGAATTTATATCAGTTTTAAGCAGTTGTGAAAGCTATTTTGGGGGTTGGGGGAAGCAGTTAAACTTCTACTGGCAGTATTAGGCCTTTCCAAAAATATCTGGATATTTTTGGGGAAGAAGTTTCCAAGATAGATATTTAGAAAATTTAAGGATATTTAGAAATATTTGTAGCTTTGTTTTGGCTTAGTGCTGTGTTTGCCTCACTATTTTCTTGAAGTAATACTCAGTGCTATGCAAGAAACAAACCAGTTGAGCCATTACCCACTCAAATAATATATTCCATATCACAAAAAGTGCCAATGGAGTAATTTTCCAAAATAGTAGATGCTGGTAACATCTACATGCCTGAATTTTCTTCCTCAACTCCTACTACTGCAATAAAATTTTGAAAATTTTGGTCTAAGTGATTGAAACTTGGTGTATTTCTAAAACAAAAATATGAGATATTTAGGGTTTTTTCTAGATATTAAGAAAAAATATTTGTGATGTTTAGAAAAAATTTTGAGAATTTCCGGAAAGTTGTTAAGGCAATTTGATATGATATTTGTGGAAAGACCTAACTGGTACCCTTCAGTTTTAAGCTAGTCAAGCTTCTTGTTTTGATTTTTGTTTTGCCACTTCCCGCAAAAATTGATTTCTGTGTTTTTATCTTGGCAGACAATACCCTTGAGAATATAAGACTACAGCTGGAAAAAGCTCAGGATTACCACACATATTTGACAAGGAAGAATTTTAAAAGCCACTTCATGGTCACCAGGAGTGGGAAGAGAGTATTTTGTTGATCCCTTATACCACAGCATCCCAAGTTTACATCTCAAGAAAAGCAAAAAATCAATAATTACCAGTACCTAACCATGTAATTACTCATGAAAGCGTCACACATAATTGTGCAAGTCTGTATGTGTCCTTTCAGATGACCGGCTGTTAGATTATGCAAGGATCCATTAAGAATTTGAGGGATTTAGAAGATGTTGTGCAGGGAATGAAATATCATCGATATAAAAATTTTGCTAAATAAATATGATCATTTAACGCATAAGATTAATAGTACTAGCTCACCTCTTGTGAGTCCCTAGTGGCTTTTGGTTGTCACTAAAGGTTTGCCATCCCCTGTCATTCCCTTTATGAATTGACTTCTTAAGACAAAGTCAAGGCTACACACCACAATTTTGACCGTTGTCCATGTGGAAGTGGTTCTCGTCCAGAAAATCTATCTGATCTGCAATTTTCTTGCCTACAGTTATATGCAGAGAGAAGCAATCTTGGAATGGCCCATAGAAAATGCTTGTTTTTAACATAATGTGTGGGGATTTTTGGAAATGAGACTTTTCCAGGATGCAGTGATCTTGTAAATTGTGGTTTGTCATGTTCAGACTTGCACAACACATGACGCTTTCATGAATAAATACGTATGTGGGTAATTGACTTTTTTCTTTTCTCGAGTCGTGAGGTTGGGATACCTGTGCTTATACAAAGTATCGCCCTCACTGGAGTGGCTATATGTCAAGTACTTATTGTGAAGAATTTCTGTGGCTCCAACAGTACTGGACAAAAGATCTGAACTGTTTGTTTTATACTGAAGTTTTATATTAAGTTCATTTTAATACGTTGTTTTTCAGGCGATTCATTCTTGCCTAAATTTTTTTATTTCTTGCCTGCCGGTTTTACAGGGTTTACATTTTGGTTGAAGTTTTCAAAATATAATATTTTTCCCCAAGTTACAGTCTTGTTCAGCTAAGTTGCTTCCCAAGAAACTTGAATGTGTCACTGACGTAATAATTTTTTTTCAGGATTGAAGTATAGTTGCCAAATTGATTTCTTTTTCATTAGTTATTCTTTGAGTGATTGATTGCGGCAAATTCAAAGCTATGATTAGTTGTACAGTAACTCTCAGTCTAGTCACAGGCTTTCCACAGGGTAAAAGTATTTGTTAGTGATGCCAATTCCGGAAATGAAATAAATCAGAGTAAATAAGTTAAAGTCAGGTCAAGAGAGATATTTTGAATGTTTTTAGGGATGCTCAAATTCAAATTGGGAACATGAGAGCACTTTGGTTTGTCAGTTCTTTGATTTGCTGACAGAGGTGAGAGACAGAAAGTAGCAATTGGCAAATGGCAACAGAATAAAACTATTTTCATAAAATTAATGAAAAAAGTCTTCTCAAACTGGTTGAGACAAAATGGATTTTCATGTTGGAGGTAACCCTGCAGTAGACTAGCATCCCATCCGGAGGGGAGTAGAAGTACAGTGGAATCCCAATTTAGAACCCTCAAGGGAAACAAAAATTGGTTTTAAAAAATCTAGCAGTTTGAGAAATCAGAGGTTAAATTGCAGTGTTTGACTGAGGGGGGGGGAAGCGACTTTTGGGTTTGAGTTGTCAAACCAAGGGTTCAAGTAATCAGGATTCACTGCACTCCTAATCACTTAATTAATGCTTCAGAAACCGGGAACAGCTCCTCCTGTACAGGCTATTTAGCCTGATGCAGTGCAGCAGACTTCACCTTCCTTTTTTTTTTGGGAGGGGGCGGGGGTGTGGGGGGAAATGAAAGAAGCTACTTTAAACTGTTGTTTAGAAGGAACTGTTATCTTTTCCAGTTCAGTTGTTCGGAGGTTTACTGTGTTTGATAGGTGTCTTTTGTCAGAGAGAGGGTATTTATCATGATTCTGGGTATTAGTTTATGGAAAAAGGCTGCCTTATCTCCTGTGATTTCATTTTGTCTCTAGCTGACACAAAAAGGAATTTTGTCAAGTTGACTCTTGTGTATGTGTTTACCCCACAATTTCCTTGCAGTTTTTCTGCACTTGGTTTGTTTCAGTACTAGGCAATAAATAAATTATACCACAGGAACAATCTGATGTTAAGTTACTTTTGAGAATTTTCATTTTCAATTAAATAAATGTAAATCAGTGCTCGCTCTGGTGTAAGACCATTATGGAAGGTTTGCACCTTTGTTTCTCGTAATAATTATGTCTGACTTCAGACAATGATAATTTTATTACAAACAACAGTTATAATGCGTCAATAAGCCTAGGTTGGGAAAGAGATGCTCAACTTTTTTCAGGCTGCTTGTAGCCTTCTTGGAAATGATTAAATTTCAGTAAAGGTGCATTCCTTTGGTGTGATCTGGATCAGGAACATTGATCCAAAATCACACAGATATGGCACATCAAAGGAACCAATGAGTCCATTGCATACCAGAGTGGAGTCATCTGCTTTTTTGATGCGACATGATCTGAATGATCTTGGATCACTGATCCTGAACCTGATGACTCCAAAGGAACACACCCTAAATAATATATTTGTAGCATACGAAAGGAAAAAAACAGTCCATTCCAAACTGTTAAGTTCTTGAGCTTTTCTTTATTGGTAGCACTGAAGCATATGCGCTCACTGCTTTACAAACAATAATGCTCTACATACTTAGCGATTTTTAATTCTGAAATACAATAGTTCACTACCAAAATGATCTTATTTACAACTTGTACATTTACCATATATATTATTAACTGTTATTATTATTTTCCACTGTGACGTTGACTGACTCTTATTTCCCTGCTCAGCCATGAAAATAAAAAAGCCAAAAAAATATTACAAATACAGTTACTGTAATTCAGTTACTGAAAAAAGACATAATTACATTATTATTGACCAAATGAACTACAGACTACTAAGTTAAATTAACAAGTTATCTACTTTTTATTAGTATTTACAAATTTGGAATATTGATTACTATATTAAAGTATTGTGAGTGGATAATTTATGTTACAAATGTTTAAAGTCACTTGATTTGCTGTGTTTGTTAACCAGTACCTTTAATCTGACCGATGTTCACATTTGAAGCGACTCAAAGCTAGGAAGGGTATGAGTTATGAAGTTTTCAACATTTGTCATCAGAACTTACAAATGGAATCAAAGTGAAAGAAGCTCAGAAGTTCAGACTGTACAAAAACATAATAAATATAAATGAACTATGGCAAAGCAAATCTTCAAAAATGTATAATATTTACCTATCACAGTAATAAATTGAGTTAAAATTGCCTAAATTGAGTTAAAGGTTGCTTATTCACTTGCTACCAAGTGCCAACAGGTTTTTGCCAAAACACTGCATGTGCTGACAAAGTATTTATTGTCGAAAAGGACTATGGTAGTTCACTATTACACAACACTTTAGAGGACCCACTATTAAAATAATGCAAACTTTGAGTTTACAAATTTACAGCCAAAAAATAGTGTCATTATAAAACACGACTACCTCTGACCCATCAAACCCTAACAAAAAACAAGTCACCAATAATAATCAATACTTTTTATAGCATAACCATAAAAGCTAATAAATATACTAACACATTGAAATAACAGATATAGACAGTGTACTTGCATATACAAAGCATGCAATCATTGTGCTAACAACTTTTATGGCTTAATTTTGACTGCAGACCACAGTTATAAAACAAACAGTCTAAGAAATAATTACAAATTTAATGGCAATGAAATATTTAATATTAATAGTTCAAAAGATGTAATACTACGTAAAAGCATCATTAGCAGCCATTCTTGTGGACATGAAACAAGTATGCGATATCTTTAAAACTTTGATATCCGCTATAATTGCCCATTTGTGAGTCAGTCAGTTGTATGAAAACAATATGAAGTAGGCAGCTAACACAATTTAAGGTTTCCCAAGCAATTGAAGAGTCTTAAAAGCCTTCAAGATTACCAATGAAAGATAACCTACAGTCTTGTAACGAAAAAGAAACTCTTAAAAGATTCTTACAGTGTCTTTTTGCCACCATTCTTTAAAAACAACTGTCCTGACTTGCATGTTAAAGCTTTTACATTGCTATAGTTGAGACTTGAAGAAATTTTGTTCTCTGTATATTAAAGAAATTATTTTTCAATAAGTCCTAGCTAGATATCTCTGACTAATCAAAAACCCACATTGATATGTTGTTGCGGCTGCGGCAGGCTATAGTAGTGTGACACATAAGGAAGTGGAAGGTCAAAATCTTGCCCGTCACTGTTTACAAAATATTGAGCTGAATTTTCCATTTCCACTGTGGTGGTGATTGGATCGCATCCATGCATTCCATTGATTGGCTGCGTCGACATTGGCAAGCTTGTGCAAGTGCTAAGTGTTGGATCAATTGGAAGCTCTGTGCTCTGAGAAATAATATCATCCCAATCAAGGACTTCATTCTGTTGAATTTCGTGAATCAAGTCATTGCCGAATAGTTCCTTGGCAGCATCTGCTGCAGCTATGTCTTCACAGTGTTCTGATTGGATCAGCATTTGTTCGGGAGAATTGTCCAAGTCATCACTTGAGATGGATAACTCTTCTGGGAATTAAAATGGAGTTAAATTAGATTTCTATCAGATCAAGTGGTAAAAGTATATGAAGGTGACAAAAATTCAGACGTGGTGGTATGGTTATCTCAGGAAACATTGATTCCTGAGTAGAGATCAAATACTTCAAGGGATAGTTACTAAAAAATTATGTAAGAAATGGTAATGCCAAAACCAGCACATTCATGCTTAACCAATGAAGGTTTCTGCCTTGGTTTTGCAGTGTCTGACATTTGCAGAATGCAGAGAACATTTAGGCCTAAACAGCACTCCTGTTAGCCTGAAAAGCACAGAGGTGCTCAAGCCTGTTGACAGATTAGGTTGAGTTAGCACTCGGTAATGGAAATGGGAATATGATATCAGGTGAAAAGTCTGCAGTCTGCAAGTGTCAGACAGTGAAGGTGTTTTCTTAACCCACTGATAAATAATGATTGTGAATAACCAAGCACAAGCAAAAAATTCCTTTAGGGATGAAGAAAGGTTATGACACAACATTGATCATGAGGAATTTTAACCTCTTCTAACAAACTAAGCCATGACAGACTACCGGTAAGTGGAGCCAACCACAAGAAAACAACATGCTACAAATCTTATGCGTTAACTTCAGTTCTAACTCATTCATACAAACCTGGATTTGCCATACTGGCTCTGATTGCCTCGGCATGTTTTTTCTTCCACTTTCTGATTTCCTTGTCCATCTGTTCACGCCTCTCGGGTTTAAGTGACCATAGGCAACCTTTTCTCTGTGAAGCACCTTGAGGTCTCTCTAGCTTACAGAATGCCTTGTTTAAGGAGAGATTGTGTCGAACAGAATTCTGAAAAGGAATTGCAAGTTATTAAATCCGCTAGAAGCAATAACAAATTTATATTAAAAATTAATGCAATAACACTGTCCATTTTTCTGTTAACTAACTATGGTATTAAACCTATCAAAAATAATGCTAAATGAAATTACTCAGTAATCTGATTATCAACTTCAAAAACTGTTACCAAAGCTGTCAGACAATGTTGACAAATATATGACTTGAATTATTAACCCCAAGCGATTGAGATTACACTTCCCCCATCCAACAGATGAACTGGAAATTTTAATGCACAATTAACTAACAGTTACATGCTACTATTAACACTTTCCCTGATCAGCAAATTACCCAGAACTTTTAGCAACCATTCAATTTGAGTTATTTGTACCAGTTAACATTCCCATGTTTAGTGCAACACTAGCAGTTACGTAACACATAGGATGAGAGATGTCAATTTAAAATTATATTAGCCCTGCAAAACAGTGGGATTGCGATAGGAAGTTGTCATATGATCGACTCACTTCTAATTTGTCATGTGTAATCTGATCTGACTACCAGTACAAACCATAACTTGCTTACGCAATTCGCTGGTTTAAAACTAATTACTCTACAGAATTAGAATATTTCACAGAAGCCTCTTCATCTTATTTGGCATTAGATAATCTTGGGTGACATAAAAGCTTAATCATATATGAATTCCATGACATATTATGACAAGATGACTAAGTACATGTAACCTGGCTTGGTTTATGTGCTCTGATAAAATTATCAGACATTGTGGAGCTATTATAAGTACAAAATAAAGATTTGCAGTACCACAATGTTGTACTAATTAGTTGTTATGTGGTACATGTATGTATCAACTGCTGTGACAGTAGGCTGAAAAAACTAAATTTTTAACTGTTTGAAAGTTCATCCTAGAGAGAAAATGCCCATAGCAAAATTTAAAGACTGCATGCATTTTCATTCAAGACTTACAATATCGACCGACAGAGCTATTAGTAAATATGTGTCTCATTTAACAGTAAGAGACTTGTGGCATATTTGATACCTTGATAACCCTCAACAAATCAAGAATGTTACAGATAAAAATGTGGCAACAATTTAAACTCTAAAGAAACTCACAGTGACCAAAAATATCTGCATGTGTGTGCACATGTGTACACTGTAGATTATTGCAGTTAAAGTGATTTTGAAAATTAATGAAAGCACCCTATCCTTCATGTTATTATTGAAACACTGTATACAGCCATATTAATGAAAACCAAAGATGGATGTAAAATGTTCAAAATCATTTGCATCTCTGATTCCCATTGAATCCAAGGGTAACTGACATAAGAATATTCTTTTAGAAATCTAAGATCGGTTCCATTAGGGAGAGAAAACAAATCACATTATTCAAAGGTTAAATTTTGGTGGATTTCTTAATTTTATGCACACTGAGCAATGTAAGACAAATCTATGTTGTAAACCCTGTAAATTGTTACCACAGCCAAAAAGTTATGGTGAATTACAAGAATCTGGCATAAAAGTCTGAAAGTTTTAATACTAAGTACTTCTCTAATCTTCAAGAATTTTGGTCATTTAAATAGCAAATTGTAGAAACCCCTTTTGTCTTCAAATCACAGCAAATTAAGGTGTGGTAGTGGAAAGTAATATATTATTAATAGGCTGCCGAAGGTAAGATTAAATTCCTTTGTGGAAAAAATTTAAGTGTCATATATTTCAAGCTGTAGAAATGTTAGAATAATTTGGCATTATTTATCTTTCACAAATTAATTTGAAGTATTTGGTTAACCTTATACATGGTACAATACAAATATATTAAATACATGAAAAATCGCAGAAATTGATCCAAAATTTGGGCCAAAAATATACACCTTTTGAAAACAATTTTTTGGTGAACTTGTTATGGTATAATACTATATGAAAAAGCTCTAACCACATTCATTCTGTTGCCAGCATGAATTGATTGGAAACTCTCAGTGCAAAAAATTGTGATGATTTTGAAAAAAAAAAAAAAACAAAAAAAAAAAAAATGTCAGTTGAATACATTTGATACAATGTACAGTTGTTAATTTTTTTCCCCCGTATAATCCCCTTTCCTATAAAAAGCCAGACCAGCCTGGACCAGAGCAAGTAAAACCTTACGGCACGCGAGTGAACAACACCGTAATTAATTCATCCAAAAGAAAAATTTGCATCGAGAAATGTGAGAGGAACTGACTTCCCCACTGGGTGTAATTTACAAAGTGTGTTTCGCAGATCACAAGGAAATTCTCACTCAGTGAATGAAAAGAAACATTAATTCACATTTCCTAGTCTAGTCTAGATCCAGGCCAAAAATAAATGCCCAAAAACCATGAAATTATCGAAGGTGCCTCTATCCTTACACCGGTACAAAAAAAACATGGTTTCTTTATACATCTACAAGATTTCAAAGAAAGAACACCATTTCTAACGTTGGGCGCAGTGATAAATGTATTTAAAACCAGATTTCCTTGAAAAAATTTGCTTTTCGCGTTTTCGCTATTTGTTTTTGCTTTAGGGTAAAGAAAGAAAAATTATACAGATCCTTCATTGCAATATGGACCTTAATTAGAATGAACATAAATTATTCAAAGTTTCAACCACCTGTTGTATAGAATGAGAAATCTTCAAGAAGAAATACAACTTCTTTGTGAAAAAAGGACGTTTGAACCCTAGTGAATCCCTTATCTACCGCTGAGTCTTATAACCCTGTTGTTCTGCACGTTTTCCTTCGTGATTCGTCCTAGTATAAACGCAAGAGAATAGCGAACAATTTCAAATCTTATAAGTGAATTGAAGTTGCAACATTTCGGGTGGAGTTCTGTTTATATCGTACCTTCGATCTCATGCCTTCGATTTCGAAATGAAACATCGATTTTATAGATCCTAACAAGTCTTTTAGCTATAAAAATAGACTCCAAGAACAACGTATCGCCGGAGAGATGACAAGCATTTAAATTGAATTCTTATCTGACCTCCCATAAATAAAATTATGGGCCCCACCCTCACTACATACTGTTAACATTTGAGATGTACATGACTGCTAAAACTTTCTCTAAATTCAGAAGATCGCAAATATTCCATAACCTAAATCCGTAGTATAATGTTTTCCCAGCAAATCTTGCATAGGCCGATTAGCAAAATTTAGATCAGATCTTTTCGTTGCTTGCTACACGCTCTGATAATTTTGCGAAGTGCTTTTACGAGGCCAGCACGATGAACGTTCACTTTGAAATCATTTTGATATATCCACTTGGTTGCAGGTTTCGTCAGCAATTTGTTACTATGTCTTGATTCACGTGTGTCAAAGATTTCACCAAAAATAGATCCATCGATGGAACCGATGGACAGGACTTGCGTTGGCAACACTTCCTATTCGAATAACCTTCAGTCCATTGTGTTACATCCGATTCACTAAACACCAACAGTACTAGATGTCATGAAATAGAATGAAATGCGATGAAATTATCATCCCGTTGCCAAATTGTTCGATTTTCGCCGAAATGTTCATGTTCTCTAAAGAAATAGATTCTTACAGTAGTGATTTAATTCAGGAAATGGTCGAGAAGCAGACGAAATTTCCACATCATTCGAACTGCTGTCAGCTGTTCGAAACCCATTGTAATGCTGCGAGGAAAACCATTCAAGTGCCGAGTTTCAGGAAACCGTTGAGATAACGATAGGAAAGTTTTAAAAGTTTGCTCATAGCTTCCTAAGATTTTATCAAGTAATTTAAAATATCGCAAGCATCGCAAATTTGGAGGGAACATTCTCAGAAAGACTACGAATTACTTAATACGTAACGTAAACCGTTACTGCCTCCATGTTTTTAAATTCAAACTTCGCAGGTACCGGCCATGCGAAGAATGGATTCGATAAAAACATTAACACTCACCTTCCAACCATCTGGAGCTGTCTTGAAATACGGAAACTTTCCCCTGCAAAACAAAACAAAGTTAAAAAATCCGTAGCTGTTACAAGTTTGATGAAATTGACATGGTCCATTTGAGCGCCAAATGAAACTTACATCATAAACTTGTAAATTTCACTGACAGGGAGTGTGCCTGAATCACTGTTCTTCAAGGCCATCGCGATTAGACACGAATAAGAAAACAGCGGCTTTGGGTATGACTTTTCCTGTGATTTTAAGCTGTCTTTCATGCCATTTTTCGCGTTGTGCTGCTGGACTTTTGGCTTAGAATCCGTCGCACGTGCCTGCAGAATCGGAGGCGCTGGAACGGCCGTAACGTTAACTTGCGTGTGTACTTGGGACAGAGAAACTGCCTGGTGATTCGGCCACTGCACGGGTAACGCAGTATTAGGATCGACCATCACTTGTTTCTCGCCATTAGAGCCTTTCTCCATAGGTATACTAACGCTCTGTAGCCATTGCAAGTTTGTTAAATCGCCTGCACCGGTACATTCCGCTCTGGGCCTTTCTTGTTTCACTGTCATCATCTGCTGGTGGATGTCCTGAAATATACCTTGTTCGTGCAGTTGAAACAACGGATCGTTCAAATTGAAGTCCATTTCGCGGCTGTCGCACTCCACCATTTCTTGCAGCGAGAGCGAATCCGGTGTATCGTAGAACGCCAGTTGAAAACTGCTGTTCATCATTTTGCAATAACTGGTTCAAAAATTTTCCCGAGCGAATGATGAGAACAGAACTTTTCTTCGATGTGAATCAGTTACTGGCTGTTCGGATCGAACCATTGGCTCGTCTGTGATTGGCTGAAAAATGGCCGTCTTGTCAGTGATTGGTCGTCACGAAAAACAACCCCCCGGGGTCTGCTCCATATAAGGCCAACTTACTACTTTCGGGACTTACAAATTCTTTCGGTATGATCTGTTCAACCACCAGTTCTTCTCCGCGCAACACCCCCGCAAATGTGTTAAAACACTGGCATAATACGCTCTGATAACTTAACTACATTCCTACAGTTGTAATTGAAAATTTCACGCGCAATTTTGTAGCATTTTCGACGATCAGCGAGGGACAATTCACGGAAATCCGTGCTTACTCATGCGAATCAACGGTCCTTATTGACTGCGGTTCAAATTGACAATTGCCAGCCCCACCCCAACTTTTCTTTCGCGCCTCGAATAATTTGCATAAGGCGACAGTTTAGAATATATAACGCAATTATAAAATTGCAAGGAATCCGTCATCCACCTCCGCTCTGTGAATGAATCATCGGCGAAATCCCAGGCTTTTGTGATACTGATATTTGCCATAGAAACGATAAACCTGCATGTATAAATTATAAGTGTAGATTTAAGAAATTTTTTCGAAAGAAATTCAAAGGGTTTCTGCACTTCCGTGATAAAGTGTGCAAGGGGAAATAGCTAAACGGTAGAAGGATTAAGGATCCGAATTGCGGCTTCGGCGCTTTAAAAAAATCTTTAGAAAACGGTTTTCGGCGTTTAAAAAGAAGCAGTTCGCCGCCTGTAATGATTCAAAATATTTAAAGAAAGATGCTCACGCTTCGATTTTTGTCCATTTTGCTCTAATTTTAGTCTCTAGAACTGATAACATTCAGTACCTTTGCGCCAGAAGTGAGAATTCAAGTAAAATCGCCGTATTTTCGAACGTTAAACGATGCTTTTCCGCCACGCCACATCCAACAAAACAGCGGCGCAATTGAAAAGAAGTGTGTTCTTTTCTGAGTACGCGTGCCGTCGAATGGAAATCGCAACTTGAGGTCTCTTCATGAAAGGCAAGTTTAGATCTTCACAAATGTGCTCAAATTTTTCAAAACAATTGAAGCTGCACAATAGCATAAGCGAATTGTCCTGCTGTAAGGCACCGGTTTGTAAATACCTGCCGCTGAAATCACTCTTTTTTTTTTTGTCTCAGTTATTTCTACTATCGCCGACAACACGCCAAAAAATTACGCTGGCAGATTCTCAAGTTTTTTGTTTTGTTCTTTCTATACTCTCACCTTGGTTTCTCTTGCTTATTTTATTTGTCTCATCTCTCGGTGCCAAAATTACAAGAAGCAACAGGTGTTTTCAAATATTCTAAATCGTTTTTGAAATAATTTTTACTGTCAACATGAACCGCTTAAAGATGACTTTTCCGGCTTGTCCTGATAACTTCACTTAGCGGCAAGCCTCAGAACTTTCCTCGTTTTTCTGTTTTTTCTTTTTTTGTTTTTTTTCCTCCGGCTTCAATCATACAAAACCTGTTTTAAAACCAACATAGAGCAGTAGTGATAATGGCTAATTTCTCTTTACCTCTCAGCAGCAAATCAGTGAAGAAGATAGGTTGTAAGAGTACACGATTTGATCATCTCAGAAAGAATCGCCTCAACAGGCTTATGAAAATTTAAAAGAAACCAAAGAAATTTAAGAGGAAAACATTTACGGAGAACAGGAAGAAGAAACATGGGTCTCTTTCGTTTGATTCCTTTAATTTTGGGATTCAAGACTTGTTTAAATCCTAAGGCTTGAAAGTCTATTTTCGGTTGACTGACAAAATTTACTTCATTGCACACGATTATGTTCTCTTTCGGCTATAATGATAAAATGAAAGACTAGAGCCTGTTATGTGAAGTGCTAAAAAAAAGTTATAGTCACTTTCTGAATAAGATCATAGTATCCTAGAATAGTCCTTCCTCGTTCTTTTTGTGAGAACCCGAAATATCCATACTACAAAGGGATTATAAAAATTCGTACGGACAGTAAAACTACCCGAATTGACTTTCTTTACGCGATCGATGAAAAAGCAGAAACGACCAATGTGCTTATGTACGGCGAAAAATAAACCCGCTGTTAACCGGTTTTCCAACAGATGATACACAGAAATTATTATGTGGTAGTATACAAGTGTTGTCACAGCGGCTTTCGAATTGTCTACCTGCAGCCATGCAGATCTCAAGCCAGCAGGACTGCTGATAAATTATGAAGCTGTTGATCAGTACCTGTTGAATGTTTGAGAATTATTCATAACCCGAACCAACCAACTCAATTCAACAGGTGATGAGCAGATGTCAATTAGACTTGCTAAGCTTTACTCGGGACGGCCTCTGGCAATTTAAGTCAAGGGGCTTTTTTCGCGGACGAATTTTCAATTTCCAGTAGAGCTTAACGACAAGAAGGATAGATTTAAGACTGAACTGAAACATATGCCGGGTTTCAAAATGCTGCATTGTAATTTATTAAACCCATTTCGCGCAGATTTTGTGATACCATGCAGTTCCTAGCCAATAAATTTTTTAATCAATTTATCTATTAGAAGTGCAAAGTCCGACAAATTATAATACCTGTATAACTACTCAAACGGAAAAATCCGCAAACTTTTGTTAACCTGCCAATATCTGCTCCCAGGGTAGCTTTTCAAATGCATAAGCGAAGAAACCCCAAGTGCCTGTTGATATCTTCCGCTTTTGTTGTTATCTACATAGGGGAAGTACTTTCCTTGCAGATTTTGTGGCGGCCTTTCTAATTAAACAAGTTACCGCGTCTTACGTTTTGAAACAAGTCTCGAATGTTCATTCTTTCAACTACAGAACTGAGCTATGCATGCAGTCGTTGCCTGTTCGCCTGATAAAAATAATTAAACAGGGAAGATATTAGCATATTGTCATGGTCAATCAGTACAGTTATCTGTAGTTTCATCGGTTATTTTTAACAACCTCTCCTGTCATATATATAGTCTCTTTTACCCACTGTTTATTACCTCGAATCTGATCGGGGGGAGGGGTGGGGGCAGGGGAAGGGACGTAAACGGGAACGAACGAACCAAACAAAGGCCCAACAGGTGGAGATCCATAACAGGTGCGGCGAAAGGAAAGTTGTTGGGTTTGTTGTGTGTTTTGGGGTGTTAAAGGCATAGAGGCTCAGTGCAAGAAAAATAAATTGGTAGCAAAATGCCATCATGTTGAGTTCCATATTTATGTGCTTCCCCGCAAACATAACCTCCTGTATTCTGCTCCAAGGGAACACATTTTTAATCACAGAGAAAAAAGCGTGAAACGTAAATGTTTCTTCCCATTTGTTTTTCTGGTCAATGCTGCGCTTTTGTCTGTCGGACTACTTATTCTAATTTTCTCTTAGAAGAAAAAACGTTCTATCCTGATTCTGGCCGCGCTTTTCGTGTTTTTTAGACTGGTTGCGTGTATGCAAAGTACACAAGATCTGTTAAGTATTTTCCGGTCCATCATTTACGGTCAATATATTTACACGTTTTAATTGCTTTTTATTTGATTCGTGACTCGGTTCATTTCACTCAGGGAACAAGAATGAAATTTTTGTAATCTACTTGTTATTAAATCATCTGCGCGCAGATATAAAATTATTGACCAATCGCAACACATAAAAGATCTCATTGATGCTATAAAAGCTTTTTTGTGCAGACTCGTTGATTTCATATTCATATAATTTCCTTGTGTGACTTGTTGTTTACGTTTCAGGCAATTCAAACAACTTATCCCCTATTACTGAGCAGCTGTTCCAAAGTTGAACGGAAACCTAGATAAAAAAAAGAGAGTGTCTCTTTTTTTCGCTGCAAAAGCCTTTTGGAAGAACATTTTCCTTTGTGAACCTACTTTCCCATCGAGTCCTAGAAACGCTTTCGTGACGTGCGCAAGAGATCAAATTCAGTTCCCTGTCCTCTCTCAACTTGTCTCTCAGGGGCTCATAATTTCAAATTTAGTCCCCAAGTGCAATTTTTCTCATTACATAGTCGGCATAGTCCTATCCCGCATCTGACTTTTAATTTGCGTGATTGAAGTCTAGCGTGCCTCGCTTGCAACAGACAGGGGACTCGGGACGCGCTGGTACGCGCGGGATTCCGCGCGCGGATTCGGGACTAGGTAGACTGGTCCACCAAAACTCGGTCAGCGGAAGCTTTCTAAAAACAAAATGGCCGAAGCCGAAAAGGCATCTGTGGTGCAGTTTAGTGGCGGCGAGAGAGAAGTCATTGAAAGAAAATTAGATGCCTCTACCGATGTTCTAGATACAAGGAAAGACATCAGTGATTTTTATGAAATTTCGAGATGCGTGGATGTCATAAAAAGTCGTGGTTTTGAGAAGGTGATCACGAGTTTATTTCAGTTCTTCCAAACTTTCTGTAACTGATCGACATAAACACAGAGAAAAGTTTTTCTACGTCTTTTAGAAAATACTGTAAGGAGAAGAAAAATATCATTCGAGTATTTTGATTTATTCCAAAATATAAATTATCATCGTTTGGTCGCCACTTTGTCTACAACTCGCATGAGCCTGTTCTATTCATAATTAGTCATAAAAGTGCAGCTTATCTAGCATGGATTTTATCACAGGATATTCCCTTAATACGTATATTTCTTCTATTATATACTGGACTTAACCTACACAATCTAATCTTTAGTTCTTTTTTCTCAGGTCGCTCTCCAGTTTCCGGACTCACTGTTAATTGACTCTGCAGCTGTTGCTTCATTGATTGAGAAAAACACTGGAAAGAAAGTATTTGTGTTGGCTGACACTTCATATGGAAGGTATGTGAAATATCCTGCTAATCTGAAATGCTGACGGTGATAGGTAGTCTTATCATCTGTCCTATGATATTAGTGTTTTTATTCCCATGATCATTAGTTTGCTTGATGCTATGGTCAGTGACATTTTGAGGAGAAACTCATTCATTTATACTATATTAAATTCCTATGTTGGTGACAAGTTTGCTAGCAGTCTGTGATGAAAATAACAAAGTAAATGGATTAGGCCTAAGAATATCATTTAGGAGTTTGTCTGGTGTGATGTTCCAGGTGATGGTAAAATAATGTGGTCTTGAAAAGGACTGAACATTATTTGTTTAGTGACTGACATTTTCACAGCCTGAGAGGAGGTAGAGCTGCACATGTAATCTGCAGAAAATCATTACAGGTGTAGCTCTTAAGACTTAGTTTTGTTGACTAAGTCATGAATATATTGCTTTTATGGGGTAAAAATAGCAAGCTCTAGGAGCATGGCTTTCGACGTGCACTTTCTTACAGGGTGTTTTCTAAAATCTTTTGGGAATCTTGTTCCTGTAGAGGATTTTGTTTTAGCCTTTAAAGTCATGATGATTATTACATTCCGTCCTTTTCAGTTGCTGTGTAGATGAAGTGGCAGCAGAACATGTTCAGGCTGAT
>Ga0126339_10001386_pt1:0-15000 | contig 16334 bp, 11 predicted proteins | sample OrbTmetagenome_2_FD_92532 | JGI IMG/M metagenome (GOLD analysis project Ga0126339, IMG submission 92532) | Coral microbial communities from Petempiche,Puerto Morelos, Mexico - Orbicella T R C metagenome | ecosystem: Host-associated > Invertebrates > Cnidaria > Coral | place... | reverse complement strand
TATAACCTTTTAATTCCATTAGACCTTTTCTGTTCCTAGGAACCCGTAGTATTCATCAAATGTAAGCTTCGTTTTCGATAAAATTTTATTAGTGTCAGTTTCTCATTGCGCAGATGTATTTTGTTTTTCTATTTAGCCCTTTTGAATGTTGTAATTTCACTTTATAGTAAACAACTCAGTAAACAAAACATCATGATTTACCAGTATTGTATTTAACGCTGTTGATTTAATAATTATTGACAAAACGAACTTTGAAAGTTTTTCAGTTTCGCACTTCGGAACACAAGGAAGAGAAAGAGTCTACCGGAAACGATTGCGTGACGTTGCGTTACGTTCGTGTCTATCGCGCAGTAGAGAGAATGGAACCGAGACATGACGGTCACGGTAGAACACGTATTAAAAAGAAAGAAAGACAGAAATGGCGAAGCAAAGAAGCTGTTTTCAACTCTTACTTCTAAGTACAACCTTTCTAAATTTTAATGACGTATTGTCTTTTTCAACTGCTCAAGAAGACGCGTCATTTTATCATCAAGATTCCCAAGACGACGTAATACGAGAGTACGTCAAATACTTCGCCAGGCCGACTGTATCGAGTCCGCTAAAAAAATTTCTCCATAAACCGACTACGTTGATCGCTTTGGCAAAGGCAGCTGAACTAGCCGTCGATAGTTACAGCAAGAAGTCGAAAAGAACTTGCCGACTTCGGGGGATTCTCAATTTAAAAGAGTTAAGCAACAACACGGACTATTGGTTTCACATTTTGGTGCTGGAGGAAGACACATTCCTCACGGAAGCCTTCTTCGAGGTAGGAATCCGTCAGCCGCTCGACAAAGCCAGGAAAGTAGACTTCAGCACGTTCAAATTCAGTGAATTCAAGACCATAGGACGAAATGAAAACGACTGTGACCAACTGAGCAAACTTGCAGACTGCTCCAAATGCGGTTTCGGCGGCAGATGCGAAAAGGGCACCGCTCATATTTCTACCTGGCTCGCATTTGCTCTAAAAACACAACGAGAGATTCAAATCGACGAACCATTTGACCGCATACAAATGGTGTCCGCGCACAATGCGTTTAACGACCGTTCAGACGGGTACGGTGAACTGGACTACTGCCCCTGGCCACCACCCTACGAAAATGTTTGCCTGGACTTAGCCAATCAGGAGTTCAGTTTTACTGATCTACTCAACATGGGTGTGCGAGCCATGGAGATCGACCCCTGGTGGTGTTTTGGTAAGATGCTCATGAGTCATAACTACGAGAAAGCGTATGAGGGATGTGCTCCTTGGGACAGGGAGTTTGAGGACGGGATCAAAGAAATTGGTGAATGGATAAACAAGCCAGAAAATTCTCAGGAAGTCATTCGCTTGTATTTTGAAGATGGTGCCACCCACACATATGGCCATGACGCTTTGATCAATGGCCCAGTAGCAAAATATCTGGGAGATAAAGTCCTCACACCCAATGACTCCAGGAAGTATTTTCCAGGAAGGTGGCCCACGTTAAGAGAGCTGAGGAAAATCAACAAAACTGTCGTCATAGCTGGGTTTGGTGATCAACACGGTGGAGAGTACATTTTTGACAGATATTGGGAAGAATTGACACGGAACGACTTTGTTGCCAGCCCCAACTGTTCAGGGATTAACCGCGATAAGCCATCAAGAGTGTTCTGTGACAGCACTGAGTACCTCTTCTTTTGGAATGGTCCAAAAGAAACTGGTGTGATTCTTGACTTTTCAAGGTTTATGAAGTGTGGTGTGACATATCCAGCCGCAGATCAAGTCAATCCTGTTTTACTGGAAACTGCTGTGTTCACATGGGCACAAGGTGAACCATCAAAACCACTAACAGAAACATCCTGTGTGCTACTGGATGGCAAGACAGAAAAGTGGCATCTGGGCAACTGTCTAGAGGAGTATCTGTTTGCTTGTCAATCAATCAAAAATGTCACTGACTGGGTTACAAGTACTGTGCCAGGACAGTACACTAAACCGGTTTGTCCTGGTGGATACGATTTTAGCATTCCCCACAATGGCTTCCAACATCAACAGCTTATTAACGCCATGAACGACAAAACAGTGTGGGTTAATATCACACCTTACATTCACTTACTGGTATGATACTAACAGGCTGTAAGCCAGGGGGACATGTACCTCTCTGTCTTTTTAGGGAAAATTAACCCTTAACCCCAATGATTCCCTAACTATTGGCACCTAAACAGGGTGATATTTTGGTAAATTCATATTGATTTTTAAAAGCATAAATTAATGATTATTATTTGCAACTTGTCCCCTTGGGAAAGACTTCCATATAAAAGGACAGGGGTGCTTATTGGAAATGTTGAAAGCAACCCCTAGAAGGTACCAAGATCCTGGTTTGTGGGCGTTGCATGAAATTATTTTCACCCCTAAGAGGTACCAATTCTAAAACAACACATTGTTTCCTGTCATATTCTTTTTGGCTTAATTCTCAAGGTACCACAGAGGCTCCTGCTGTGGACCTGTCGAGGCTGAACACCCTAAGAGGCACCAAACCCCTAAAAGGTGCGACGAGTACCCCTGTCCTTTTTATAAGGGAGGGGGCCCCCCTGGCCTTGACCATGTTAGGAGAATTTGAATTTTCAAATATTGGCTTATTGGGTAAATGGTTTAACAGTTGTGGCCACTGGAGAGTTTCAAAATTAATCAAATATTTCAGGTCCAGTGCAGTTTTAAAAATTTCGCTGACACGGATTTTTACCATTACAAACTTTTTTTTAAAAAAAATGTATGAAGCTTAATTGGAATTTCCAGAGGGGATGGGGGGGTCTTAGAAAAAATCCCTTCCGTGGGGGAGGTATGGATATTTTCTGGAACTACACATTTTGCAACATAGTGAGCAACCCTGAATATAATTATATCGCTGAAGGATTTAATAATATATTACATAGTCTGTTTCTACCCTAAGAAAACAGATGAGTGTCTCCTGGTTGAGGTTTTTGGGAACAAGGGAACATGTTCATCTATTTCAAGGGAACAAAGGATATTTTTGGGATTAATTTGAAGGAACAAGGGATATCTCTGCATGGAAACTTTGACAAAAAACTTAAGGGAACAATAGACCCTTTTCATAAATGGCTGCCAATTTAAAATTCTTTTGTATGCATTTAAATTAGCTTTACTAACCTCATTTCAGACTAAAAATTCTTTTGAATCACCAACTTCAAAATGAGGTTAGTAAGGCTAATTTTAATACTTGCAGAAGAATTCATAATTGGCCACCATTTATGAAAAGGGTCTATTGTGGTCTATGGAATTTTTTTGTAGGGAACAATGAAGAAAAAATGAGAATTTCAAGGGATCTAGGGAACATGGTATGCCCCTGAAGGCCATCACAAATCATCCCTTAAATGTAATTCATTTAATATCTCTTGCAAGCTCTGAAAGAGTATCTATTTAGTTCATTGTAGTTTTGAAATGTATTTTTATGAAATCAGTAAATCATTAAAAGTTTTTTATGGCCATTTTTCTTACAGTATTTAAATTACTGTACTTATTTGCTTTGCCCAGAGAATTAAGTCATTTTTTAAGGGGATAATGAAATTAAGACGAGCAAGCCCAAGCTAGTTAAGGGTTTCACTAATATGTTGGGAATTCCAGGTATGACATTATACTTTTGCTTAACACTGTTGGGAATAGCTCATTGTTGTGTTTCCACTCCATCCATCTCTCCCTCCTTCCCTCCCTCCCTCCCTTGTAAGTATTTATTGGTGGGTAAATCTTGCACACACTGGTTTGAATTCTCCAAGCTACATGTATTTTGGCAGCTGCCTGGAAGTCAGCTACTGGCTGTGTTGCCATGGATACCTCCCTATTGCCAAAGTGCTGGCTGTCCTTGCCTTTTGCCACATTCACAGCATCAAAAAACCTTCCATACTTCAATAATATTGGAATAGGATTTACAGTGCAACTACTCCAACCAAAGCCACCCAAGCAAATTTTTGGTAAATTGACCAGTGGCATTTGGATGTTAAAAAATGATTTCAAGTTTGTTGTTTTTATAGTGTGCACCTTGCTCAGATCAACAATTTGTGGGAAATCTATTGTGAACATGAAATTTTTTCTCAGATCAATTTGCTTGGAACTTTGTTGGGTGGCCTTGGTTGGTGTAGTCGCAGCGTAACTTCATTTTTAAGATCGACTGAAAATTGCACAACTTTTTCAAATACTCCTTTTGCAAAGCAGAGACATTATTTTTTTGGTTGGGAACAGCAGTATGACTACCTTATAATTGTGCAACTAAAACATAATGCACTATACATATTATATATAAAGGTTGTTTTGACAACTCTAACTGCAATCTCACCATCAGGGCAACACATGTTTGAGAGAATTTCTAAAGCCAACTGCTGAGCATTCAGTAGCATCTGGACATCTTCTATCTGGCAAAGTCACAATAATAAACATAAATGATTTTATTTTGAAGACACAGTCAATTATGACAGCTGTCTGGTGTAACACCAAGATCATTAGTATTGTGGTTACAGTAATGATAATCAAATAACGGCAACTGCAGATTAGGCAACAAATGCATAACTTATTGCAACCATTTCTCATTTGTCTACAATGCCATTTGACTATAATTATATGGTCAAGAAAATGCAAAATACAAGACTGTATATTTACATGGTTTAACCAGTTTCCAGCAGAGCAAAATTATTTCTATTTGTATAAGCCCAGAATCCACATTTACAAAAAAGTGCATGAAGAATAATGACCAAATTTTTGACAAAGAGGAAAAAAAAAACAGAATACAAGGGGAATAAAGCGATCCAATAGCAAATCATTTGATCAGTGGTTTGACAGATTATATGTGCTTGCATTTTCACTCATTGCTGTCTTGTGGGACAAAATCCTCTATGCATGAATTTCTCAAGAAAAATTGTGAGTACGTCATAATAGATTGCAATTTACCTTGGTGGGTTCTGGAAGAAGTTTGCTGATGACATCAAAACAGTTCACATCAAGAACGTGAGCCAAGACTTTAACAACTGCTTGCAGAAGCTCATTAAAACTACAGACTGGGATAGTGTAGCGAATATTGTATAACACACCTAAATAATAACAAAAATCATTGATATACACTCTCAGTGGGATCATGTGTACATGCAAGGGATTGTTACACCCATCTTGTTGTCTGTAATGGAAACTTGTGGATATCTCAAGTACCCATCCTCTACTTTAGCAAGACACAACCTGGTTCTCAGTGTCATTCTTCTTGGGAGGAACAGATGGCCTGGTAATGAGGTTATAGTGAGGTGCTGTGCAACTCATTCATTGTCAGAAGACTTCAATAAGCTACAAATAAAAGAAAAACTCTTTTACCTGCAGTCAAAACTTTCAGCAGTAGCATGTCGCTAGATGTGCCATCAGCCATTAGAGACTTCTCAAGAGTTTTCATCATGTCACTGGAGCCACACAGAAGCTGAGCAGCTGAGGCATTGTCTTCAGTGACAGTGTGGAGACACTGGGCTAACAATGGGTCAGAAAACTAGATAGCATCAAATTCTCCTTTACTTTAATTTACAAACTATCATCAATGAATTGATCACATTTCTGTTGGTTAAAGCCCTTGACATAACTATAGCAGCTCAGATCTGTAGTTTAGTTTACCGTAAATTGCTTCTATTGATACCAAATAAGTACACTCTTTTCTTTGCAAATGTTACAGTACTCTTTTACAAAAACAGTAGCATCTCACCTGCAGGAATTGCAACAGTTTTAGGGTAAATGTCAGTCTTCAGACTCGAGACAAGATATGGCAAAAGGCCCTGTTTATTGAAAACATCCACTGCTACATCACTGCTTTCACTGGAAAAAAAATAGTGGTCATTTATCAAAAGCAAGTTGAACCATAAACAGAAGTGTAGTATTTGACAATAACATTTTCTTCCAGCCAGAATTTTGTAGGAGTACAATGGTTTAGTTTTGCTTATCAATCGGTGTAGCAACTACAACCACAGTATTCCATGCAAAGATTTCTTCACTCACCAAAGATTCCACAGTAAGCTCACAGCCTGAATTGCCAAGCTCGTTGATTGTCTTTTAAACTCTGAATTGCCTGGACACTCATCAATAGCACCCAAGGCATCAAGAGACTGAAAGTTACATAAAAATCATCTGTAAATGTTTCCAATGAAGATAAGAATTTTTAATCAAGGTATTGACAAGCATTGAGGGTTAATGTTATTGTTATGAACCGCAAAGAGCAGTTTGCATTCACACAATGAATTCTCCCAACTCGTGCAGAAGCCCTCTTGCACGTGAAAAATAAGCTGATAATGAACTGAAAGTTCTTGTGGCAAAATATTTGGCCACCAAATTCTAAACAAGAGGCAACATCACACAAACACTTTTGGTTTCGTGAAGTTCCACGTACCTGTTGCACAAATGTGCCAAGTGGAGTCATCACATCTTGTTCCACCATTTTAATACATACATCAGGACCTCCGCCAAGACTTAAATTCCTGTTGTGTAAAATGTGTGAGACTCTTAATTTAATAATGTCAATGAGTGATACTCAATTATGTTAAGAAAGGGACCGAGATGCACACAGGGCTTCAAGTCTCATTTCAGTGTTTAAAACATACTGTAATTATTCTGCTAAGACACATAGGTGGTAAAAACTGATATTTATTGTGATTGATCATATCCAGCTCAGAGAGGAAATCTCTATAATCCAGGGAAGCTTGTTAACCACCTTCAAGGGAACGAAAAAATTCATGTTCTCAGCATACAAAGAAAGTGCCTCTTAGAGGTGTCTTTCAAAATTTCCTATAAGTATGCCTGTCATTAATGTGCCTATCGGGGTCCCTTCTTTCTTATCTGGTAGACCTATACTTTGGTGTCCATATCATGTATGTATACTTGTGCAATGTACCTCAAAGTTCCTGCAGCACCTTCCTGAATCCCTCTATTATCATCAATGAGCAGTGGGCCTAGCCTTCGCACAACATCTTGTTGTAGAAGGGCAGGAATGGCTCCACGATCAAACACCAGGTTGGCCAGGCCAGCACACGCGCACTCTCGTTCAGTTGGAATTGCACTTGTCAGCTGTGACAGACATTAATATTTAGATGTTACACCAGTAACTATTCAGTAACACCAAATATTTGTATCAGAAAACATTATACATACTACCAGTTTAAGTCCCAAGGTCCCAAAAATATGTTTCACTTATTTTCTGCAAATTATTAATTAACCCCTATTTATACTCGGCACTTCCATTCTGCAGATGCAGATACTTAAAAGTGCAAGACATGGTCATGTCTATTGTGCAAAACCTCTAGAACTAAAAAGACACTTGTAAACTGTTTCTGCCACAGGGTTGTCACTAACTTATCAAGTATATGTAGGCTGGCAGCTTTATTGTTGGAGTAGGTGAGTTATTTTGCCATCTTTTTCACACAAACAGGTCAGGGAGTAGGTGGCTAAGATCATCAAATAGATCTGGCTTAACTTTTGACAACCCCGTACCACCAAATGTAATTGATACTAAGAAAAAATTTCAGATGAAGCTTAAAAATTGGCCAAGATATTACTGGAATATTCTTATTATCAAGGACAGAAAAACCTGTCCCTGGCAGTAGGTAAATTATCAATAATACACTTCAGATATAAAAAGCTGAGTCCAGGAACTGAGGTACAAGAAATAATCATCCTTGGAGATGGTTAATATACAGTGGAACCCCACCTTACAACTACCCCATTTAAATGGTCTTGTTGTTATTACAGCCACTTTATTCTGGCCTGAACAAAAGCTCAGTCAGTCATTTCCCTTTGAAGAACCTCTTTAATGCAGCAAGCCTGTTAATACTGCCAGACTTGTGGCCCACTGATGACCAAATTAATGAGGTTCCACCATCAGTGATAGTTTTTTTTTTTAATTTTCCATTTTAAATAAGCAAATAAACATAAAGATATCCATTTAGTTTACAACAGTAACAAAAAGTATCCAGCATTCAATAGAATGGTAAATACATGTTGTTTTGCTGAACATTTAGCTTATCTTATTAGTTAAGTTTAACATGGTGCTTCATTTGAATGTATATATCAGTAATCACAATATTTGTCACATAATGCATATGTTTAAAGCTGCATACTCTGGCTGGAATTGCCAGTTGTGCAGAAACAACCAAGCTAACCAGTTGTTAGCTATGTTTGCTAACCAGTTATTGTAAATGGGTTTTACCTGACTGTTTGCCACAATATACATCAATTTAGAGGAAGTCAAGAAGTACGTTTTCAGTTGGTTTCCAATTTTTTTTTTTTACATTACTGTTTTGTTTGTATTTTATATTGAATTGTGTTGTTAAATGAAATATGGTTCTTCCTCCCTGTTGGCATGGCAACTTTGCAGTAGTTTTTTAGTGTTAACTTTATTATTAAGATGATTTCTGCAGAACATTTGAGCAATAGTGGCAAAAATAAAATTACCAAAAAAACCTCATAGCATGTTTTGAATAAAGGTAAGAAGAACTCATCAAGATTTGAGCTCTCAAACTGACCTCGCAAGAGAAAATTGAACTTGAAGTCATCCATATTTTAATTAAAACACACGTTTCACATTAGTTAAACACACAACACACCCATTAAGCATTCTTACAAGGTACCGTGCTGTGAGTAGATTTTTAGTAAATAATTCTTGCACTTATTGCTCGAACTTTGAGCGGAATCCGTCTCAAGTACCTTTTCTTGTACACAAATTACAATGAAGGTAAGAGCATTGTTGACTTGAGAACAAATTGTACATTATAAGAAATATTTCCTAGCAACAGTGACCTCATTTGAAAAAGGCGGCAGACTATCAATATAGGACACCACAATCGTGTGCATGAGGAGCAATTACAGAATACCCAGCCACCTCATTTACATGTGCCGGTGTGCTTTCAAGAACGAGGTATATAACAATAGTTGCTATTCTTATTCAATGAGATGCTAATAAGTGGCCGGGTATTCTGTAGTTTAGCCTAAAGTGCACACTAAAGAATTTGAGGAGGGTATCTGCTTAATACAGAGTTGACTGTACATTAACTTTACGCGAATACCAACCTTTTCAACAAGAGGTAAGGTTTTAGCCCCAATCGTGCCAGCACTTTCTTGAGCTTCGATTTGCGCTTCTTTAACGCTTGGCAAACCGGTAGGTCTGTATCGAAATGAAGACCGTTTCTTTGCTTTAGTTTTTCCCATTATTTCTGGCTTTTAATAGGATTCGGCCGTTTAAAATTCCCAACAAAAACAACACACATTTCATGACACTCTAGACTGCCATGTTGTTTCGCAAGATTCCACGTGTTGTTAAAAGTATAACTGCTGACCAAATTATGGCCAGGCGCGTTACTAATTGTAGAAATAGCGTGACAAGTGAGCGTGACATATTGAAAGAACCTTTTCTAAATGTATTAGTCTGTCTACTGATCAGGATTCTCTATTTTGTCTTAAATTCGTCGAGATCGCAAGCAAACAAATTAAACGCAGAGGATTTGAAAAGCTTGAACGCAAGGCGGTGGCCCTGGGGAAAGACAAACTGCTCTCGCGCTCCGCGCTCGCTCTCGCGTGCTCGCATCGCTCACGCGCTAGGAGAAAAGTAACTCGTTTTAGAAAAAAAAAACGTCTGTGGATAGACTAAACTGACTAGACCGTTAGATTTTATAATATGGAGGTTTAAACTTAGAAAACTTATAAGGTTTGCTATTGTTGTTTCCAAGTGGATTGCATTCTGTTCGAAACAAAACAAAAACAATATTGTTTGTTTTGGTTTTTTTTTATTGACTATTTTCTATACACATTGCCAGGTTTTACTGGTGCTGAGCACCCCAGAGTGCGGAAATGAGAATCGCACATCCGGTTGGATGAACTTGATGTCATCTGCCACTGGTAACCATTTCTGTTTTGTCATCACAAAAAGTGTGATTTTGGATGATCATGAAGAATATGGGATCTCGAAAACAAAGAAGTGCTTGTCAGATCTCTGTTATAGCCGTTTGGTATAGGTATATAATACATGTATTTGGTTAATCCCTTTGTAGATTACAAATGTAGTTGTAGATGTATGTTGAATAGGTTATGTTTTCTTTTTTTATGTTTTCTTTTTTTTAATTATTATATTCATCTGACGTGATTAAATAAAAAAACAGTAAAACAAGTTCCAGTCTCATTTGTTTAATTTCAATTTAAACTTGAATGAGTTAAACTATTTTCCCAGTCTTTGGCGTCTAAAATGACCGATGAATACGGATTTTAAAAAATGCCAAGCATTCTTTCACGTACATCCGCCCCCTCCATGAAAAAATTGAGAGGACCGGAAGAGGGCGGATGTACACAAGCTAGTCTATCATCTGTCTATTACCAAATTTGTATTGTTTACGAGACGGAAGTTGTCTGTTTTGTTCATGTGACGCCGTCATGGCAGGAACGTGACAGTCACGGCCGTCACGGCATGCACACGGAAGGTGACGATCGTTAGTCTCGTGTTTCATAATAACCTATTTCGGTTGCGGAGGAACGAGTAAGTTCTTACTTTATAAGCCACGTTGTTACAAAACAACCTGTCCTATCCCAGCGAGTTAAGGTAACGACGTGTTAAACTCCCTCGATTGCGAAGACAACAGAGTAAAATGAGTCAAAACGGATTACAAAACGGACCACAAGGTGAGTAAATTAGTTAGTAACGTTTCTTTTCCCTAAGCGCCGGGGATTAAACATATGTGGTGTGAAAGACGTGTATTTATTGCTTCGGGTTTCAGTACTTTAAGTTTCGTAGCGTCTCAAAATCTCATTTCATTGTGAAATTGCTTGTCGATCTCAAACTTGGTTCACTGTTGAAACAACCAGAAAGGAACGCACTTTTTAAAAGATCGATTTTGAAAACAACGCTTAACGAACAGCAGTAATGTCAACACGTTAAGCCAAGCGAAGGATTTTGACTGTAAATTTAACCACACTAGGGAAATGTTTCGTTCAATATTTACGCTTCTTTACAGTTCTACGTGCGACATTGGTGCGCAGATGAACAAAACGTCATAAAATGGTTCTAAGTTTCTCGCTAATTGTAACAACTGTTAGGAGCATTTCAATAAGCATAAACAGGACCCCACGCGCCCGGCATTTTAAATCGGTTATGCAATTCAACATTTATTTGGTCAGAGAAAAGAGCGTTCTGTATTCAAATTCAGGTTATTTATATCCTATTTCAACCGGCAAAGTGTTTACAAATCATCGTCTTCAACTTTAAGAACCCCTATTCACGGCGTCATCAAATTTCGTCGTTGTGAAATTTTTAGGTGAGAAGATGTTAAACATTACAGACTTTGTACCTTAAATAACCTTGCATATTTAATGAGGGTAGATTCGAAATATTACAAATAGTGAAAAGAAAGCTATAAATCAGGATTGTATGGCTCATTATATTGCATAATATTTTGACCGCGGCCTCCGGATCTACGTCCAGCAACGTCATGTCTGGCCGTCTGAGTGCAAAAAGTGTATCAAGTAACGCAAGCCCACATACGAGAAATTTTATGGTGTTTTGTAACCGGTAGGTTACGAAACTACTGTCTTTGCAAATCCCTTAAAGCTTCTCATTTAATCGGGAGAAAAGAACTTTTTATATCAAATGGAAATAAATAATTATATGAGGTATCATGCTTCACGGACTGCTTCACAGACTGCTTCACTGCTTCTCACTAAAAATACGCGGGGGAATGGGGATGAGGGTTTTTCCACCGATGGTGGCGCGAAAATTTCCGATTGGCAATCGAAAGATTGACGACTACAAACGTTTGATTTTGAAAGAAGTGTGTTGCACATTTAGAGTTTCTACATGTTTGTAAGGTAGTTGTGCTGTCATTTGTCTGCGTGAGTTGTTCACCTACTAACACTTCGGAAGGAAAATTGTACAAGAAACGTATAATCCGAAGATTTCCGAGTGTTCACAATGGCCAAAGCAGGTATTCGGTGCATCAACCAGTCGTCATTTATAATTCAATTCAGTACAGTAGTTTCTTAAACAGACCATGGCGTCTGCTCGGATATCGAGCTTGCTTAGGAAAAGTTCTTTGATCGCGCCAGTTCATATTCGTTCCTTCTCTCTAGTAAACGGACAATGTTCCAACGTCAAGATCCTCACTGGAGAGACGATGAATCCATTCGTAAAGCAGATCGAATATGCCGTCAGAGGAGCGATTGTAGAGCGCGCCTCGGCTTTGGAGAAAGAGCTAATGAAGGTATGATCTTATATTGAATTGTTTCAGTAACGACTTATTTGAAAACAAGACGGTGAAATTATTATTTGAAAGACGCCAGAGATCAGTACTGTCTTGTAATTTTCAAGGGAAGGATTTAACACGATTGAACACGTACAAGCTTATCATAGGCTAAAATTATATTTTGTAAAACAAAACTGTGAATCACCAAATATTGTGAAAATTTCGTACAGTACACAAGAATTATTTCACACAATTCTAAATTTCTGTTTTAATCGATGTTACAGCAAATTTCATAATGCAATCGACATGATCAAGTAATTTTTAAGTCTTAACTTCTAGCTTGTGAAACGCACATCAAGTTCATTAAACTTGAGAGCACTTAAGCCTTAATTTCTTTAAGACAAAATATAAGCTTCATTATTGTGAAATATCAAATATTAACTTTTACACATGTGCAGCATTAACCGCACGGTTGTCTATCCTACAAACTCATTGCAGTGTAATAAGGGGTGTTGCCGGGGAGGGTCTAGATCACGTTTCACCGAAAACGAAGCAATCCTTTCACGGTTCACTGATCTTCTATTTTCACTAGCCCATTAACAAAATTTAGTTGCCCCCGGGTTATTGGACCTGGGTTATTTCCTGTGCTATGTATCATTACTGTTCTTCTTTGGTCGATATAGGGTGCACAGAAGCCTTTCAAGGAAGTTATAAAAGCAAACATTGGAGATGCTCATGCCCTTGGAATGAAGCCACTTACTTTTCCCCGCCAGGTTTGCATGTCTTTATGTTCAGGCCAGGGCCTCTAAGACTAGAGGGCTGTTTCGGAGTCATCATTACAAGAGACAACCATGGAGATGACTGAAACATTTACACATTTACACATTACACATTTCAATCTCAGATAGCTCAGAGTGCAATGTACAGTTCTGAAACATGGTCACACAGGTTTCCACCCTTGCCATTCACTCCTAGTCAGTGTTGACTTTGGTAATCAGCTAGTTGAGAGGGCTTTTCCCCCTTGTTGAATATGAATGGCAGAAACCTTTATAACATATAATCTAAGCAGTGTTTATGTTTAATGTGTGTCTCTGCATTCAAGGTTCAAAAATACCGGTAATTTACAATTACTGGTCAATTGTCAGGACAGGTTTAAAATTTAACTTTAGTGTTGTCCATTGATTTTCAAGAATACACTGAAGTATGGCAAATGTGATTAGTTTACTTTTCACACCAATGTTTGTAACTTGGTACTTCTGTTTTCCTCACAAAGGTATGTACATGTTCATCAGGGTTGTCATGAAGAGCCATAACCTGTAACACTTGTTGAGGCTGAGTATGCTTGATTTTCCCTTGATGCTATGGGTGAAATTGCCTGTTGTTGATAGAATTCAACCACAAAGTGGCAAGTTTGTTTATGGGTGTGGAGAACAAGGCTGCAGGTGACTCGAAACTTGATGACAACCCTGTACATGTAATGTGATACCCTTGTTTTTACTTCAAACATCTCTTTCAAAGTGGATCTGATAAGATTCGATCTTAGGTAGATCTTAGCAATTACAAATTACAAGTTTGCTGGTTATTCTAGGTTATTGCTATGTGCGTGTGTCCAGAACTTCTGAACAGCCCTGATATACCGTCTGATGCAAAAGAAAAAGCCAGAAAAATACTGAGTCACACAAAGGGCTCCAGTATGGGTAAGTTGTTACAAACTAATTATTAAAATCTCTTAGTAAATTATTGGTGGTTAATTAACATAACTTACATCCTAAACTCTTACACCTTTAGTACTTAATAACATTCTAATATTCCCTGATAATATTCATGGTCTAGTGCTCAATCATGTTTAAACGAGAAAAAAAGAAATCATCATTATTTGATGAAGAGCAGCTTATATTCACAGAGGTAGCATTATAGGGAATATACGGTAATCATTGAGGAGAACTGGTATTTCAGTAAATGAAAGGGTTAACAAGAAAGTCTTGAGATTGGTGGTGAGTGTTGTTCTCATTGTCCTACTCACTCACACCAAGAAGAAAAGTCACACATGTCAGCTGTGAAAACAGCACCTGTAATTGGAGGGGATAGGTCAACAAGAGACACCTTTGGGAAAAAAATTGAAATCTCTCTGGTTTAGATTTTTTTTTATGTTTTTTTTTCTGTTTCACCCGCCTTATGGCCACCCTGTTAATATGGCCCCCTCATTATTTTCTTATTTAAAGAACCCCTTTAATACAGCCACCCCATTAATAAGGCCAGATTTTTTGTGGTCCATCGGTGACCAGGTTCCACTGTATAACCCATACACACCCACATGTATGAGTCACTTTTCAGTGACATATAACAATACATTAAGTGACTCATGAAATTGGTTTTACTGTAACAGAAATTAATCAGAGATTATCTACTTGGAGCTTACTCACTCTTACTTACTCTTCTAGGAGCTTACTCAGATTCTCAAGGTCTGGAGGGTATTCGAAATAATGTGGCTAAATACATCAGTGATCGTGATGGCTATGCTTCCAATCCTAGCCATATTTATCTCACAAGTGGTGCTAGCGAGGCAATTAGGGTAAGAGACAACTCACAATTAACATATGATAATGACTTCAGTATAATATGGTCAAGTGGTGAGAGCACAAGACCTGGGATTGGCTAATCCCAGGTTTAAGTCTGTCATTCTGCTCTTGGATGCAACTGAATTCAGCTCCTTAGATACACTTGTGAAATAACCAAACAGCTTTCCTCCTGCCAGCT
>Ga0126339_10001385_pt1 | contig 16336 bp, 3 predicted proteins | sample OrbTmetagenome_2_FD_92532 | JGI IMG/M metagenome (GOLD analysis project Ga0126339, IMG submission 92532) | Coral microbial communities from Petempiche,Puerto Morelos, Mexico - Orbicella T R C metagenome | ecosystem: Host-associated > Invertebrates > Cnidaria > Coral | place: Petempiche,Puerto... | reverse complement strand
TAGGGTTTTGGGTAAATAATTAATTAGATTTATACAAATTTGTTTTTGCCCAAAAATTTTTTTTTTTAAACGTGAAGTTGTTTTGGTTTTTTTTTTTTTTTTTTTGAACGTTTAGTCAGGACTTGAAAGAAAAAGGGAAGTTACGAGGAAACCTCAATAAAATATGTCAGACAAAACAATTTAACAAATTGTTCAACACAACCCCACCTTTGTGAGTTTTACAACAAAACAAAGTAGATGAATTTTGGTCTCTTGTTTTAAAATGGCTTCGATAGAAGAGATGTGATTTTTGCCATAGTACCACTTTAATGTTATCAAATTAATTTGGTGGTGAGGAGACTTTGCCTGATGGCAAGTTTGTTGGTGATTACGTGAGTTCCTTGATGACCAGACTCCCTAGTGGTGAGGTGACCGTTATTTGAATCGAGAAAAACTGACAGGAAGGACTTTTCCTTGAGCATGCAAGAGCACATTAGTCTTTGATGCAACTGGACTTTTTCCTTTAAAAACAGTCAATACAGGTGGTCCACACTGTCTGTGATGCAAAGTAGAGTGCATATAACCTTTTGTTTACTGATATAAGCACCTAGCAGCTTGGTATCTGGTCATTTAGCCCCCAAGTCAATTAGTATCTAACCACTTAGCTCTCAACCAGAAGTCGAAAATAATGTCTGTTTCTCGTTTTTAAGTGTGAATGGTGGCCAATCGACTTCTGGTTGGGGACTATTCGGTTAGGGGCTAATCGACTTGGGGACTAAACGACTGGTAACTAGCAGCTTTCATGCAACTTTTCATGTTTGAAACTTTCAATTCAGCTTTCAGACTTCATGTGGTTTGTCTCACTGACAAACATCCGTTGCAGCCCAAAACATATTAAACGGAAATCACAAATAAAAATCTGCGACGATACCTGTCCATGAATGTCGCCACAAACTGTGACCGGCGTGGAAACTGGCTGAACGTTTGATTCTTCAAGCAGCAATTCGCAAACAAAGTCACACAGTTTCTGTCATCAATGTACAAATAATTCGTTTAAGTTTAGCAACTTTAAGCACGCTAAAAATAAATGTACATATTTTGATCAATAGAAATTACCTTCAGGTCATTTTCTGGAAGATATTTACATTCTTTTGCAATTTCAATCCACTGATCGACGTCCGCCATTTTGATTTTGAAATAGCACGGATCATGCGCAATGCTTTCTCGGCCTCATTCCTATGATGAGGCGACAACGCGCATTTAGCGTGCTACAATCAATCAATCCACACGCTACAGAACAAAAAAGTCACGTAAGTCAGGTGATCGACAAAAGGCAGTTCAGAGTCTTTGCAACGTTTGCAGGGAGTTGCTGCCCGGGAAATTCTTGTTGAAGTGAATTACCGAATTGCAGTAAGCGGGGCAATAAGCGATTGGCCGACGCGATGAAGTCTTCTTGATTTGAAACGATGTCCAGTTTTACGACTTTTATAAAATTTTATTTTTTTTATATTTCGCTAACCTCTAGACAATACAACTTAAGATGCTTTGCTGAAGTTATTGCAAATTGCAGTTGTAAACAAATCAGTTTGTGGGGCCATACTACGGTGGGGTTAAGCCCTTCAAATGCAGAAAAATCGGATTTCGACTAATCCCTTAATTCGAAGAAACTCTAGAAACTCGACGTTAATAAGACACAAACCGCTTGTTCAATTAAACTCCCACGCAACCGTACCCTAAACATGAGGTACATTTATTTTCTTCAATTGATCAGGTCTGTGTTCAGTGTCGTCGTAACATGTTGTCCTTGAGAAATGTTTCCTCCTCGATACAAACCTATTTGCCTTAGTGGAACAAGTTCACATTAGAGTAAAAACAAAGAATTGAAAATGTGACTTTCTTGTGTCAACAATTTATTAGGCAAAGCTTTCTTGGGGCAGCATCAAAATAAGCCACACAATATCAGAGCAAAACACAAAATGATGAATGTGCTCCAGCAACTTATAGCTACTTTTTTTGTAGATCTATTCTCCAGCCGCCGGAAGACCAACAACTAAACTTAATTCATAATCAAGCCTCTGCCTTTTCAAGCTCTTCATTTGATGTCTCTTTTTTTTGAAGTGTTCTCGGCTGAGACCGATCAAAAGAAATTTTCTTACGAAGACGCTCAATAACCGGCTCAGATTCAGAATCGTGCGGAAATCTGGGGATGTGCACTTTAACTTGCTTTCCTTTGACCGTCATCTGCATTGTAACATATCCTTTGCAAAGTGACCGCCCCGGCCGAGCATCGTAGGCATATGTGACTAAATCATCTTGGGGGTGGTGTTCAGAATGCGAAGAAAGCACTGATTTCTTTCTAACATTCGAAGATAACGAAGCACTGCTCAGTTTCTTTGATTCACTTTTACCTCCTTCTTGGCTTGGAACGACTTCGTGATCCGGCGGCGCAATGCTGAGTTTTCCTGGAGGTACTGTAACCCGCCTCTTTTTGCACAACTCCGCTGGCTTTTCACGGGGTAACTGGGTCTGTTCGTTTGCATTTGATTCAGACGAGTCGGCTCGCAACCTGCTGTTACTTGACTCCGTTTCTACGTTACGTACGTGTTGTACTTTGGGTTCTCGTGACTCAATAATACAAGCACGACTCTGTCTCTCTATATTAGGCATTCCTTCTTGAGGTTCAACGAAAGCCACCCGCGCAGGTGGCCTGGTGCTAACTTGTTTCCGTCTCAGTTCAGGGGTCGAATGCACTTTATTGGTCGCTATGATTGACGTACGATACACATGAGGGCTTCCTGGTGTGATCACATCGCGTGATATTGATTCGTTATCGTGGAAGTCTGAAGGGCTGTCTGAAACGCGAACTTCCGTTAGACGATCAAAGCTGCCACACGAATTTGATCTGAGTTTCTGTTCAACAGCTGGGAAGCTTGACCTTTCCTCGGTTCTGGTTTTATTCTCGAAATACAGATTTTCTGCCCAAGCTTGTTTTCCCGGGCCAAAGAGGATTTGGTCTGATTGCGTAGTTTTTTTCTGTTTGTCTTGGCAAATCTGTTTTTCCGAAATAGGTATCAAACGTGTATGGCCGGGTGACTCATCAGCTTTCACCTCTGCTTGAGTAGTGTTCTTCGAAGTCTTCGCCAACCTTGGAGACAAAATCACACCCCGATGGTCTACTCTTACATTAGGATCAAATAAAGTTTCTTCCGATTGTTTTTCCTCTTTTTCATTGAATTCCTTTAGTTTGTCGGTGGACAGCTGAACAAAATTTCGCCTTGATCCTGGTCGGCAAGGTGGCTCGATAACACGGAACTGATGCCTCGCTCTGGACCGTGTCATAACACTAGAGTTCTTTCGCTGTTCCCCGCCGGTGATTTCTTTCTCCATTTCTCCTGATCCGTGGATGTTTATCTGCGAGAAGGCTTTCATAACAGGCTCACTTTTATGCGTGTTTAATTTCGGGCTTCTTGATGCAGACAAATCGGAAACGCCAATTTCTGGCATCGACAATCTTTTGAAGGCAGCCCTCACGTCACCAGACTCGTTCACAGCAGTGCGCGTGTCGATTGTGTACCCTTGAGATCGCAGAAGCTTTCTTCTCTCGGCGCTAATTCCCGAATTCTTGCGCACGCTTCGAATCTCCTCAATCTCTTTCTTAAGAGAGTGTTTCTCCACGTTCAACTCAGCATATTTCTGATTCTTCTTGCTATCCAACACTTTTAGCCTTTCCTCGAGTAGAAATGATTCAGTCTTGTTCATTCGACGTGTTCTGATAAGACTCTCACACGTGATAGAGGACCCTGGTTGTTTTGCCGGGGAAGCCATTCCACTAAACTTCTTAAGACTTTCTTGAACACGAGACAGGAGTGTACATTTGTTAATAAGACGATTTGCATGTAATCGAATGCTAGAGAGCTTAGAGGCTGCTTCAGTGGAGTAAACAATGGACTACTTGAGAGTTCTTTTAACGAAAAGCAGCACAATAGTTGACCTTGTATCCAAGATACACCCAAGCTTAGCGAACTGTCAGGTTTATTTCTAAGCGTGTGACAAATCACGCTACCCAGGAGGAGGGATTCACGCAAGGTTGCATCCGATTTCACCGAACATCGGAAAGCTTTAACAGTTTTAAATAAAAAAAAAACTGAAGAGTATTTCTCAGTATGCCCAGAAACGTTTTATTGCTTAACCTAATAGGACCAGATATGAAATATAAATAGTTCGTTATACCGGAAGTTCTAAGTTGAGTCTAAGTAGAATTTGTACTCTTCATGAGGAACTTGACAATCATAATTACCATTACAACCAAAGGTCTCTTGAACTGAAATGTTATTTGGCATTTTCGTTTAATAAAGAAACTAATGGAATTTAAATATTTACAGCCGTGCGGCTGTTTTACCGAAGTGTTTGGTTTATTCGTGGTTAAATAATTTATCAACGTTGATTTGTGAACAAAGGACAGGACAAAGGTATTCAATCTGACTGAATTGCAAAAGAGTGCGGCATATTCATTGGTTGGAACAATTATCTATGAAATGACATCCACTGACATTTATACAAAAGGAAGTTTGATGACAAGGCAAATTAGTTATGAGTTATAAATAGTGGCATATGCTTGTGTTTGATCAACCGATATATGCGTGTCGTTTTAGCGATGAAAGGTGTTTGGAGAGTCTTGTCTTCCTTGTTTTTAACCGGATAATTTTCAATTTCCCTTTGATTAGACGGAACATTTGGATATATTGCTTTCATTTCAATTTCGCTCGTTCCTTTCCACTGAACTACAAGCAACAGAGTCCGCGATTTGTAGCTCCATCGCGCCTTCGAATATTTTTCAGTTATCGCAAAACGAAGAAAGATGATCAAAGATCCTCCAAAAGTGGGGAGCACTAGCCTCGATTGATTGTTTTCTTTATATGTAAACTAGCACAGTTATGTAGATAAAGCAGGGCAAGTTAATTAATCATTGGGATATATAGTTTCACCCTGGTTTCAGATCAAGACTGGTAAGTGTCCTGATGCGTGAGCCATTGCAATTAAAAAAAATATCAAATTGTTTATTTTCTCATTTTTGTGTAATCCGTGTCTCATTAACGAGAAATAGACTTTGAAATTACATTTCATCGTGAGGAACTGGTGGAAAGGCTAGACCCGAAACGTCTGCTATAAACATCGTCTTTAATTGGGAACTGCGTTATTACTATTTACAACTTTTGAACTGTTAACTGTGCACGCAGCAACTGGTCCTTTTGGATTACGAATATTCACTGAATATTTATTGGTAGAATCGTAATCAGCCATAACAGAACACTTGAAGGCATCAGTCGGGTCAAACTCGAAGCTCGTGCGAATCAAATGAGGACAATGAGCCAATCAGGTAAATGGAATAACTGATCAAAAAGCAAAAGTCCACTGAAACCAATTGAGGTCGTCGAATCAAAATAAAAAGGCTGCAGTGTTGTGTGTTTGTTTATTTTATTTTGTCTTTTGGAGATATGTTAATCCAGCCCTCAAGGGATGTCTGCCCTTTACGCTGTAGGATGAATGTTGGCCACGAACAAACAATGAATTCCTGTCTGAAACAGTGGTAGGCAAAGCTCACTTCGGTCTTTTCAATACAATGTAACATAATTTTGGTGGTAGTTTGAACATATTCATCATCAACTTAGTTGCTTTCCAAATCATATTGGCTATGCTTACGGAAAAGTAATGACCGGGGGGTACTCTGTAAATCTTTGGGTAGGGGTGTGCCGCTGGAACACTGAAACCCTTATTACCCTATACTAGACCATGATCAGCTTGATTTTGCGATCCTACCGTAAACTTCCGAAAGTAAGGACCCTCTTTACTTTCGGAATTAGCAGCCTTTGAAGATCGTTACTTCTGCGGGGTCGTTACTTTCGGGAAGCAAAAAAGTGGATATAAAATACTGGAGATAAAAGACAGTTACCTCGATATCACCGATAGTTACCTCGAAGAAACAATTTCCTTTCACTCGACATACGACTGGAGAGTTTTTATCTTTCAAGGTATCCATGATATCGCTGGAGCAGATGAACAACACAAGCCGTCTTGGCCGCAGTTCAGATGGAAAACATACGAGTCCAAGTATGGTTATTAGGTTTAAAGAAGCTCAGTGCGCCGCTAAAAGAGTACCCGAATTTTAAACATTGGAGTCGACACACTGAATGTAGTGAATGTTTGTGTTCGAAAAAGGAGCAATTCCCTGAATTCCCTTCAACAATCTCCATCGCTTTCTGAACGCTCTCCACTTGAGTATGCGAGAATAATGTCACGTGAGAGATGCGTTGATATTAGGGCTTTCCACAAGTTGCTCGAGATTTCCCCAAAAGTTGCCAGCGATTTCTCAAAACGTTGCTCAAAACGTTGCTCAAAAAAGTCAAAAGTTGCCTTTTGTAACGAAATTTGCTCAAAAGTTGCTCCAAAACAAGAAAACGAAAAAAAGTGTTGCTCTCTTCCTCTATTTGGTCTGATGCAAAAGTACGAGAAAAGTAAGATTTCTAAGCATTTTTGTGTAATTTTGCGGCGTAACCAGCGTTGCCAAATAATTTTGTCTTAATTAAAACCAAAAAATGTATGAGTAAATACTTCGCATCAATATTAATATTATATTAATCTCGAAAAAATTCTTCACCTGAGACACTCGAGTCAGTCGAGTGTGAATCTTCGTCCGCCATTTTGAATTTTAAAAAAAAAAACGCTGACCTAGCAGCCCGTCTGCATCATCTTGCAGCCATGATCTGCCCCCGAGGGGAAGGGGATCTGGCTTCTTTCTCACAGGAAATCATTAACTTGTCTACTAAAACATTATGAAATAAGGAAGCAAGGCGAATTTAAGCACTAAAGGCTGCTCCGATTTCTCAGAATTGATGGAAAACTAGAAATTGCTCAGAATGCAAAAAGTTGGTCGAGACGAAAAAAAGTTGCCCGAAATACAAGAAGTTGCCAAAAGGTTGCCGAACAACTTGTTGAAACGCCTATTTGATAATATGGTTCGACTAGGCGCGCAAAGCATGCCTGTGAAATATGTCCGAAGGAAGGAAATTCGTAAAAACAGTTCTTTAAACATCAGATCAAATTCTTCGTTCCAGTTTAAATCTATACTGCTACCATAACGTTGGGCTCTTCCTACCTAGACTGTGTTCTCAGTGGTCGGCAGGAAAGCTAATCAGATACCGTAAACTGTTTCTACTTCATAACAGACTGCTGTGCTACTCTGCTTTAACAATATCTCAGTATTTTGGTCGAGTTTTCAATTTAAATTTGAAGAAACGTTCCATTTAATACGCTCCTGTTGAAAATCATACAGAGTTTTAATTTTTAATTTTTACAAAAAGTTCATCTTCGAATGTTCCTGTTTCTTGTTGAAAATTCTAAGGGTTTTTTTTAACACGGCGCAACATGAACTCACGAAATACGAACTGACATTTCACAACGCTTCGTGGCATAAGCGATACCTTCCGTTGTTGTAAAGCTAGAGTGCCTTAAATCAAGTGACCGTACGGCAAATTTCACTTGACTATTTTTGGTGGGAGAGGAGTGGACTCGTTACTTTCGGAGGGCTCGCTACTTTCGGGGGGTCGCTACTCTTGGGATTTATTAGCGGCCACAATTTTTGACGCTACTTTCAGGGGTGTCGCTACTTTCGGGAGTTTACTAAGCTGCCTGAAAACCATACCCTTCACAACGGTACATACCCATCTAACTTCTAGATGGGAGTGCCCCCCTCCCCCCGGGCAATAATGCAAGCAAGGAATGGAAAACGTACAAGTCGCAAATGATTCCCATTACGGCTTAAATCGCCTGAGGCCAGCGACGTCAGCATTCAGTCTGAGAATGTAATTAAGGTCACAGTACCAATACCCAGAGAGAGAGAGATTTCCTTCTCTTTCTACACGATGAGAGACGAGAGGGAACTCACCAACCAAAAATGTATCCTCTGGGCACTGTCTCCAGTTTCATTTTTCGCTTCCTGGGCAAAAATTGTAGAGACTTTTTGAGACTTTATTTTGATACCTATCTGTGTGTTTCTGACAAAAAGTCAGTTAGAGAAACGAGTTTCATTTTCTCAACAAAATTTATTTTGCCCTTAAAAAAGAACGAATTGAATATAAATCTGACTACATTGCCTTGTAAAGGTAGTATAATTAAGATGATGTAGGCAGTTCTAAACTTTGAACATAATTTCGTGGAAAATTTGTTTGAAAAGAGACATCCTGTACAGTAGAAGCGGAGAAAGACACCGCCGTTTCTGCGCATGTCCAGAACGCAATTTATTTCCTTTTTCCAGCCACAGGTCGACTGATCCCCACTGCAGCTTTTACAGCCGACTTTGCCCGGGCTCTCTCGACCGTGACGTCATCCAGACACTCGCCTGGTGAAAACTTCGGTACATACACCTTGACTTGCTTGTTGCCAATCGTCATCTGCATAGTCATGTAGCCTTTACTCAGGGCCTTATCAGGCCGCGCATCATATACAAAATCATGGCTTGATCTCCTTCCGTTCACTTTTGGTCCTTTCCTGACCGGGTGCGTTGGATTTCGCTGACGTGGTTGGGGTGCACTGTTCACGCGTCCGGCGCTTCTTTGTTGACTGTTCTCGCTCAACGAACTTCCCCTCCTAACCACAGTCCTCTCCATGTACGATCCATCGGAAGGCATGCAAGCCTCGCTAAGCTTATTATTGGCCTTCCACGAGACTTTCCGATCTGGTTTAGCCGAAAACCTCCGATCTGCTCCCTTCTTGTTTTCTTCATTTACAATAGTCACGCTTTTCTTGGGGACCCGAGGACTTGTTTCTGGTATGTGTGATTGAAACCACTTTGCACCCGATGGGCTGGGTGGAAGTTCAATGTCTTCATCAGTATCTAAACTCATTCTTCTCATTCCAGCAACAGTACGGGACACACCAGTGTTTCGCGCACCAGAACCCACAGTTAATGACCTGGGTCGCAATCTTGGCCTGATAGAGGGCTTTAGAGGAATTGTCTCTTCTAAAACCACGTTATTATTGCAATTTTCCCTCTGCTGATTATCTGATTGTTGTTCTTGTTCGGCTGATTTCTCGGAGGGATTCGTCTCACTTACTAAAGAATCATTACCGCGTGACTTTTTCCTGTTGTTTCCCGCTACTTGTGAGCTTTTCCGCGATAGCTTTCTATATGGTACCTTGCCTTCGTTCTCTTGAATATTAGCTGGACATGTACGACTCCTAGGACGCCGACTAGCCTGCCTTTCTCTCTCAGCGTAGGCAGTTTGTGGCCTCAAGATTCCGTATTTCCTTTCTCTGCTCGTGAAGTTCTCAAGGGTGAGCAATTTCTCGTCATCTTCGGAGTTTTCGTCTTCAACATTCTTAAAGTTCCTTCTGGACCCTGGCCTTAAAGGAGGTGTTATGTTTCTGTAGCGGAACTCTTTCAGGTTTAACGCCGGCACACTGTGACATCGCCCTCGACTATCGGTCGGCACGAAATCGATTGGGTCCTCATTGTCGGAGTTTTCATCTTCGAGACTTGGCGTCACGGCCAAATCAAATTTATCGATATTGAGTTGTTTTCTAAGTGTGTCTCCGTCATAGAAATCCGAACAAGGTATATTGATGTCTTTTCCATTTGGTGCGCGCACCGTAAAATAATCCACATCGCCTTTTTGCTTGGAAGGCAGAATCCGCAGGCCTTTATCACGCAGAAGCTTTCGCCTCTCAACGCTTACTCCGACATTTTTCTTAACTCCTTTGATTTTGACCAAGTTTTGGCGAACGCCATCGATTTCGTCCGAGATTTGTGAATAGTTATGTTGGCTCTCGTAGTCAATTGTTTTCACTCGCTCCTGTAACCGAAAATGTTCGACTGAATTCATCCGATGTGTTTTCAAGACTCTTGTGGAGGCGACAGATGGTGCCTCCCGGGCACGGTTCACGAACATCGTGCAGAGAACAGACAGTTTGTCAAACTCCAATCCGCAAACTTTTGTTTAGCAAATAACAAACTATTTCTGTTGTTGACCCAGCGATATTACGGTGCTTTATTGTTCATTAGTTAGTATTTGTAATTGGATGGTTGGTCTCATGAGAGTATATTGTGCAAACCTAGCGTCATTGTAGTTGCTGGTTCAAATGCACCATTCATTGGATTAAAAGATTAATTAAGTTTACGCTCCGATACTCACAGGCGATGTATTTTGTTATTCTCCCTTTTAATTTCACTCCAAATTAAGTAATGAATCCCACACGGGTTGACATTTTTTTTTCTCTCTGTTGAAAAGATGAATGAAAACTGTACAGAAATTATTCACAGAACCTGGTTAGCGAATCATTAGTCCAGATAATGAGCGGTGAACGGCCACTTAGTTTGCGCATTTTAAATCCATTTTTAGCCGTTTTACAACAACTGTCGCAATAATGGCCTACTTATCATCACAAAGTATACGAGATGTCACACAAAACCGCAAATGATGCTCGAAAAACACAAAGACATACTCAGTAATTGGATCAATCGCATTTTAAGCGCGAGTCAAAACCAAGTTTTTTTTAACACTTTTATTGTTAAAGCAAGTCATTAATCCTGACCCTGATGCAAAATGCATCAATTCTAAGCTTTTAAAAATCAATTGATCCAAGTGAAAAACTATTTCTAATTATCCTATTCGTTTCACTGAATAGCTAAAAGAGAAGACGCGCAAACTAATATGTAACGAAGTTCAAGAAAAAAACAAAACGTACATACTGTCCCAGATGACATCTCATGGATCAGCAACAACACTGAACTTTATTCACTCGTACATTTACAGTTTTACAAAAAATATCAATAGAAGGAAAGGAAAAAATGTACAATTTGAGTCTGGAGATTGAAGTAGCCTGAAAGATCTGTGGATGATTTATGATTTATACCTTATCGTACCCATTCGAGGCGCTTCGGTGGCATGTCAGGCGAGTTTGGACGAACCATGGTTCTTGTTTACTCATGGTGAAAGCAAACGAGCCTAGTATGCCGCCGAAGTGTACCGAAAGGGTCCAAAAAGGTTCGATTAGATTTTTACTGTAAACAAAGTCAAAAGTCTAATTCCATATCAGACCAGTGACTTGATATCGCAAGATATCAGGACAGTAGACACGCCTTCTGATCGGCTTCTTTCGAATCTGGGCAGAGTAAAATTGGTTGTAAATCAATCAGAACGACGGTGGTCACTAACCCTTTACGCAAAACTAGAGTTACAATGAGTTCAACTCGTTTGAACGCTGAAAAGACTTCTCTCGGCCACGGTCGAGCGTCCTATAACATCTTCAATCTTTGATGTGGCGAATCACCCCCCGTTTGATAACCACTTAAGCCATGTTTGCTTGCTGAGTTCACGGCGCTCCTATAGATGCAACTGATGAGTTAGGACTCAAGGCTGGACGATCTCAATTAGAAACTGGAAACGTTTTTGAATTTTGTGACAAGTCGCGTGCGATATTTTTTCGCGACTGTTTTTTTTTTTTAATTTCCCGACCGGCCATTGGTTACTTGGTCAGCAGAACCAATCAAAAGTGACTTGATTTGTCATGCGCCCGTGAGATGCCTGTAACCTGTATCACGCACCTCACTTGCCGCGACACTGGCTAAAATATTTGGATACCACCAGGTAACAAGGCATAATGACAACAAAATATTTAATCTCTTCTTTAGAAGAACCCAAGTCTGAAATAGATCATTCTCAGGGTTTTACATGAGAAACTGAACTAAATAGCCTAAATTTCAGCCGTAGTCGAGGAGACATGCTGTGAAATAAAGTCCACATGAAATATGTGGATTTTTGCCGAGATTAACGAATACAGCTGAATACAGTGCAAATTTAACCTTCTAAACCTGTTTAAATCTGTTTTTTACAAGGCAAATATCGTGGAATATTTGTAATTGCTTTGCAACTTATTTTTATTGATTGAGTGGAATCGGATAACAAACTGCGCGTATTTTAATGTTAGTTTTGGAAAATATGGTGTTGTCAGATGAATAAAATACGTATTTCCTTGTTGATTTTAGATGTTTCTATCATCTCCACCTGCTTGATAGACCAGGTCTGATGTTATAAGGAAAAGTAAAGTCTATAAGCCATGTAGTACACTTTTGAAAATTAAAGATAATGAAGGCTTTTCTTGCAGTCCGCAATTCTGATTGGAGAACTTTTAGAATCTGCAGATCAACAGCTGCAACTGTGAAAGCCGCTATTTTCATTTCCAATCACTGGTCAGTAGAGAAATAAATTCTGTTTATTTAGACGGCGTTTAAAAATCATATCAACGAGTCTTGCAGTTTTTCGAGCTTCAACGGCAAAAATCACAATCAATAACCGACCCTCTGACGGCCATAACCGCACCAAATAAACGAAAAGTTTCGGAAACAAGATGAAGTGAATAAAAAACCTGGCTTACTATCGTTTTACTTTTGATCATGCTTCTGTTCATCCGCTTTAACGCGACAACATTAAACATTAAATGTTTGTCCTTTTTAAGATCGACCACATGAGCGAGTCTTCATCAAAATGTTTTTTGTCGAGCGCAATCTCATAGTCTTCTGAAGGACTAAAACATCTCGACGGACATTTGATTCACTCTGGAGGTCGTAACTCTGTCTTGTTAACAAATCGTTCCTTTTCACTGGTCCTGTTCTCCCCGGGCAGTGATTCCTTCTCGATAACTGTGACGTTTTGGCCTTTTTGTCCCCAGCAGCATTCCAAAAATTCGCAAACGAGTTGCACAAGTCCAGAAGCAAGACAAAATACAAAACAAACACCAGAAAAGCGGCCATCTCAGTATTCATGTCGATAGAAGTCACCTTCAAGCGTTTGTTTGGAAAGTGTCCACAGTTGACAGCTTCATGTGGTTGTTGTTAATTTCAAGCAACGGAAACGACCTACGAAATACTGTGTCTTGAAAATTAAACTTCTCAATCCCGAGATTGTTTTCCCCTTAGATAATTCATAAATGCTTTCTTTTCCCTCGCTTGAATTGGCGAGCTCCGAAAGCCACTTTGTAACGCGTTTACACTTGATGTTAGGAACACCTGCCAACATGTGCCAAAGCATTAAAAAAAAACCTTATTGTAGTTTGAAGAAAAATGATCCGCAAAAGATGAAATGATTATTCACTTAGGGCCAGCCTAGCAAATTGATCAAGAGAAACCGAAATCAGTTCAGTCGTTGACGTAAAACGTAGTATGGCAGATTTGACAGTGTTTTGCTAAAATTTTCTAATTAAACCAGCACGAAATTCAATTACGGTTTTAACCGCGACACACTCAGCTTTTAATAAAGAGTGGCCAACTAAAGTTTCTCCCAATAAAATAATCCAACTATAATTTGTTGTCACATTTCAGTCTTCCTTTAATCACTCAAAATTCATTTCTTTTGTTTATCACAGTCCGTCTACAGTAGGTTTACGTAGATAAAACTAGATCGCTTATGGCTATTTAAAAATCTGGCTTATATACATTTTTCAGATCATTACAACGAACTGACTCCACCGAAACCAAAACGTAAAACAACATTGAACCCAAAACGGGTTCATCTTGGCTTGGCGGAGCATAAAACAAACCACAAACAGACTGCGAGGACGATTTCTTATCTAAATATGATTCCGTCTCTTTTAACCAATATTTTTTCTACATTAATTAATATTGGTAACATTCTACAGCTAAGCAGATCTTTTCGCTGCTTATTTACCTCGCTAGACACACAAACTAGTTAAATCTTAAGCTAAGATACGATCGAAAATAAAATGTTATCGATACAAAAAAAACTCTTGAAAAGAACCATTAAATGAATTTAAAAATTCAAAAAGATAATTCAGTATGGCATGCTAGGAAACAAATTCCAGTTATCAAACTATTTTTTTTATTTGATAGCTACATTCTTCTGCTAAGATTTTTACCATTTCAACGCCTGCTTTTGTTTTCCCGAAAACATCCACTGGTTTATTTTTAACTAAAATCGTTCAATTTATTAGGTCACCTATGAGCCTTAACAGAGTTTAAAAAAGCGAACTTAACAGAAATAAAATTCTGGCTGTTATACAAACTTCTCAGTTTTAAACTTCGTGAGGATGTCTAGGTACTACAATTGAACGGCAAATAACAATCAGTAGATATTTTTGGGGTGGGGAGGGGCGATGTAATAAGACATGTATTACTCTTAGTTCCAGAATCTAGCCAATTAAAACATGTGCGTCTAGAGTCGACTTTATCTCGTGTCAAGGCTCCGGCGAATAAAAGAGATAGGTAACTCTAGAATGTGCCAGGATAAATTCGGCACGAGTCTACCTCGTCCACGGTAAGTACATGACGTGTCATCCGCACGTGATATGTTTATCTAACATGTGACAGTTTCGAACTGAACATTCTGAAGTTTGTTAATAAAGATTTCAATTGAAAGGAGGAGCTGGAAATTTGCCAGCATTATGAGTAGCAAAGGCGTTCTAATGAAGAGCCAAAAATAAACCATATATTTTTTCGTGTTCAATGCTTGAGGGCACCGAATGGGGAAAACATGTTTTCTTCATTATTTTTATCAAGTAAGGATATCCAGTGCGGAGCAGATAGCTTTTACGCTTGAAGCAATTTGCAGGAGTGGAAAGTTTATGGTTTGATAACGAGTGTCGTTTTGAAAAAACACTTAGACTGGAAGTTTCTTAGCAGTACTGATAACTGAACACACAAGAACGCTCCAGGTGTCGAAAACCAAACAAAGATATGATCCAAATAATTTTTCTTTTTTTTTTAATCGCAAAATTCTTAAAACTAAATTGAATATATGCTAAACAGAAGCGAGAGTTTATACTCTGATTGAGTTCAGATTGAAAGGGGCAAAATTCGTTTGTTCTTCGGCAAGCAAACAAGTTTACATGTTCGTATGAAGAGTTCATCACTAACGGAAGTTTGGCTGTTCATTCAAACACGGAAGAGGGATTACAGTCTCAATGATTCGGTCCGTCAACTGTTACTTCAAGAGTTGACTTAATACGCGGCTTTCTTTATGACAAAATAACATATTATGATTAACCAATGTGTCGGATAATATTGCTTTTCAGGCACCTGCAACAATCAGAATTGAAATCGCTTTCGTTCAAAGTGCTGTCGAAGGGCATTATACCTCGAGGAATTGTCAGACTGAAAACAAAACAAGGTTTATTTCGAAAGAAATGCTACTCTGATTTCAGCGAAAAAAAGTACTTGACTTAAAGGTCCAGGAGCAAGGCATGGTTTTATGTGCACTAAGACGCTAATAATTTCCAGTTCTTATTTAAAGGCTTATCAGAGAATAACCAAGAATTCTCTGCGATTTGTCGCGTTATTTTCATGCCATAACGATCTTGTCTAGTCAAACTCACTAGCGAACAGCGAAATTCAATTCTTTACTTAGCTTTGTCAGGCTTCGCAACTGCCTGTCTGTTCAGTGTCAGGCATGTTTACCCAGTTTAATGAAGAAATAGAAAGCCGCCATTTTTTTAGCATTCATTCAAGCAACTGTCTCCCGCGAGCCGACTGATAATTGCATTGGTCAAAATAATAACGCACTTGCAGACTTGAAAATATCTGATCGGGATGGAAAACTAGAACAGCTAGTGTGACTAGGTCTCGGTGTACAATCAGATGAAACCGGTTAATGATGATAGTTAAAATGACTTGTAAAATGATGTAATAATTCGAAAACACTCTGGCACAGTTAATTTACCTCTACCAAGCTATCAGCCCAAACTGTTTAGTACATATTTTCATATAATCGTCTGAAACTCCCTGAGCCGTAACCAACCTTATTCTCTATTCGATTTATTCGTTCCAACGTGGATTACGGAACAAAACTAGCATATACACTTCATTTTCCTAAGCGTGGTCCCGTTTTCACTCCTCTATTAAGTTCTTTAGCTTAGGAAGGATCAAAGAAACAAACCAAAAAAGAGTTAACTCATACAAGTGCATTTGTGACAGCGAAATGACTAGGTTTTCAGGGTTTTTTTTCACGGCGGAAAACTTGGGAGAAAATGATGAGTTTAAGTAACCACGACGACGATGCCGAGGACAACGACGATTAAAAAATAACTTTATATTTTACCTACGAATCTCGCGATACTCTAAAGTCATTTACTTTCTTTATCAAACTGAATATGGAACACAGCAATAAATTCGAAATGAAATTTTAAAAATCGTGGTCCACGTTCTTCAGAGCGAACGCAGAATTTGGTCATTTCACGTTGTTGTTTTGCAGAGGAAAGCAAAGAAATGTACCACTGAAGAATTATAACGCACGTGCACAACCATTGCTCTGCTCATTAAACCTTTTGTTTAGAGACGTTGCCGTTGCCGTTG
>Ga0126339_10001384_pt1 | contig 16346 bp, 9 predicted proteins | sample OrbTmetagenome_2_FD_92532 | JGI IMG/M metagenome (GOLD analysis project Ga0126339, IMG submission 92532) | Coral microbial communities from Petempiche,Puerto Morelos, Mexico - Orbicella T R C metagenome | ecosystem: Host-associated > Invertebrates > Cnidaria > Coral | place: Petempiche,Puerto... | reverse complement strand
TTTACCTTTTTTGTTTTTTTTTTGTTTTTTTTTTCTTTTGTTTTTTCTTTTGTTTTTTTTTGTTCGTTTTTTTTTTGTCGTTGGTGGTTTGGGACCGATTTGCTGAAACAAAACTGTTCATACTAGGCCAGTTAACTGATGCATGTGTGGGGGCTACCTAACATGTTCCAGCTGGAAATTATACAGAAATTGCATAAAAGAGCTGTTTTTCATCGGTAAGTACTTGCTGTAGCCTTGTCTCGATGCCGTTCAGGGACGAGCTGCTCAATCCTTTCAAAAGATTAACACTCGGTACAAAACAGTGTGGCAGATCTTTTCTCTTAACACACTCCTGAACGTATCTCAACGCTCCCAGGAACCGCTCACCAAGCTGATCAGAACGCCACTCTTCGCTAAAATTTCGATAATGTAGAAAGGCGGTTTTCAGCAAGTAGAAGGGAAAGACGCGCAGCTTTCTGTCCGAGCTGAAAAAAAACTTGAGAATTTTCAGACATTCCGTGTGGCAGGCATTACCGGAACGATCTAGGGTGGACAGAATCTCTCTTTCCCTCAGCGAGAAGGTTCTCCGCCATAAAACCGAACGCCCCGCGTTACTCCCCAGCTCGAATTTTGTGCATTCTTGAAAGGCGCATGGAACAAAGTAATACATAACTCCAGAGTCGTCTTCCCCTTTGACGCAAGGAATCAGCTGCGCGGTTACAGAGCCTCCCCTGTTAGTGTCCCGGATGATCATCTCGACCGCTGACCCATTCTTATGCGCCCGCACTCTCGCTCCGTCGGAGAATCTCTTGGTGCTTTCGATCCACGCTTGGGCTAGCTTGTCAAGCCAGTTCTGCATCTTATCCGGGCGTAGATAATCATACGTGTCTGTAAACTTCACAAGCTTCGTATCGGCTTCTCCTGTTACCAGCTTTAGCTTCGAGTACAATTTTGGAACGACTTCTTCAACTGTAACATCTTCGTCACCCGTCTTCAAGACAACCATCACTTCAAACTCATTGCTCTTTCTTGTTTCCAGTCTTTCGTACATGCAGCCAGTGTATTCCATGTTACGCACAACCCCAGTCTCTCTCTTGCAGAACTCGAGCAGTTTCTGAGTTTGGCTGTAAACGAGTTGCTTGGCCCACTGGGTGTCGCTAGCTGGCAAACGAACTTTTTCCCGATGGTACTTACGCAGGTTTCTTAGCAATTCCTTCGGTCTTATGGGGTTGACCCTCAGTTCTGGCGCCGAGGCCGCAGAATACAGGTGGTCGGTGGATGTGAACTGCGGGGAACTGGTGCTGAGGGATCCTGAAGCCCTGCTGATGTCGTCAAAAGACTTCGTCACTTGGTCATCTCTAAAACGCAGCGAACAAGATGATCAAATAATGATTCGCAATCCATCATAATCCTCGTCAATTTTAACCATTCCTGGTACTTAAAGGAGCTAAGTAACGGTTTGCGCATCTCTTGAAAAATTTAGCGTAAATATTTCAAGTTTGTCGTTTGTCCCAATCCGTGTTAATCTTCTCCATCCTTAACCATCCTTCTTCTTTTATGGTTTATTATTATCTCTTTGGTGTTTTGCCACCACAGTAAACACTATTTTCAGGTTTCGTTCAATTTAAAGTCAATTTTGTGCTTGACTAAAATACCGTGACTGAGCTCCTAAAAACTGTACAATTGCTACTCTCTCGGCATTTTTCTACCTGTTATAAACTTGGCATTTTCAGGTTTCAAGGCAATTTTAACTGTTTCAAAATAGGCAAAACAGGTATAGAGGGTTTTCCCTCACGTGACCAGCAACTATGCAAATTCACTGGAACAAAATAAAGTTTTTAGAAAAGAAGAGTTCAACTCCCACAGGATTGGCTTGGGACCCCTACATGGCCGCCGTGACGTCATGTAAGAACACTCTGTGGCGAGACATCAAAAGCAAAAACTATTACCTTATCTTCATCGTCGATTCTTGCCCTCCCATGTCTCCACTGGGATTGAATTTTGTCGTGCTCTAAGTAGAAAGTGAATGAATTGTTCATGAAGTTTTATACTGCTCATAATGTTGGCTCAAGCTTTGTAAACAGCCATTATTACCCTAACTGGTGCAAGCGCATTTTTCAGCCAATCACATAGCAGGAAACGGTCCCTGGATTGAGGTTGGAACCGAATAGTCGCCGAGTTAAATCAGACATAGTCTATCCACAGACGTTTATTTTTTCTACGAGTTATTTTTCCTCGAGCACGCTGAGCAGCCGCGAAGCAGGCGAAAAAAATTGTCTTTCCCTAGGGTCACCCCCTTGTGTTCGGGCTTCTTTCAAATTTCTTTCGATCTCGACGAACTCAAGACAAAATAGAACAAAATGGAGAGTCTGTAGACAGACTGAATCAGACATTACACCGTCAAATTTTGTCGTTAGAAGGTTACATCACGTTTCACAACAACATCTCTTCCAAAGGAGGCGCAGTAAAACGAGACAATCTCGTAACTAGGGTCGACCTTAAAGGTCGGCACACACGAGGAGACTAGTCACTGCAACTAGTCCCCTGAAGAGTTTACACGAATGGACTGGTCGCACGGACTTGTCCCACGTACAGTTCACACGAAGCGTTTTGAGGAACAAGTCGCAGGGACTTGTCCCAAAAATTCAAACCAGTTTGAATCCGTGGGACTAGTCGCAGGGAACAAACTTTGGTCCCTGCGACTAGACTTTGAAGCAAAATTAGCTAGTCCACTCGATGGGACTTGTCCCCGCGACTTGTTGCAGGGACTAGTGTGTGCCGACCTTTACTCAACGTTGTATCCGTGCAAAGTACTTTAGATCACACTTGAATTAACTATGTGCTATATATATTTTTCTTGTCAATTTTTGGATTCAGCGTGTAATAATGGGATTTTCGGCCGAGTTGTCGTTAAATTTAACATTTGCAAAACAAAACATGTCAGATTTATCACCAGTTGTCTGGACCTATTGTTAGGAAATCTCAGTGGAAACAATGAGTTGGTCAATCTTCCACGCCCCGCTTACCTTGGAGAATAGCGCCTTCAACTATTCAACCATTTTAGAAGTCGTTTGATTAATAGACGATATTCTAAGTTGCGGGCAAGATAATTTTTCCCGTGCCTCGAGGCTATTAAAACTGACAACTTGAAATATTGTGGAAAATTAAAGACAGTCACACACTTATGTAGAATCGAGATCAGAATTCACAAAACACACTGGTTTTTACATTGCAAGTCATTTCTGAATCAAACAACAGTGCTAAGCGCATATTACGCATCTGGTTTTAGCCATTTGCATTTTAGTAATTTAAGTTTTTGACATGCAAATTTTTCGGAGGCCAGAAGACGGAATCTAACAAAATTACGATGCGTATTGTTTCTTTTTCAAGCAAACTGAAACTGGTTTGAGAATCTCATCTCGACTCTTTCTTTAAAAGCTCATAAAAATGCTGAATAGTACTACTGAATAAACTTTAAGCTTATACTAACAACTTACGTTTACAGTGGTACTTTACAGGTCAGAGCAAGGTCCACCTCGTTTCATCAGTGCTGTAGAAAATTATGAAAATAAACCGAGTCACCGAGTCTGATAAGGGTTGTTGGCAAAAATGCTGCCTTTGCTGGTAGCGTCTCCGATTGAACAAAATAAAACTAAGACACCTGTTCTTATAATAAAGCGCTTGTGTCAATAAAGGTTTCATGAAGAAAGCCCGGCGATTTATTTTGTTTTTGTACTCTGGTTTATAAGCACTCGAGCACTGAAGCCAGAGAACTTTGCCAAACACTGACAAATGAACTCAGAGCGAAATCGTGAAACTCACTCACCAAATATCATTGGCAGTCGATAATTCCACAGATATAGAACACTCACCTGGTCAAATATTAACTTATCAACTCATACTCGCCGCTTCTGTTGACAAAATGTTTCGCAGGTATCCCAGAACTCTTTGCGACAAACAGGAAGGCCCGGCCAGGCTTGGTTCCTAAGCAGATTGTAGTGGAACTTGACGAAGAGGCAAGTAAACTTAAATTGTGGTAGAAGCTTTCCTTTTCACGACGATCTCTGGAGAAATGGATTCCCAAAGAAAGGAGGCGAGAGTTCGAAAAGATCCCTGGGCGCGATTTGAGGCGTGGAGATACCATCCAGCTATCAACAAGCGGGCGAACATGCGTAATTTTCTTCCTGGATTTTGGTGGGGAGTGGGAGCATTTGTCATCGCCATTGGAATTGAAAAGTTGTTTGAAAAACCAGACGATCACGGCGAACATCATTGACACCAATGAATTCTTTACAGCTCAAAGAAATACTTTTACCGATTTTGCGTGGTGAAGAAGTTACTTTATGCATCCAGTGAGAGATATTTTTGTACAAAGGAACCTGGGAAGAACTTTGTTTGCACATCAAACCACTCTTGGAACTCATTCTTCAAATTGGATTAGGACTGATTTCATTCGATGACTTTTGTTGCTGTTGACCTACTTTATTAATCGATAATCAAGGATGATAAGTTCTAACCATGCAAGGGGTACATTACATGCATGTGGGTGGCATAAACTTTGTAACTTAAGTTGTGATATATTTGTATTGTACATGTAAGAATTCTTGTGAAGAAGTGTTAAATTTTGAAAATTTATAGGCTTAAATGAAAGTTTGGTCACAGACATCTCGGCCATTATTCGAATGTAATAAAGTGAGTGACAGAGAATGAAACTGAGACCGATTCAAAGTTGCAGCATTTGCGGTTGCAAATTGGCAATGTGTTATGTACACCTATGAAGAGGTGCCCCAATATGCTTTTTACCACAATTGCTACTAATCTTGTAATCTGATTGGTTTATTTGCCATTTTCGGTAAGAGTCTACACAACGCTGCTCGCGTCAATGTGTCACGCAATGTCTTTTTCAGCTCACGCTCTGAAAAAAACATTTTCCTTCATGTTGATATTGTGGTTAAAAAACAAATCAAAATGTGGTTTAGCGTGGTCTGTACTCTTATCGACAACAATATGCGTCAACACAGTAGTCAAAATTTGTTGTGTCCACAACATTTTGACCACTGTGATGACGCGTATCATTGTCGATAAGAGTACAGACCATGCTAAACCATATTTGATTTGTTAAATATCAACTACTAGGGCATTTAAATGAATCAACTTGATCACCACTGGTTATGTAGAATGACATCACTCAGCATTCCTAAAAGTAAATGCCCACCTTTACCATCTAAATTTTGTGAAGAAACATGAGCTGTTGATTAAACAGTTTTGTAACATTTGATGTTAAGGTTTTAGTACTCATTGGTTCCCTTTTCATGCAGATTTCCCATCTTTCAATATTGAGATGAGAATTCCAAGTCAATTTTATGCTTGTTTGAATTTCTCATTTGACAAACAAGCAAAGTCAGCAATAATTGCTGATCTTGTAAGTTTATCTGTGTATAATTTGTGCTAGTCCAACATCCAAGAGGACACATGCCACAGATTATGCAAATCCACATAATTTGTATACAGTTTCAGTGGATATAACAAAGATTTCCTATGAAGTAAAACTCCCAATAATTCGAAAGTCTCAAATTGTGAGTGATGCCAGATGTTTCATTTAGCTATTTCCCCTATTTATCATTTTCAGTTGTTTAAATATCAAGTTAAAGTAATCATGTATGCAGTTTTTGCATGATTTTCACACCATGTTACAACATAAAAACAGAGGGTATCTTTTTTTAGGGGGGTGGGGAGGAATGGGGAGATGTTGTTCAGTTATCCATTCTCTGGAGGGCATATTATATGTGTTATTGACCAAGTGTGAGGCCAACATGGCTGGATATAGGCTGAGTTCTTTTTTTGTGTTTATAAACTGAGACAGAGTTGGGGTCCATAAACACGCAAAAAAAGAACAAGGCCAAATATTATATCCAGCCATCTTAACCAAACAAGCTTGGTCAATAAAGGATTTATCATATGGAGAAAGAACACTATCTTTTTGCAATTTATGTTGGGTTTATCCTGAGCAGAAAAGATAGCGCCTTCTTTAGCCTGCGAGCAGGGTCTTTGTGGCTCAGGCACTTTTCAGGCTTCCTGGTGGAGCAGCCAACCAGGGAACTAGCCATATAATAAAGTCATCACTAACTTTTTTTGTGTGCAGTAGACCTGTCAAGATACCCTGGGCATGTCATACCAAAGTTAATCCGATAATTATGTGCAAGCCACATAAGCACAAAGCAGACTCCCAAGAAAGGGAACAAGATGGCTGGTTTCTGCCGAATCATCATTGATTTCACATTAACCGCTATATCAATCAATAATGTTTTGAGTTTAATAAGTTTGCAATAAGTTGGCAAATTTTCTGAGGATATAATGATGAGCCCGTAGCAGGTTTTGTTTGCAAAATTATAGTGACCTCTATTTTAGTTAACCTATGTCAGATTTAAAGAATAAACAGCTTACAAGTGTAGAGAAAGCATATCTAAATTACTAACTTAATAATTAATAATTATTAAGGGATTTTTGTGAGAAAAATGATCATTACTACTTTAGTACATTCTTTGGAGGTGCATGAATGTTACTAGCTGTTAAAAACCTGGTAGAAAGAGGGTCAAAAAGATCAGGAAAGATGGGAGAGGAAATAATGCAAAGAAGGCCTCTGAGACAGTGGGAAAAGAGAAGCAAACATCATTGAATAAATTAAATAAATTAATAATAATCCATTACAATTATATCCAGACACTGAGAGGGAAGGGTGCAGAAACTGGGAAATTCAGACCTACCTGGGGTGGTGGTGGTGGTGGTGGGGAAAAAAAGAAAGAAGATTATAGCCAGTCAATGCTGCTATGGGGTACAGTAAACATTTCTCAATCAGGGGTGGAATAAGAGGGGGGGCTGGATTGGGGTGGCTAACTACCCCCCTCTTTGGAGGAACAAAAAGATAAAAAAAAAAAAAAAAATTGAAAAACTATTGATAATATCATGGATAAAACAAAGGCAATCACTCTGGGCACGTACCTCATTGTAATTTCTACTTTGGGACATTGCTAGTATTTTTGGCGGAACAGTTTGCAATTAGGTTCCAGTTCTCCAAACCGCATTGTGGGGACATGCCCCATTGATTCTGTAACCCAACAATTCCAGCCACCCCCACCCTACCCTCCTTGAAAACTTCTTTGTCTGCTCCTGGCTCAATAGTTATGATTAAAATGGAAGGGAGAAAATTACATGTTGGTGAGACTGGAATTAGAAAGTGGGAATAACTTGTTAAAAAATGGAGCGGTGACATTCAGGGATGTCATTTAGTGTCTGTAATAGTGAGGGTCCGTAATTGCTGGGTGTGAGATAAAACGTGCCCTTAACATGCAATAAATAACATAGACGATGTCTGCAAAGCAAGGACTATTGTGCAGGCAAACAAAGAATTGATGTGAAAATAAACATTCCAGAAGTCTTGTGAAGTGTAGTTTGACAAATGATGAACAGCAGACTGTAATTTTACATAATTATGTTATATGAGAAGTATGTGGTGTCTGCTTTACTGAGAGTCAAAACAATAAAATTGTCATTTTGGTACCACGAAAGTGTCTGTAATTCCGTAATACCGAGAGTCCGTAATAGCAGGAGTCATTTGGATTTTGTCAGTAATAGTGAGCATCTGTGATAGCAGGGTGTCTGCAAGGCAAAAGTTAACTGCATGTAGGAAAAAAAGTTAAGAAAAAATCAGATAACCAATTTTTGGTTCAGCCCAGTCAAACTTTTCAGCACCTTTTTTCAACGTTACAGAGCCCAATGTCACACAATGACCACATCACTAAACTGAAAACCATGAGTTAACACCTAAATAGAACTAGATCAATATCAGCACAATGTTCATGGAAGTTACATTTACGGATTCACCATTGTACATGTATATTTAAACCTATTTATGCAAGTTATATGCCACAGCATCAGCTCTTGTTTTCTCCCTGCTCAACATATTGTGAAAGATTCCCAGACAGGTTCATCTGGTTCTGTTCAAGAAGTGTTATAAGTCTCTTTGAGTGCTCAGAAAGCATCTGCAGTAACTGCACATGCTGCTCTGTCAAGGATGGCAGCTTAGAATAATTCACCAGGGCCTTCCTTGAAAGGAGTCGATCGTCAATTTTTCCCCCTAATACGTCCATTTTAGGCTGTTTCCTGATTCCTGACAGAAGGGGTTTGACTTTTGCCTCTTTGCTGTAAGTGACAACCGTTGATGCCAGGAATAGTGGGGTTATTTCGCGGTATGTGGTATTTTCCAAGGCTTTACACGTGATTTTGTTAGGGAACATCTTCACCTTGATTTCATCCTTACCAAGGGTATATCGCAAGTCTTCCCATTCTACAGTATTCATGTCACTAAATTGGCAGACAACTACCATGTTATTGGACTCAAAAACATCTCTAATTTGATCTGCTAATCTCAGCTTTTGAGGGCTTGGCTGTGAAAAAAAGTAAAAGAAACTATTTTATAATGTGAAGATATGAAGTAATATTTTTTCAATAATTCATACAGAAAAGCAAGACTCTTGGAATTTAGCATTCAAATAAGAGTTATAACAACCTAACGACGTAATAACACAATCACTGATGTCAGTAATGTGAACATTGACAGAAGAGGGGTACCCTGCTGTCCTGTTTCCTGTAACTTTGTCTCCCAACTCCCACCCTTGTTCGTCTTGCTCCCGTTCCCTGTAAGTAAGGAGGCTCAAAACCCATCCTAGTCATTTAGCCGCACAATCCTTAGACGTTTCCTTTTCTTTTTTTCCTTTGCTTTTAGCGTAAGTGACAACATTTCATCACCTATGACTCAAACTTTGTAAAAGGATTTCCAATTTTACTGGAAGTAAGCCTCAGTTTTTTTAGCCAAGGGTGAATTTTCATTTTTCCGTCGGCTCAGAAGTCTCAAAATAGGCTAAAAGTGAGTCAAATTAAATTTTGGGTTCTTGTTTGTGAGAGTATTTTAATGCAAAATAAATGATTCCCATCTTCTTAAAACTCCCACTTCCCGCCCTTTCCTCTACCTCCTCCTGCCCACTATTCTCCCATGCTCCTGCCCCCCTGTCCCCCTCCACACATTAAGAGTTTTTTTTTTCCTTATGTAGTTATGTTCATGCAGTTACAGTGTGTGTTGCTATTACAGTGTATGTCATTATATCAGATGTCAAACATAACGTCCTTCTTCTGTTGCTATGTTTATGTCATTATGTCACGAACGTGAACTAGGCTTACACAGTAAAACAAAAGCTACTCAACACTACATGTACTTTCAAGTCATGCTGTTTGCATCTCAATCTCTAGGAAGATAGGCCTGCTCCCAATTTCTTTGCTCAGCAGAAAAATGCGTTAATAGCCAAAAACATATTTGTCACCCTTCCCCTCATAATTGTCCACAGCAATGAATACCCTACAGTACCATCACGAACACCTACTTAAGGGAAAGCTTGTAGTGGATAATCAGACTTAAGCTTAACTTTCATAAGAACATATCAGCGTACCATTACATGAACACATATAAAGCTCAAGACCTGTTAAAACTTAAGTTAAATTAAGCTATATATAACTTGTTCTGTACAAGACTGCAGGCGAAATTTAAAATATATTTTAGTAACAAATTTAGTCAAAACTTCAAAGTTGCTTATGTTTCATCAACCTTTTTAAACATCAGTAGTAATCAAAAAATTAATAAGCTATAAAACATGCTTACACTTCAACTGTTAGTCAATATTTCCAAAATAAACATGTGGAGACCCCTATGCCATAACATTAAACAAGGGTTTCTCAACAAACCTTTACTGTTCTCCGCCTGCTTTTTCCAGCTTTGCAATGTTCAGCCATATTAAATTGGTTTCGGATGAATTCCAACCTTACAGTGGAAACTAGGAGAGGTAAAAGAACGGAGTTAGTTCTCTTTGCAAACGTCGCGACCGCCATGATGGAACTCGAAGACACATTAGCCGTGAGACAATGGGAAAGAATTCTTGCCCAGTCTTTCACTTTCATTTCTCCAAAATGGCGTTCAGACGTCTGTGTTTAGATTTCTTTTGTAGTTGATTACCCTCTTGTTACCGAGATAGCTTTTTGCATATTTTAACATCATGTAATTAAGAGAAGACCGCTTTCTTCAGTAATACGTTCAGTGCGCTTTAGTTTTATTGTTCTCAGCTAAAACATAGGGTGGTTAAATTTTGTGAGACAAAGCCAGCTTTGGTCAAGTTTTTAAGCAATTATAGTAGTATCCATCGGCCTTGATCCAGTCCTTGCTATGGACCTGGAATCGATAAAAAAAGTTTTAGAGGTGAGTAATAATCAATAGAAATTGTAGAATAGAATAATTTAATTTTAGAACACTAAAACTGATATAATATTGATAAGTAACAATGAGTAGCTGTACACATGTATTTTCTTACAGCAATTTGTTTAGAGCTATTCAACAATCAGATTATGAGCTTGAGGTTTCTTTTACATGTTCGCTGACGAGGGCACAGCCTGAGTCAACTATCATGCATAGAAATTGAGAGCAAATAATCTAATTGCTTTAATATTAAGACTAAATCCAGTAGGCATTCAAAACTTGATCTGAATCCTCTTACCAGACAATTTGAAAATGCAAAGAAGCGAATGCCATTTTGTTAACAACCACACACTGTTAGATTACTCACTATCTACAACAATAGATAATTAGTAGCATAGCCATTAAGAGAACCGCATATTTTGTGATAGAACGTTAGTAGTTTTATACTAATAAGGGATATTCTATTTAATCTCCATTCCAAGAAGGACTATGAATATAAAAGAGCTGTGGAAGCCAACAGAAACATATCAACACCCTACCCCCCTCTCCTGGGCAAATCCCAGACATTTGACTACTACATGTAGATGGACTAGATGTGTCTGGAGGGATGTTAGTTTCTAATTGACTGAAACATAAATGCTGCAAAGTGTTTCATTGTGTGTTGCAGGTTCTTACATATAAACGTCAAACCAAATCTGTGGGGAGCAACTACTATATTATACACTGTTTCATGAGAACAACAAATTTTTGCCTGGAATTTAAATAGATTTCTAGAAATTGGGATACTCAAAACATTTTGCAAAACTAGGCAATTCTATCAAGTCAATTGGTAATTTATGTTGCAAATTGTGATATAGAATTTTACCATCTAAACCAACTGGTCTGTGGAAGGTGCGATGCCTCATGGTTAGCTCGCTCACCCCTGGCCAGGGACTGTGTTGTGTTCTTGGGCAAGACACTTAATTCTCACAGTGCCTCTCACCACCCAGGTGTATAAATATGTACTGGTGAACATAATGCTGGGGGCAACCCTGTGATGGACTAGTTAGCATCCCATCCAGGAGGGAGTAGAAATACTTCTAGTCACTTAATGCTACAGAAACTGGGATAAGCTCCTGGCTAATGGGCCACTTGGCTCATGTGCAGATTTTACCTTCCTACCAAGTGGTCTTGTTTCTTGCCTTTTAGTCTTTTTGCAAATCTGAATCAGCATCAAACATTCAGCATTTGAAGAATGATAAGAACCTTGTGAATGGAATAATTCAGAACTTACCAAGTCTGTATGCACACGAGGTAGGTAAAGAGAATTCCAAGGTGATGAATTTGTAGTATAGTGGAACTCCGTCAATCCAGTCACCAACAGACCACCAAAATCATGACCAGGTTGACCAGGTGACCATGTTAAAAGGCTTCTGTAAATTATAAGAAAATGATTGACTAAGCATTTGTTTGGGCCAGAATAAAGTGGCAATACTAACAAGGTGGCCGTATTAACTGCAGGGAGGCCGTAAGGTGGGGTCCTACTGTATATTTTTTTGTAGCTGGCCTGGAAGTGTCATAACTTCAATAAGGTGCTACTACAAGAGACAATATTAATTTTGACTGTTTAACTTGTCTCATAGCTTTGTTGTGCTCTTACAAGACATATTGTGCAAACTGTATGGGAGAATCTTGACCTCAGCATTGGCTGCATACTCATGACCTTGGTCAAGATTTCCAAAATATAGACCTCCCATGGGGTTAATAAGAACTCAATATTTTCATTTGCAGTTGAGTAATCCAGTTTATAACAGTCTATTTGAGTTGTATCGTCAAAGTGGAAGCGGAGGACAGCTTTTTGTTCTTCAATTTGTTCCAGTGTTAATATGGACTTACTTGTCAGCCACAACAAGAAGGGATGAACTGGTAAAAAAAGCCTTTTTAACTTAGTTTGTCATAAGCAAATAAAGTGGGAAAAAGGGAAAATTTTAACTGTGTGTGTGTTGTGAAAGTCAGGGAATTTTATTTTTTAATGGTAACACGGAACAATTGTCAGTCCAGAACTAACATGGTCCAGAACTAACATGGGACAGTTTTACTGACATAGTTTCATGTTTGGAACATGTCTCATGAACTAAGGTTTGAAAATATTATTACAAAAAATGTTGATTGATGATTATAATGACGTGCTGCCAGTGATTTTTTTATTGAGTATAAAAACATACTTGGAAGTATTGCATTTGTAAATTTGATATGAATTTTTTTTTTACATATATTTACAATAGGTTTATGGCAAGCTGGAGGCTCTACTATTGGCTATCTACAATGCTGTAAGTTTGTGTGCTATATATAACATAATTATAATTTGAAATATTTTAATTCAACCACAGGTTTGCGCTAAAAATGATCTGTGGTAAATTTATATTTATTTGCATGGAACTTTAAATTAAAAGTTGTACTGATGTAAAACTGGCAATTAAATGCCATTGATGTTTACATCCATTTCAAAATCATGTTTCCGTAGTTACTATAAGTTTTTGCCTGTCCTAGGGTCTGTTTTAGAAGTTAAATTTCATCATTTTCTTAGTTCACTGTCACCTAAAATAATAACACAATTACTCCAATGCAGCTTGACAGTCAAGACACAGCACTGTCCTGTAAAACAGTTTTTAATACACTGTAGACAGTTAACCTTTCATCAACATTTTGTTATTTGACAATTACAGGAAGTAGTAAATGAAAAAGGAGAGCAGAAGATCAAGTCATTTAGGTTGCCGTCACTTTCAAGACCATCAATTTACCATGAGGTACAGTTTGTTAAAGTTTGCTGTTGACTTTAGTGTACAGTAGTGTAAGTTTGACTGTATCAAAGCCTGGACAATGTGACCTCACTTGACTTCAGTTGACATCATTCAGCATCGCTTGACCTCAGTTGACATAGGGTATTATTTATTTAGTAAAGCATTGCTAGTTTTGTAAGTATTGTTATAAACCTTTGATTAGTGAAAAACCAAAAACAGAGTTTGTTCACCAGCAAGCCATAAGTGACGCAGATGGTTGCTATAGATTAAAATAGGTATCGTCTTGTGATTCATCCTCTTATGCCGCCACACACGTGACCTTAAGTTAATTACCTGACATCTACTGACAATCTTTGACAGAAAGTTACATTATACAGTTACTTTATTCGCAAGCAAATGTAATTCATTTTTTAAAACAAAGTTTAAGGCATAGCAAAACATGACCGTTAACCAAAGTGCGAATGTACAAGTTAATTTCTGGTTGACAGTTACAGCTGCAATGTTTTGTTTGATTTCAAATTCTACGGTCATTTATTTATTTGAGGGGTTGGGTTGGTCTTACAGTATTTTGGAATATTAATTTTATTGGCCAGCTTTTGGCATCCATGAAAATAGAGGCATAGTTTTCAAGGGCCTACAGTGTACATGAATTTTTGAGAGTTAAACTGAATTTATTTATTTCTTACATTATAATAGTAACCAATGCCGCTCTCCTTTTTTAGCCCTACCAAAGTTCCACAACTTCATCAACACTAACTGAGACAGCACTGAGTCGACATGAGCAGAGTGAGACAATTGTGACTTTACCAGGACCTGGAAAACAACTCAATAGAATAACTGCTACACACAGGTCAGCACATTGCACTGCTGCCTGAGAGAATTTTGAAAGAAAATCACTTCACTGTCGTGATTGGCTGAGAGCAAGCCAATTTATCGCTACAAGAGGAAACACACCTATACATTAGATGGGCTCATATCCAGGGGGCCTTATATCTGGAATAATATCTTTGTTAGCAAATAGAAGGCTTATATCCAGGGGGGCTTATAACCGTGAGGGGGGAGGGGGCTTTAACATGAGATTTTACGGTACGATGATGAGGTAAGGTAAAATCTAATGAACGATAATTTTGATTACTTACCAGGCTTTTTTTGATTACTTGTGAATTTCATGTTTTTAATAGGCTTTCTGTGCTTAGTGTCATTCTGCACCAGTATAACTCAAACATTGTCTACATGCCAGAGGCCTCTCATCACAGCTTTTGCATCATGGCATTAAGGTATCCCATCATACTTTTCTATTGATCGTCAGTAACTCAGTTTGCTTTGAACACCCAAATGTACTTTAAAAAATAATTGTACCTGTAGTAGAACCTTGTTATCTTGAATTCGGTTATCTCCCCACTATCTCAGATTGTTTCAAATTATTTGCCCTTGAATTATACTTTTCAGTCATTTAACTATCGGCTATCTTGAACTCTTGTTATCCCAAACTTTTTTTCATCTTCCTTGAGAGTTTGAGATAGCATGATTCAAGCTAGCCAAATTTTAGACCTTTCACTAACAGAGAGAAACCTCAAGTTTAGTGTGAAACTTGTTAAACAAGTTCAAGTCTACCTTTTAATTCAGTGGATCAAACTGTTAAATGAAAGCTATTAGGCAGTATTTTCGTGTTTATTATGCTGTATAAGATGTTGCAAACTTTCAAGTTTATAGATGAAGTCAAATAATGCTATTAGAATGATAATAATATACAATCAACAAATGTTAATTAAAATTCAAACTTTTGCGCAAAAATTTTTCGTTGGTTTTGTGGTTCTTAAAAATAATCCTACCGACCCCAAGTATTTTAGTTAGGCGAAGTTAAATGTCAAATAAAAAAGACCCACCCCTAAGGAGGTTAGTTAAAATTTCAAGGGGGAAGGAGGTCTCAAAAGCCAAAATTTTAAAATTATGGGGAGTATGAATGAAAACTGGAATTTCCGCGGGGATTGGTGGAAGTCAAACCAAAAAACCTCCATGGGAGGGGTTGATTGATATTTTCTGGCACAACACTTTAAACCTATTTCCAAACAGGCTGGCAAAATGTGGTTTTTACAAACTTTGCCAACGGAGTAAAGAAGAAATAGAATCTCATTTCTCAAGTGACGAGCTGTCAAGATTGGTGAACCATCCCAGGATAACACTAAGCACAGAGCTAATTCAGGAGATGACATATGGAATATATTTCCTGATGTAAGTTACTTTGAGGTCGGCACATACTAGGGGATCTGTTGCTGGGCTGTGAAGCTTAAACAAGCTCCTTCACTGTGTGTGTATAGGATGCATGTTGCAGCAACATGTCTTTTTCAGTGTGAAAAATGGTGAAAAATAAAATGTCCAGCTTACATGTCACGAGTGTGGAACAAAGAAATTTATCTGGGTCCTCAACAGGATTCCATACTGGTTGAGCCCTCTGAAAATTGGAAAACATCTTTTCATAAGTTCCCAGCAACAATCATAGCCTCAATGGTAAAAGCTGACAGTTTTGCACGATCTGGGAATCACAAACTACTGTACAAATTCAAGTTGTTCAACAATATTGCACTTTCAAAACTGCCTCTAGTCAGCAGTATTTCCTCAAGACATAGTCAGGCGTTATATGTAAACTGTCCAAAAACCATGGGCATGTCATTTAGTGTCAAGTGGATACTCAAAAAGTGCCTGAAAACAATTGCATATTTGAAGAATTTGGCAAATGATAATTATTTGCAACATCATTTGGTCACAAATATAATTATTATATATAATATTGCTATAGGTACAATGGTCAAAGGAGTCTTGCTACCAAGGCTCTGGAGGATCTCCACTGGCATGCATCACACAGTCTGTTGGCTCCTGCTCATCTGGTGAGGGTCTAGAACTCATTGTTTTTATATTGATCCCATTTCAGAGGTCAGACACATTTATATTTTGGTATATTTTATTTTTTTACAGCAGCTGAAAGCTCACTTAAAATTACATACAAGTGAACTGCTGATGAAAGCAAGTTATAATAAAAATGTACTGCATTACAACCTTACAATCATGGTAATCTATACTTAAAGACAATCGTCTTGTAACACCTGCTAATTTGTGTCTTGACAGTGACTTCCTTTCTTCCCTCCTCCACACCCCCCCCCCCCCCCCCCCCCCCCCCCCCCCCCCCCCCCCCTCTTTCTCTCTTCTCCCCCTCTACTACATTTTATTTTTTATTTTTATTTAAACAAATATAAATTTTTTATTGATCATTGTTTTTTTTTTTATTTTTTTTT
>Ga0126339_10001383_pt1:10000-16358 | contig 16358 bp, 15 predicted proteins | sample OrbTmetagenome_2_FD_92532 | JGI IMG/M metagenome (GOLD analysis project Ga0126339, IMG submission 92532) | Coral microbial communities from Petempiche,Puerto Morelos, Mexico - Orbicella T R C metagenome | ecosystem: Host-associated > Invertebrates > Cnidaria > Coral | place... | reverse complement strand
CAAATACGAAGCACATTTTTCAGTGGTTCGAGGGCTTCTCCAAGGGTGAAAATTAAAAAATCGCTTTACTTGAAAAATATAAATCCAAACGAACTAAAAGTTGTATTTTCCTAAATAGTTTCCGAGGGCTTTCTTATGAAAAAGTTTGAGGGAATTCGATTTTTGCATTTTGCACACCTATCCGTAGTATTTACAGGAAGTCACTCTTAAAAGGCTTCCAGCCCAGCAAAACTCCAGGTGACGACGGTTTTACAAAAGAATTTTATGAAACTTTCCTCGAACTTTTATGGAGAAATCTCATTGACTCTTTTAATAAAGGCTTTCAAACAGGCAAGCTATCTATATCTCAGAGGCGAGGAATTATATCGCTTATACCAAAGGCCGAAAATAATCTTATGGTTTTAAGTAACTGGCGGCCGATAACATTGCTTAATGTCGACTATAAAATACTTGCTTGAGCCATTGCAAAAAGAATAGAACCGAAACTGCCAAAATTGGTTCACTCAGATCAAATGGGCTTCGTAAAAGGATGATATATCGCCCAAAACGTGAGGCTTTTAAATGACCTAATGGAATTCACTGAATCAAGTAGACTTCCAGGTATATTGCTGTTCATAGACTTTGAAAAAGCTTTTGATACGTTGGAGTGGTCCTTTATCCAACACGCGCTAAAATTTTTCAGTTTTGGCCCAAACATTCGGAAATGGATCTCGGTACTTTATAGTGATGTTGAGAGTGGGTTTATTAACGGAGGATACATGACTAACTATTTCCGGGTGTCAAGAGGTGTAAGGCAAGGATGCCCTCTGAGTCCCTTATCATTCATCTTATGCGTAGAAATTCTGGCACAAAAATTACGTCAAAATCCTAAAATTACGGGTATTGTACTACCTTATTCTTGTGAAGTTAAACTAAGTCAATTCGCTTATGACACTACATTAATATGCAAGGACACCTCGTCCTTGCATGAAAGTATTTCGGTATTGGGGAAGTTTGGCGATATCTCAAGTTTAAAGCTAAACAGCAAAAGGACAAAGGGTTTGTGGATAGGCTCATTGAAAAACAATAAAACTAAACCCCTTGAAATAAATGTCTCCATTGATCCAATTAAAATCTTAAGAACGTACATTTCACATGACAGCGATGAAAACAATAACCTGAATTTCTTTCTAAAAATCCAAAAGATGGAAACCAAATTAAACATTTGGTTATCTCCTGACCTCACTCTCATGGGAAGAACCCTACTCGCTAAAACGTTAGGGATCTCAAAATTGGTATATACGGCCTCGATGTTAACTGTTCCACGAGAAGTTATTAAAAGAGTCCAAACAAAACTTTTTAATTTTTTATGGAAAAAAGATAAAATTAAAAGAGAGGTTATTTTTCAAGAAATGAGAAAAAGTGGTCTTAATTTTCCAAAATTTTGCCGCAACAGTAAAAGCGCTCCGTTTAAGCTGGATCGGAAGACTGTTAGAAAAAAACCCTTCTACTGATGCTTGGAAAGCTAGTCCAAATGCTTTTTTCGAAAGGTATGGAGGTCTCAACTTCTTACTCAAGTGCAATTACAATACAAAGAAGTTAGACAAAAGTGTATCGTTATTCTACTTAGAAATGCAGATCACTTTAAGGAATTACACCAGGTCAACCAAGATGGCTACGAAAATGACCTTATTCTTTGGAATAACCAAGACATAACCATAGAAGGCAAAATGGAATTTATTACATTCAAGATATTTTAAATGAAAATGGTAATTTTCTTACTTTTGAAGAATTCAATCGAAGGTACAATATTTCAACAAATCTTTTAAACTTTTTTTAAATCCTTGCATCTATTCCACCGAACCTGAAATCCAAGGCGGCTTCTACGCTAAGACCTAAGAATTCTGTTCTCGATAATTCTGACTTTTTTGACTTTTCCACTGAAAAATCGGTTTTTCTTTCTAAAATGAGATGCAAAGACTACTACCTTCTGTTCCAAGAAAAATCAGAGGTTACACCTACAGCCGTCAAGTCTTGGGCCCAACATTACTCTGGCATAGAAGATAAATGGGAAAAATTATCCAAAGATATACCTCACCTCTCGGCCGACAACAAATTGAGACAATTCTCCTTTAAACTATTTCACCGTATTTTAGTGACCAAAAAGGAGCTTAAGAGGTTCAAAATATCCGAAAGTGAAGATTGTTTTTCCTGTAAATCCTCTGATTCCTTGGAAAATGCATTTCTGGAGCGTCCTGCTGGCCTAAACCTCTTTCAAAAAGTCCCTACATGGTTCAATAATGAGCACAGAGTTAACTTTACACCATCTAAAATACGCCTACTATTTAAGGACTATGATCTTTCCCCAAATACAAGCCCAAACCTTACCCGGAAGTTTGGGATTTTAGTAGTGCAAACTCAAAAATATTATTATTATTGCAAAATGTTGGAAAAAACTTTCAATTTTCTCGGATTGAAGTCAGCGCTATCTTTGCAATGGAAAGCTGAAAAATGCGAAATTTAAATTAATTAATTCAAGTTACATTATATAGTCAGTCTCAGTAGCAAAATTAGTTATTAGCGTTTTACTACTATTGTTATAATATGAATGTAAGAAGCATTAGTAATGGTATTAGTATCGTAACTTAAAAAGGTTAAATGTATTGTTTTGTAGAGTAAATTATGTAAATTTTAGTATTGTAAGTAGCATGTGTAATTGCATCGTATTGTTAATTAGAGTAAGTAGTGTTAGTAGTTGTATTACTGTTGTAAATAGTTATCACTTCCGTAATTAGTAGTTGTAGTACTGTTGTAAAAATTAATAATAAAAAAAATATCAGGGCATTGTGTGGCATATGTTCAGTTGAGAGATTGTATAATTTCTTTACTGCAGACGAAGAAATTGAGAATGAACTGTACTGTTGGAGGGGATTCTTCGATAGGATAGATCGAACTGTAGATAAATATTTAAATAAGGAGTGCAATCCAGAAGAGCAGTCTTCAAAAGGGAGTGTTCATAAAGATAGTCATTGACTGTCTAATCTGAAACTGCCCAGGATTGAGCTGCCTAAGTTTAGTGATAGTGTGTTGAAATTCCAAAACTTCTGGGATCAGTTTGAAGCTGCAGCGTATAACAATGATGATTTAACCAATGTTCAAAAGTTCACTTCCTACGTTCAGTGCTGACTGGCAATGCCTTGCAAACAGTAGAAAGGTTTGAAGTGACTGGGGCTAACTATCAACCATCTGTAGAATGTCTCAAACACAGGTATAGAAGAAAACGTGTGGTTATCTCGTTCCTTGTCAAGTCAGTTATTAAGATGGATGCAAAGTCTGTTGTAAAAGCATCATTCCTTCGCGAACTCTATGATACTCTAAAAAACAGAACTAGAGCTTTAGAAGCTCTTGGAAAAATCCCAAAGGTGTATCATAGGTGTCTTTTGTTGGCAATATTTGAGCCCAAGTTAACCTCTCAAAAGAGGGAATTAGAACTGAATGACACCCCAGACGATGAGATTGATCTTGAACTGTTATTTAAGTTCCTCAATCGACAAGTTGTATCCAAAGAGGCAGGCAAAAGAAATCTTTAAGAAAATCTTAGTCTGGAGAATCGTAATGCAAATAAGAATAGAGATGGCCGAAGGAAGCCCCCCTTCATTGAAACAAGTGACCAAGAACAAGTGTCAACTGCTTCTGCTGTCTTTGGTGAGGCAAAACCACCAACAGTCCCAAATTGTAGATTCTGCAAAGTAAGCCATGGGACACTTCTGTCCAGAGTTTCATTGGAAAACACTGGATGATAGATGAAAACTGGTTCAAGAGAGCAAGTTGTGTTTCAATTGCTTAAAACCAACCAACGCAAGCACTTCTCCAATATCTGTCGACAACCCAAGTGTCCAGTTGTGAACTGTGGAAAACGTCAACACAAGTTACTGCATAGTCAGCCTCTAACTGCAGCAACTGAGAATCCGACCAAAACTACATTGACTGGATTGGCTGCTTCGAAACCCTCTTCCACTATGAAGGAGACCCTTTTTTGAACAGCGTTAGCCAAGCTATCAGTGAATGGCCAAGAAGTTACAGTTCGTGTTCTGCTCCATTCGAAAGTCAGTGGTCCTATATCCGTAACAACATTGCAGAATCCATTGGTCTGCAAGGTCACTCAGATGTAATAAGCGTTGCAACACTAAGAGGAGAAACTAATGTCTTCAAGAGATTTCAAAGGATGCAATTCACCCTCTCACCAATCCAGGGACATCCAAAAGAGGATGTGGAAATGGAAGCACTTACCCTACACAAGATTTGCAATCCCTACACAAGATTTGCAATCCCTACGAACCTGCCAAATTGAATCTTATGGACAACCCTCACCTACAAGGTTTAACTCTCGCAGACTCCTACCCTGGCAACGCGGTCCAAGTAAATGTTCTTATCAGTGATTATAACTACTACTTATTTGTAACTGGGATTTGCAAGAGAGGAGAGAACCCTGAATCACTGGTAGCTGTAGAATCTCTCTTTATATGGATACTTACAGGAGCTGTAGACAGTTATTCAAAGCACACATCACCCATGCTAACGATGGTAGAAAATAACGAAGTCACCGCAATTATGAGACTGTTTCGGGAACTAGAATCAGTTGGCATTACTGAAACTGTGAATCCAGCTATGTCACAAGAAGAAGAGCTTGCAGTCAATAGAGACCTTAAGCACCAAGACGGAAGGTGGCGACGGCGACGGCACATCCGCGTAAAACCTGAAGCAAGACCGGCGTCGCGTTCCACTCGCCTGAGCATGTTAAGCATCACTGCGACGGCAACTTCGAATGGCTCTACAGCAAGAATCTCACGGCACATCAATTTATCATGCTCTTCGGTCCAGTACATTGCAAAGCTGTTGAATTATCACAATAAAACGGACATTTCAAGCTGCTTGTCTTAACGTTCTCGTTTAAAGCATTTCAATCAAGAAAAGATGAACAGGAGTGGAAGTTTTGGTGGAATTTTTTTAGTTTCAGTTTTAGAAACGATTTCTGGTGACTAAAAAAGTTTAAACGGCGTTACAAGTAAACAATAAGGTGCATTTATTTTGCCTTGGAGTAAAAGGTAAGTTGTCCCAATTTTGCTGTTTGTACTGTTTATGGCGACACTGAAAATTATTTTACACAAAGGTCATTTTACCTTCTCATCAATTTAGAAATAGAAATGTAAATATATATATTAAGAGAGAGAGAGAGAGGGAGAGAGAGATATCAATATAAACAGATGGTGAGCATATTAAATTGGATCAGTGATAACTAGAGCACAGAAGATATAAATTCAATGATTTTACCGAATGGATTTCTTCGAGCTTGTATTATTCTGTGATTTGCCGACTGGTGGCTTGTGCTAACGCATGTTTCTGCTTCAGGGATGTTCATCGTAGAATTTCTCCTCCAAACACTTACACAGTAAACACCAGAAGGGTACTTCTTTATATATGGTAAGAAAAAATACGGTAAATTAAAGAAAACGACTCAAAACATTGAGATGAACTATCACGTTGTCCGCACTACTTCAAAACAGTGAATGTGGCGTCCCCAACGTCAGGACGACGGCAGATTGCAATCAGCTTTTCAGGTTCTGCACATGACTGGGACAGAAAATAAACTTCCGGTATGCCGTCGGCGTGGCTCCCGCCCTGGTGCTTAAGGTCTCTAATGACTTCAATGACGGACTGAACGTTGATGGCAAGAACTACGAAGTTCGATTACCAGGAAAGAGAGACCATGCAAAGCTAGACAACAACTATACACGAGCTGTGAAATGACTCGAAAGTATTGAAAGAAAGTTGAAACGAGACCCCGAGAAAGCTGAAGCTTGCACCACTGCGATCAACCAGTATGTAGATAAAGGCTTTGCAGAGGAAGTACGACATCTGAGTAGTGGAGATGGAAGTGTCCGGTACTTACCACACCATGCTGTTTTCCGTGCTGACAGACAGACGGCAAAATGTAGATCTTATTCGATGCTTCCGCCCGAGAGCAAGATTGCAACACTACACGCTCATGTCAATAAGTACGTAGAGACTTTCCCTGACGCCAGCATCAGCAGCAAGTAATGAAATACAGAAAGTGTATTATAACTGCGAGACACAAAGCCAGGCCACGCGTGACGAGTCAGAGTTAACATCAAAAAGAATCAAGTGGAACCTCATCACGGAACGGTCACCACGGAGAGGTGGTTGGTGGGAACGATTTTGTAGAGCAGTCAAAGAGCCGTTGCGCAAGGTCCTGGGAAAAGCACTTCTGACCTTCACTGAGCTGAACACATTACTTGCAAAAATTTGAGGTGTCGTTAACTCAAGACCACTGACTGCCGTAAGTGATTATTACAGAGAT
>Ga0126339_10001383_pt1:0-5000 | contig 16358 bp, 15 predicted proteins | sample OrbTmetagenome_2_FD_92532 | JGI IMG/M metagenome (GOLD analysis project Ga0126339, IMG submission 92532) | Coral microbial communities from Petempiche,Puerto Morelos, Mexico - Orbicella T R C metagenome | ecosystem: Host-associated > Invertebrates > Cnidaria > Coral | place... | reverse complement strand
CATGTTGTACCTGGATAAATAATCAAGCCTCAACTTAAACCCTTTTTGAAAGTACAGAAACACATCTTACACTTGTGATACACCAAATTCATAAATGGCGGACCGCTCGGGTAAGCCTCGGTACGAAAGAGTGAAAACGAGGCGAGTGAGGATACAACCTCAAGCTCCAATATGGCGATAAGTGAAGTGGAGACGTCTACAGCTCTAGTTTTACTAAAGGAAAATGATCTTCCTGCAGCTAGTATTACGGGAAGGAAACCAGTGGAGTTGGAAAAAGCTCATCGTTTGTTTTGCAGCTTATTTTTTTCCTCCGAGCTACTACTAAGATGGTTTGCGTTTGTAAAGAAAAAAATGTTCAAGGAATAAAAAAGAAATAATTATATAAAACAAATAAAGACGCACGTGATTTTCGGTTTAAAGCTCGCTGTCAAAGCTATCGATGGGTCGAGTTAAGGTGCCTCCCTAGAGTATTTACGAACACCCTCCCTATAGAGCGCGAGTTAGAAGAGGAAACTTAGATAATTTCTCTTAAAGTTTTCCCTGTAGAGATTTACCAGTATGGGTACTGTTAAAAGAAGGCTAAGTTTTTGGTTGTCGGTTTTTTGGATTAAGGCCGTTACTATGGCGACAGCTCATCTAATGACAGGCAGATATATTCCTCATTTTGGCCTAAACTCCTTAATATTTATACTTCCCTTGGGTTTAATTTTTTCATACTTTTCACATGGTAGAAATGATATTGCCTGACATGTTGAATTGGTAAAAAGTCAAGATTGTTCAAACGGTTTTTCCAATATCCTGTAATTTGTCATTCTTCTAAATATATTAGATTAGCTCTGACAGATTTTAACAAAATAGGGTATTTTATAGGAATTGTATGTAGTTACAACTGAACTAAATTTTAAAAAAAATCACTGAAGGAAACGCGAGAAAATTCACTGTCAGTTTTGCTTTTTTGCGTTCATGTTGACGTCATAAAAGTCGAAAAACACTAGCGTTTTCCTTTGAGCGCGCCCAGATTACTTGGGCTTTCGTCCTACGCGCGTGTTCAATCATGAAACTATAGGGAGCCACCTTAAACAACCATCCTTTTTGTATACCAAAATAGCCTTTAATTTGGGAGCATTTATTCGACTCCAAACGCAAAGATCACTTTATCGCTTTGTTAGCCATTCTGTTCACAATGGTCGGCCCTCTCACAAAATACCCTGGTCAGCGGAATTGCCATCAAAAAATTGGTAACGACCTGTCGACTGACTGACTAAGTGACTAACTGACCAAGCGATTGAATTATTTCTTGCCCAATAACTCATTCTAGCTGCGCAACGTTAGCTATCACTCGTTAATGAGGAACCCTGTCTAGACGTTGTAAAACGTCAAGTTCTTAGAGGAACTTCTACCTGATGAAAGTAAAACTTCGGAAGGATAAGTTATTCTTAATTTTGGAAAATGGTAACGTCACATGAAAACCGGCACTAAGGCCCAGTTTAAACGTCGCATTTTACATGCGCCGAATCTAATGCTCATTTCAGTCGACTCCATTAAAAGAAAATCGCATTTGATTTAAACGTCGCATTTAATTCTCTCGAATTTAATTGCCGGGCACGAGAGTGAGATGTTTCTTCCCAGACTCCGCTCTTAGTATCCCGCCAATATGGCTGACAAAAGTACATGCAACGAGCACGTTTCACGTTTGCGTGGTTTGTTCCTAGCAAACGTAATTCGTGCTAACAGGAAACGGCGTCTTATAATGCAAATGACAGTGCATAACCTTTGAGCAAGAAGAAGACGGCTTCTGTATGTTTGCTCTCTTGTTATGCTTTTGCTATCACAAAGAAATGTCAAAGTACGTGTTCCTCGTCCTCGATCGTGCCGTCGATTAATTAGAAATCACGGCTGGTGGAACAAAGTATGGAATACCTACTCTGATGCTCGGTTTCAGAAAACGCTACGTGCATCGCGAGCAACATTTCATTTTATTTTAAGTCGTGTTGGGCACGTACTTCAACGGCAAACTGTGACTGAGGAACCAAATTTCACCTGAGGAAAGACTTGGCATATGTCTTTATAGACTGGGAAGCACGTAGGGGCCAAACCACCGCCCAAATGTTTCTTCAGTTCTTGGGTATTTCACATTATTTCGTATTACTTACAAAGTGTTGACTTTTTCTACACCAAACATGGCAGATGAGCAGGAGACCTATTGCTAATTATATTTACGTGAAAAATGTCGGTAAATGTCAAAGTTGTGACGTCACAGTGATGACGTCACGTTTTTGCCACTTTTGAAGTTTTTAGTATGCATATTTTTTACAATGTGTTCGAAAGAGCACATCAAAGGAAGTTGAAACCTGAAAATATTTTGTCCATATCACAAAAATTAAATGAAATATGGCATTTTTAAATATGAAAAATAACTCTGCAAAATATGGGGTCCCCCCCTTGAGAAAAAATCCCCAAATTGATGTTGCACATGTGATGTGTCAGATGACTAAAGCAAAAATAAAGAAGAAAATCGGAATAAAAAATTATCCCTCTAGTGTTATTGCGTTAAAACTAGTTTTGTTACGTCATAACCTGTGACGTCACCCGTTTTTTTACTATTAATACCATCGTAACAAAGCCGAAAATCAAATTTCTAAAACCATACGATTTTTGACAACATCAAGCTTTCTATTTTGCTAGATTATTAGCCTTCCTAGAATAAAACTGAAAAAAATAAACCAGAGAGATTGACTCAAGAAGGACAGTATGGTTAAGCAAATTCCGAGGGGGACAACAAAAAATATTTAACTTACCATATCTCAAAAAATAATCATCGTAGCAAAAAACGGTTTCCGGCATTTTACTCCTCAAGTCAGGGCCTTTCCAATGACATAATCTTTACATAAGATTTTACAAAAAATTATAGCACGTTTTGGTGACGTCATCAATTATGACGTCATAATTTGACATTTTGTCACTACTTCCAAATTAAAATAAACTGGAGAACAAAGAAAGCTCATCTGCGAAACTTGGTTCAGAAATATATAAACCAAGCAAATATAGCCTTCATGAAACATTAGGGTGGTGGTTTGGCCCCTACGTGAGGGGCGATTACTATTACATTACTGCTGAAATGGTTAGAAGAGGAGTTGCCACTGTGAGCTCCATTGTACAAGAAGTGTGTAATGTGATTGTATAATATTTGTGGACTGAAAGTATTTCAAGTAACATGCCGAAGTCCCGAGAAGACTTTGAAGGAAAGATTCTGGATATGGAGGAATTATGGTAGTTTCCTTGTTGCTGGGTGGCATTGGATGGGTGCCACATACCCATAAAATGTCCACCGGGCGGGCCTGAAGCTTGTGAAGAATACCATAATTTTAAAAATTTTTATTGTTGTTCTGATGGCCATGGTCGACTGACATTACCGGTTTGTGTGGGGTAGTTATGGTTATCCCTGGAACTCCTATGATGCTATCATTTTCAAGTATACAAACCTGTGGAACTCAATTCAAGACGGTTTTCTTCCCAACGTAGGTAAATCTGTTGGTGAAGTAAATGTTCCACCTCTTTTCATAGCCGACTCCGCCTTTCCCCTTCGTACATGGCTCTTGAAGCCCTACACAAATGCATTTTTGAGTCCTGAACAAAGATATTTCAACTACGGACGTAATAGGTCTCGTATGGTCACTGAAGGAGCATATGGTCAGTTAAAGGGGAAGTGGAGGGTGCTGCTGCGGAAAAACGAAAGTGGCAAGGAACATGTCCGCACAGCAACACTCGCATGTATGGTACTACACAATGTTTGTCTCCTGCAAGCAGACTCTATTCCAAGAAAACTTGACTTATCATTTGGTCCCGATGGCAAAGAGAGAACAAACAGGGATGAAATCAGGAAACTCTTACTCATGGGAGAGTGCAAAAGTGTGAGTGATGTTTAAGGAGAGGCCACTAGAGTCAGAGATACCATTTGTGGAAAGTTATAGGTAGAGAGAGAAACTGGGAGAGTTTCCTAACTTGATTCTATAACCTGGTTAAAAATATCCATCTTAGAACATTATCAAGACTAACATGCAAGTGTAAACTTAAAGACTCTTACCCCGAAATTATCACCCACGAATTAGTTTGCAGCTAAAAGGGTAACAGATATTCTGTTGTCATTGCCTTATTTTTGAAATATTAACGTTGCCATTTTGGTGTAAGTAAGTATAAACTGCAACAAGGACTTGCATTTCTTTTGCCCAGTTGTTGAAATTGTGCTGTTATTGCCCTTCCTATTATAATTATTATTATCATAGGAATAATTATTGGAAGTTGAAATTCTAAAATCGTCATTATTCAAAACATGCAGTGGCAAACTCCATTTCAATTAATTGAAACCCAGCCATTTGATAACTGGAAAGCACTCACAACTCATTTGTATGGTTTGTAGGTTATGTGACTACAAAGGCAAAGCTATCATTTTGTTAGGTAAACTTCTGAAGCACACTACCATCTTAAGTTATGGTCAGTAATTTAACTTTCCCATAACTGTAGTCCAAATGTTAACTTTACGAGTTGTACATGTTTGTCACACTTGTCATGTGTCTTGACTTCTGTACTGCGGAAAGAAATCAGGCAACCAATGCTTTTATTGCAGTGAGCAGGACATATGAAAAGGGTTTTTAGTTGACAATATGTGAAAAATGGAAAAAGTTCAGTGTCCATGGTGTATGCCTTTCTAAATGGTAGGGATAAACCAGCATATTTTTGACCGGGGAAGGGGAAGGTGAAGGGTGGGGTTTGGGCAATCACTAAAAATAACATTCCGGCAGAAGAAAAAATGTAAAAAATAGGGTCCAAAGGGAGTCATGCAAAACAAACATAGCAATCTTGCACAACCTGATGCTGGACAAAATTTCTTGCTCAGAAAATCCCCCCCCCCCCCCCCCCCCCCCCATAAATAAAATTAAAATCCCCACCCCCCCACACACCAAACAAAAAATCTTTATCAAATCTCACCAAATAACAATATT
>Ga0126339_10001382_pt1 | contig 16361 bp, 1 predicted proteins | sample OrbTmetagenome_2_FD_92532 | JGI IMG/M metagenome (GOLD analysis project Ga0126339, IMG submission 92532) | Coral microbial communities from Petempiche,Puerto Morelos, Mexico - Orbicella T R C metagenome | ecosystem: Host-associated > Invertebrates > Cnidaria > Coral | place: Petempiche,Puerto... | reverse complement strand
TAAAGAAAATGAAAAAAAAAAAAAAAAAGAAAGAAAAAAAGAAAAAAAAAAAAAAAAAAAAAAAAAAAAAAAAAAAAAAAAAAAAAAAAAAAAAAAAAAAAAAAAAAAAAAAAAAAAAAAAAAAAACCGCGCTACTTTTTCATCCAATCAGAAGTAAAACCAAAACCAATCGTGACTCGTTCGTACTCGTTCTCCCGCGCTTTGCGTCAGCTGCTTGCAAAACTTCGAATTTTGGTTGCTGCGCTAGATTCTCTCTGTCCTTTGTGATTGGCTGGAGTGATTACTTTGGCTTTGGTTTTACGACACTGAATCGAAAACAGCTCTAATGTAAAACCAATCTCGTTCCCAGAGCCTTCGTTCCCTTTGACCAGCGGTCGGAAAACGAGAGCTCTTGGAGAACCATTTTGAAATAACCGAATTCTGGTGATTCTGTCTATCCGGTTTCACTGCGCAGTCTGCATTTACAGCGCATGCCTGAAATGGTTGCTCCCAGAGCTCTCGTTTTCCGACCGCTGGTCAAGGGGAACGAAGACTCTGGGAACGAAATTGATGTAAAACCGATTAGTGTAAACCGATTACTTTTCGACAATAAGTGAAAACAACTCTATATAATAAACATGACGTAAAAATTAAGGCGCCATGTCTTGAACCGAAGCTAATGAACGCACTTACAATTCTTCCAGAACGCTAAGATTGAAAAATGCGTCTTGGTGAATGGTCTCGATGAGATTGTTGTCAAGATACCTGTAATTAAGAAATTTATTAGTTTTTCTACATGCAACTAAAGAAAGTTATTGTGATAACAGGACCATGACGACTGTTCGAATTCAATTGTTAATTTCACTAGCGCTATCTGACTAGGAAAAAAAAAAAAACCCTTCATATTTTCCTGCTTTGGAAGGAAGTTGAAAGGAACTGAAGTTGTTTTCCACAATCTTTAAAAGAAGAGAACTCCATCGCGAATAGAAACTGCTGTTAAATTAAAGGACACTTTGCTTTCGGAAATATGTGCCTAAATTTAAAAAGTTAATATGAAGAAATAAACGAATTCACTTATCATCCCATATGACGTCATAAGATGTGATATCCAACATGATAACACAGTAAAAAAAACAACAACCAGAACAAAACAAACAAACAAACAAACAAACACATGATGACACAGCTAGTGGAACTACCAATTAGATAGAAGTTATTTCAAGACTCAACTACAGATGTTAAATAAGGTACTCACAATTTCTTCAGTTTCTTGAGACAAGTGAACATGGCACGCTTTATTTCTACAATTTTATTGCGGGATAAATCCCTGTAAAATAGAAATTAAACAAATCTAATGCACTTTGGTCTTAACAAGACAGCGATTAAATAAGGCGAAACCTTTTAGCCCCGCCGATTACTTCTCAAGCAATATTCTAATTTTTCTTTCTTTATTTTTAGACTATTTTTAAAGATAACGGAACGGCTTCTTATCGAAATAGGATTGTCAATTGAAAATACATAGTGATTTGTCTGAATCCCCATATTCCAATAGATGCAAACCACCCAAGCTAAAGAGGTCTATTATATGTCTTCGTTTTCGATCGCTGGATTCACGGAGAGAGGAAAGTTGCTCTAGTTGTAACTAAAATAAAATGTGTAAACATTTGAGTGGATGATATGGAGGAAATACAGCCGTTTTACATAGACTCACAATTCTTCTATGTTTTCAGTTGCCTCACATGGCTCAGAGTTAAATGTTTCGCACTCTTCATCAGTCATTTTACTGTAAAAAACAGTAAATAAAAAAGTAAATACCAAATAAATAAACAAATAAATAAATAAATAAATAATGAAGACTGATACCAAAGCAGCAAGGCAAGCTGTATAAAATCATTTTTTCCTGAGGGGACGGAATAACTTTTCTTTATATAGCGCTCAGGCCGTATATATTGATATAACTGTTTCAATGCTGTTTTTTTTTTTCTCTCTCTCTCTCTCTCTTCTTGTAAATTTGGCAAATCAAAGTGATTGGTTGGTTTTTGTTGTTATCTATGCCGCGAACGTGTACAAGTCACCTGTCTGTCGGAAAAGTCTCAAAAACTCTAAATACATTTTTAGGTTCCAAGATTATCGGTCAATTTCGCTATCTTACTGCAGGATGTGTACTGTCCACCTCTCTCTAAAGAGTTCCTTTATTTTCAAAATACTCAGAATGATTAAGAAAAGATTCATATCACTCTGTAGAGATCTAGAGCTCAAACATTTATCAAACTAAACAATATAATCATATTCAAAGAAGTCGCGGAGAAAACGGCTTCCTACATTGTAACTAAGATTCATAGAAGTCTTAAATATATATTGTAAGTTAAAGGAAGCAACCAAACTGGTTATCACGGTTTAATTTAGTGCTGGCTTTTGTAATGGCGTTTATGAAGAATTTACATCTCACAGGCTCACAAAATTTTACAATTTGAATTACTTTCTCCAGCAAAGCACATTCTCAATAAATAATTTGTTTGCTGCTAGGAAACATACGGAAATAGGCACTAAATATTTATGTTTGTAAACACGCTTGTAAAATAGCGGCAAAAAAACAGCTAAGACGGATTAAGCCACGAAACAGTAAATAGATTATATACTTACACGACTGTCTTGTTTAAGATACTTTTCGCTTGCATTGAGCAGTTCTTCGCTTTCGTTAAAGAGATGATAAACAAGAACAGAGCCAAGATGAATCGTGGCGTTTTCATGGTTGAAGTCAGTTCCTCGATTTGTTTGAAGATCTGATCTGACAGCTGGAAAACAAAACCAAAATGTTAAGCGCTTCACAAAATGTAATTCAAAATGTGTAGAGGTACTTATTACTTACGAAAAGCGATATTCCCTCGCGGCGATAATTACATTTCAAAATAATCCATTTGATTAGGAAGCGAGCTTTGACAGGTCCTCAAGTCAACGTCAAAAAACGAGTTGTCAAAGCTTGCGTCAATACGCTTCAGAAAGGCAAAGTGTCTTCAATTTCGGTCTTCAATACTTTGCAATAAATGCATGTCCAGAATGCTTTTAGCTGAACAAAAGAATTTTCATTAACACACAGGAGTCTCTAATACAAGAATGGTTCGAGAGATTATAGAGTCCGCATTGCTTAAGCATTTATCTAAGCAAGGGTGCCTTATCAGGTAATTATCACACGCCAAAGCAACTAAATGCTTATGCGATACGAAATTTATTTAGTGCGTATAAACTCGATTTAGTTATTTCGCGGTTTCTTTGTTCATTGAATTAAAATGCAAATCGATCTCTTGTTGTGATCGAACAAGGAGTTGGTGATTACAGTTGTCATTGTACTATCGATTTTGGCTCAAAAGCAAGTAAAATGAATAAAAATATCGGCAGGCAAGCGACACGAAAGCAAATCTAACAGAGCTCCATGTCTGAAACGCCAGAATTATTCTAATTATCAATAGTTATAAAACGTTCAACTCTTTTTAAGCACGTGATAAAGCGTCAGAAAATATAACAAGCGACGCTTTCTTATATACAAAGATCGTTGTGTCAAAAGGTATTTTCTCTTTAGTAATCTCCATACATTTCTCTTAGTACAATTTGGAAGAATTACTGGATATATCAACCCATTGAACCCCATTATATGCCGGTCTCTATGCATTTCTTATATTTTACTGTAAGGAAAATTTGATTCTGTTGGCCCCCTTTATCCTCTTTAAACACTGTTGTCAAAATACAATTTTCCATTCTGGTCGTCTCGTTTCTCTTACGATCACAGTTGCGAGAATTTGTTTCAATTAAAATGAAAAAAGCGTAGCTCCGGCTATCATTGTGTCGTCACAAGCTTAACTGACGCTTTTAAGAAAAGGTAAAGGTTGCAATGAGGTTTTTCCTTCATAGCGGCAACGCACTGGAAGCGTGACTAAGCACACTCTGTTTGAAGTTACTGTTAGAAATAAATGAACTAAAGCAAATCACCGGGTTTGCAAAACAGTACTGCGTACGAATTGCGGGCCTATCAAAGCTTTCTTTGGCCCGATAGTCGAGCAATTAAGTAAATCTGTTAGCTGGTGGAGGTCGTACATCACTTGTATCCAAACAACCCATAAAACGACTCCATGAAAGTGTGCCCAGAACTTGACACTACGATTCCGATTAAAATGATTAAAAATCTGGGTCGAATTAATGATGTAAAGTGATGCTGCCTAATTGAGACACATAAAGTATTGTCTGTCCATATGAGGTGGATTTCTTCACGGATAGAATAATACTCCTTATTAAAATCAACACGGATTCATTTACCCATCACACCTCACAAGTCAATATGGCAGCTTGAAAATCAATTTACACAATGCAAAATTGCTGTTTTGTATACAATATTGCACATTTCTTAACGCTTCGCTTTTGAAATGGTTGAATCTTTAACGCAATTTCACACCAAGTTCTGAAAAAACCCGGGAGTCCTAAATCATGGCTGGACAAAATTGTTTTCATCCTAAAACGATTCGAGTGTACAGCATGCTTTCTCGAAAGTGAAACAAAATTAAAATAATAATTTTTGGTTTTGTTTTGTGCAAACAAGAAAGAATTGTAGCATTTGGTCAGCTTCTTTTACCACTGACGTGGTCTAGGTTGTATTTATTTAACAATATCCAACAGACAGAGATGAATATCGAAAAAAGAAGAAAATATGAAACCTCAGACGTCTACAAAAGTCGGCTAGTAATACTGCCATGAGCAATAATGCCATTTGTCGGTATCAAAACATCACACCGGTAATTATAGGATTAGGTATGCTCGAATTTTTGAAACAGAAAGTAGTTTTTATTGGAGATGCTAGAGCTAAATAGCAATACCGAGACCCAAGTTTTGGCAGACACAGTTTATTTCACCAAAGACGGCCAACAAATGAAATATGCAAAGTTAAATCAACACTTTGGTCTATTCCTGTGATGCTTTAGAGTTGGTGAGTTACATATTACAACAACAAAACAAAGGAAAAGAGCTTTTACCTGAAGTAGTTCGATGTGGCTCACATTTAAAGTGTGTATGGACTTGTATGAGGGTGAAAGAAAGACCAGAAACACTGCACTAAGTCGATCACCCGCCAGCCTCTTAACAAACCCCAATTCAATCTAAAGCGAGCAGGTTAAGGCAGTTTAGTTAAAGGATAAAATTGTTATCCTTTAAGACGATTGGCTGCTTGATTTGTACAAAACCTGACGCATTTGTCACCGCTCAAATTGTAAGTTAAACAAACGGCAGCTGCGCAAACGTGTTTCCCTCATGTAAAATTACTAATTCCATGGAACCAAATGAAAAATAACGCAAAATTGACAAGTGATTCACAAACTTCATTTTGCCGGTATGAAACGTGACCCATTTCGGCGCTCTCTTGAAAAATGATCAAATATGACGGCTTGAGTTGAAAACTTTCATCATCCTTGTTTGATTGGGGTTCCATTTCACCGAAGCATTACCGTTATGGCGTCTTAGATTAAACAACATGTAATGAGAATTCACACACTTTTACTACGCTAAGCCAAACTTGATTGGTTCGGCTAATAAATTAAGGCCAAGAATACAAACCTCGAAGAAATTGAGTAAAAAGATACTTGTATATTCAAGATGTTCACTCCTTTTAATATCGCCAACATTTTCTTGACACTTGCACTATCCTTGAAGAATAACATGACAGTTCCATCTCAGATGAAGACACTTGTTCAACAATGAATACCACAATATTTTCCAGCTGACTGCATAGAAACTACATGAATATTCTTTCACCTTGTTTGCTATATATATTTTGGTTTTTATACGAATTTTTTTCTCATTTTACCTCTTCTAAGTTGCGCAATAGATTTTTGCCACCAACCAGGCCAATAACTTAAATGCTCATTAAATAACTGTGAATTTATGTTTTTTCAAATGGTGCACATCATCCGCCATTCAATTTTGTTTTTAGTTTTAAGTTTTTGTTTCGACTCTCCGACCTTCTATTAATTAAGTCGCAGGGAGGCGTAAAAGATAGTAAAATAAAAAGTATTCTTAAAAAACAACTTTATTGCTAAACTTTCAATAAAATAGTGGCGAAATAATCAAAAATAAACAGGACCCGTCATTGTATTTTGTGTACTGTGGTCGGTATAGTAGAGAAATAGACTTCTATTCGCTGCTTTTTTAATATAGTTTTTCAAGCTGGGTCGACTGTAAAAACTTCTAATGGAATAAATAAGAATGTAGGAAATATAAAACGTTTCAGCAATTCAGCGAAGGCAGAATATGCTTTCTTTTTTTGATTATGATCCAGTTATTACCCTAGAGATAACAATTACTTAGTAACAAGATAATTTGCATCTTTTGCAAGACACAAACATTGAATAGAAAAGTCGTCCCTGTTTCGTTTTATAAATAATAATTTTCTTTGACTACTGACAAAGGCAAAGAACAGAAAAGGGTGGTAAATATTACCCGTTCTGATTTCAAACTTCTACAAGGTAATTCAAATAATCGAAAATTCATCACTTTATCGTTGTGAACATTTCTCGAAGCTCACGCGTCTTTGTTTACTTGATGTTACCATAACAATCATGTTCTACAGGCCTGCACCATCCAAATTGACTTTTTTTGTGGTGAATGTTTTTTAAATTGTTATTTTCAATATCTTAAGTTAAACTCTTGTCCTTAGGCCATCGTAGCTTGATTAAAAATAAAACACAGTTGTTTGTGTTGAATTTTTAATCTTTAGTTGGTTTCAGCATTTTAATATCATTTTCAATTTTTGTGGGTTATTTTGGCGAGTTTCCGGTATTTATTGAAATTCTTAAACTCCTTGATGGCTAAACTAAATTTATAGCAAAGCGCGCGCTAGTCCTACCTAATTCCTATTATTGAGCCATCATGAACGAAATCTCTATATACGCACGACCGTGTGTATATAACATGACGTGTGCAGTTTCAATTTAACTGCAAAATTTTCGTCGAGTTTAGTCCAAGTTGCTTTTGTGTAACAAGCGAATTTTTCATTGACAACTTTAGAACTGAACCAGGTTAAGCGTTTTCGTTCAACTGTTGCTCAACTGATTGAGGCGTGTTAGGGTCCTAATGACCTTTGTTTTCCTTCATCGTGCATTGTGAAAACTTTTTAGTCAATGACAAATAGAACATGTTTTGGCGCCTAAGAATTGGTTCATGCTTTTAGCTGTGCGTACATCCATAACTCGATATACGCATGAACGAATTCTTTAATGATGGCGTTCACGCTAACCATGAACCAATTTTTTGATGATGGCTTTTGAAATCTACGAAGTCATGTGGCCATGATCACGTGACGCTCACTAAATGAAAGACTTTAGATACCTTACTTACTTGATCCTGTCAACCCCAAGTTTCAAAAACTCAAAATACTTAGCTCAGTTTTAATAGCAAAAACAATAATACAAATGTTAGGAAAGATGAATAACAATAATAATATTAAAATGTAAAAGGTGGAATTATTATGCCGCAATTTAGCGCCGAGTTGGGCGAACAAAGAAATTCGTTTTGGTGAGCACGTTAATTCCTCTTAATTTTGTCTCCAAAATTTTCTACAGTCTTCTGTCGATATGATCTGCATAACAAATGTCATCAGGTTTTGTTTCTTACGCATACAGTCGAACAAAAGATCTCAATGGTGAAAAGCTGGTACGGTGCATTGGGTTAACTTTACCATATCATGCAAAAAAATTCAGTAAAGCCATCCTCAGAATCAATTTGTATTTCTCTTTTTAAAAAAAAAAAAAAAAAAGAATATGAAGATGCAGTTAAAGCAGAAACTCGATATTTTGTTAATAGCCGGCAATGGCCCAAGCCTTGCTGCGCTTGTTAATTATTGCGCCTTGTTAGTCATTTGAAGTAATTCGTATTTCATTCCTTCGACAATATTATTTCAAGGATTTCCACTGAACATTTTTACTAAAACGTTTGCGCTTTTTTTGAACATAATTAACTGACATGGAATAAAATTTTGGAATTATCACTGGGCCAGGTGAATGCAGCTTTGAAAACTACAGAAAAAACAATTTACAAATAATCACACGAAAGGGCTACAGGGTTTACATTTGGCTTTGAATAATATCAGAAAAAAAAAAAAAAAACAGCTAGACGTGGTGTTGGAATGAACTTACTAAATTGTATGCATGGAAAACGTTATGTGAAACATGAATGTGACGAAGAGTTTTGGTACAAAGGCGAAGTAAAAAGGAAAAATGAAGAAATATAACAAACACGTATGCAAAATATTTGCCTTTCAATTAACTATATCCATCACATTTCATTGTGTGAATTCATAAAATGCAAATACTAAAGCCAATTTTGGTAATTTGGTATGCTTAGAATTCCATTTAGCGTCGCTAATGAATTTGTTCAACAAGATCTTATCTTCTGACTTCAAATTGCAATCTTTTCTGAAGTTTAGTCATTATATCACCAAAACAAACAAATCGCTAATAACCCCTTGGTGAGCATCTCTTGGTGCATTCGGCCAACCAGCAGATATTTGAAAGCAAGAACCTTGCAGCTGAAGTCTAATTTTAAACAAAACGCCCACTCAATTGTGTCAATCGACGTGTGCCTTATATTATTGTGTATGATGAATGGAGCAGATGCATCTAGTAATCTTCTGAAAAAGCTACAAAAACAGGAACACTCGGGGACGTTTTTGAAGGCATATTGTACAAAACAGACGTATAAGATGTTAACTTAAGGCAATCTCCAATTTCTGGAAAGCAGGTTACTTTTCAAAAAAATAGGTACGAATTAATACAACGTTTTCCCCGTCAGTTTATTGTGTCGGCGTACCACCTGCTGCCATGAAAAAGTCCTTCATTGATGGATACGAAATGGAAGAATACTAGCTTCTAGAAATGAGAACATAATGGCACTAAATTTTCACGAAAGTGCGAGGACTTATTACAATTACTATCTGCTGAAGCAGTTACCAAATGATTTTTCTTCAGTTTTAGATTGCCCAGTGACAAAATTAGAGTAAGCAAGGAACTCTATTTTAAATGCAAAGTTTCTAAACTAGGTTGGAATTGGCTTACAGTCATGTTTTAAGATATTAGTAAACTTTCCGAAGTTCTGAACGCTTAATGTAATGAAAGTATATCATATATTTGAGACTTTTTGAGTTGAAATCTTCACATTTTTCACTGTCTATGCCAAGATATGACTGCAGTGGCAAACTGAGCGTATACATGAAACAAACCGGAAAGATTCGAGAGTTTCGAGGCATGATGTTAAAACCGTGTTCTAAAATAAATTACCTAAGATCTTAGATCGACGAAAACTGTCTCTATTCCCCATTTAAATGTTCTAGGAACATCTTCTTGATACGCAAAAAGTGACGTCGTGAACTATGAGCTCATATCTACCTGTTGTATTCCCTGTGGTATGGATGTTGATAAAAAAAAATGGCCCTCACGTGTTGTTCTGTTGTTGAACGTCCAAGAGAAGTTTGCTTAATGACTCAGTGGAACTTATCTGTCAAAGATAAAGCAGAAGTAGGTTGAATATTCAGTGAATTAATTCAGTACCGAGTAGTATAATTAAAAGCATGCATATGATATTTTTACCGGCCTCGCTTTTGTCAATATCAATCTATCCTACTTTTGTTTTAAAGGATCATTTGCGGTTTGGCAATTCTCCCTATTTAAAATAAAGCCAGTCTAAACTTAGCATCCTTCCACATTGTAAAGCGGAATAAATTTTCAGTCGCCGGTATGACTAAACTTGTACTCGTATTAACCAGCTGGCAATTCAACCGTTTAAATTAATGAGCTATAAGTTACGAAACCTAACTCTCGATAATGGTGAAGACTTCGAGAAAGCATATCTCACACGTTTAAGTTCTTTTGTGTCACTGTATACCTACCTGCCCTGTTCAAATACATGTATATATATAACATTTATAGACGGGAAAATGATAGCAATTTTCAACGGTGGTTGCCCGCAAGACCCACTAAAAGGTTACGGACGTTAATTAAACACTGCAATCGCGAGGCGCATAAAAGTATTCTACAAGTTAAATTCAAGGTAGTTTTGTCTTTTTCTTAAGCCAAAGGCAATTTATTTATTCTAGAGTATTCCTTAATTTATCTCGGTCACGATTCCTGAATTTTTTCTACTTGCACAACGCGTGAGTTATTTACGAATTTCGTCTAAGAACTTTATCGTATCGAATCGACTCGAATGTGCCACGGAGCCATTAAAGCTCTTCTTTAATTTGATATTAAAATCCGATGATTAATAGTTACGAGGTAGACTTTTAACTTCTTATTGGAATTGTTAATTAATCAACAATTTTTCCAAGTGCCCACGTTGGACAAACCAGGCGCCGGCGAAACGCCGAGTTTTTTTTTATTATCATCTCGGAGTCAACAAGGGCGAATCAGAATATATTAATCCAGCAGAATTGTTATAAAAGATAACAAAGGTTCTAGGGAGGATCCAAAAATTGCGGGCTTTCGAGATGGCCCGTTTGAATTCCAAGTTTTGTGTTGCGTGACGATAAAATGGCGGCCCGAGAGGACTGTCGCGTAGGTCAAAATATGACCTATTTTTTATTTGGTTTTGCTAAGTGCACAGTCCTTGCATTAGGCGCAGAATTAATGTCAATGTGTCGGAGCTCTATAGTGATAGCTTTTCGTTTTCATAGCAAAACTCAATGGCGAATATTTCTGGTAATTCACGGCGACCATGTTGATGGTCAGCCAACCTTACACGTCCGTTATTTATCTTGGTACAGTTCTTATCCTTTTAAACAAAAACATAAGCGTTAACCTCATAAATAACCGAATTCTAAGCTCTTACTCAAATCCCTATAATCTTAACTATAGCTTTTAATTAAACTTTTAAATTATTATAAATGTTACACAGAAAATTTTGATGTAGTCTTAATTCTACTTTGCATTTGCCGGCAGAAATTGTAAGGATTTATCTTTTTTAATGTATATTAACAATTTTATTCTCGCAAATGCTAAAATCTCATTTAAATTTATAGTTCCTGAAAAGACTCATTTTACTGGGAAGGTTCATTAAGGTATCTACGTATGTAACTCTGCGTTTTTGATGGACATGAATCACGCCAATATAAATGGATATTTTTACTGGAAACAAACGCTATCTTTCATGACATATTTAGCTAATGGAATTGTGCACTGAAACTGATCGTATGAGTAAATTTCGAGATTCTTGAAATTCTTCATCTAGTATAATAAAAATTAGCTGTTCGTCCATTGCGATTTTGTCTTTTGCGTTTCTGTCATGACTGTGTAAACACCCTGATATTGTAGAACCAGATTGTAAGGGAGTATTTTACATAATGTTCTCATATACAACACGATATTTCGTACAATGTGTATGTATTTCCACCACTAAAACAGGCATACCATGGCTCGATCGATCTTTTTCATTCTAAATTGAAATTAAAAAAACATTGTTCAACTAGTCAAAAAGGTGTTAACTATAATTCACGACAAATTTGTAAAGCCACAAAACTTACTAGAATGAGTAATCGCTAGTTACATGTTCAGTCAAAAAATCTCGAATTCAGTACCAAAAACTCGTGATCCCACTTCCACAAAAACTTCCACGTGGTGCCTTGGTCTTATTCTGTGAAGAACTAACTTTAAGACTGACTTATGCCCGCTGTTATGAAAGGAGAAGACTATAGCATAAAAAAAACTGAAGACCAAATGATTTTCGGGAAGAGGCATGGACCAAAAATCTTTAAAGTCCCATTGCTTTCATGCAGCACAAACAATGAGACGCCATGTTGGAATTGCCAAAAAGGGCTGGTTACAGAGTTCCTAAGAGCCATTTTCCTTTTTTGCGGTTTCGCTTTGATTGGATGTTGATTAATTATGTTATATTAACGAAACATTCAAATTCAAGCTTCAGATAGCTCTTGGCGGTTTGAGAAAGTTTCCTTTATTGTTTCGACACTCCCCTGAAGGATGGAAGTTTCTTTTAGAAATTTGTTAAAATTTCATACACAGCTTTACCAACAATAATGTCTCATAAATAAACAAAATGGAATTAGCATGAAGTTATGGAAAGAACAATTTAGCTTGACAACTGAACGCGTGGCGTACAAATGTCCGAAAAAACAATAACATTTTCATATTTTCGCTTTGCAATAGAAAAAGATGTTTGGGCGGAGTTCGAAGTTGTTAGAACTTAATACATTATGGTCAATAGTCGGGTTTAACATTTTGCGCGATACATATAACGTATTCCACATCTCATTTCACGCTACAAGACAGCACGTATAATTACACTTGGTGGAGGTTGATATGGCGCCGATTTTGGCCGCTTAGCACATTACAACTCATTACACGAACATATTTGTCTCACGTTAGGTGCGGTTTGGATATTCTACCGCAAGATAAGAAAGCTTTCGTTCGACAACTCACAGCCTTTAATTCATGGGTAAACATCATGGAAACCTTATCATGATGTCGCTGGAGCTACACACTTTGAAATAGCATTGTTCCTTGCACTTAGAGCGTAGCTTTGTGCGCTGTCAATAGAGTGTCGTCCACTTTAACACGTAGCCGTTAGCGTCGAAAGATAACAAAATAGTAATAAAGTTTTAGGTACTGTCTTAATGAAAAGACCCACTTTTCGAATGCTCTGCGACATTTTCAGAACTCCTTAGCAGTCTAATATCATGTTACACTATTATATCGTGCGTTGCAGTTAGTAATTCTGATATCAGTATGGGAATGAAATAACTCCTTTCAATTAATAATATTGAGGTCGGTAAGTGAATTAAAGTACGGTGAAACCCGACTTGTCAAAAGTAAGGCTCATATTACCTTTATCTGATCGAATGGTAAACAGAACGAAGCAACAGCTGAAATGTGGGCTCTTCTTTCGGGTCAAAAAAGTTCATGTCCCCCCGCTGTGAATTACATTCGCTTTGTGGCAAAAATATATGTTTCGTTCCATGGTATATGAAATGAAACTTAAAATTTGATATGATTTTCCGGATAACGTGACTTTTGTCAATAAGGGTAGTTTTCAAAACCCATCGCACAATAAACCAAAGAGATCACAACATCTGCTCGCTTTTTGCTCGAAATGTGTCGTTTTGCTGACTCTCAGGGCAGTAACGTTTATATATTTTGTTATTTGGCAACGAAGATAAGCGAATTTGTTTAGAAAAACATCGACAACTTACCTCGTGTTTGGACAGGCTGTGTGGCTTTCAGAAATAAGCCATTCCGACTGTGTCTTTTCATAAAGAACTTTCGAGGCCCACTCGTTGGTATATTGGCTAGAGTATTTTATGAAGGGTTTCTCGATAACGACGCCTGTCACCTACAAAACAAATTCCGGTTTCGCAAGCAAGATTTAAATTAGCACTATTTGAAACACGGATCTGTTCTGCGAAATGTATGCCTGTCTATAAGTACTAATAACAAGCTGAATAAATAGGGCAAGACCCAGTTATATTTTGCCCTGCCGCGCATATAAACCGCAGGATACAGGTGTCTCCAGGTCTGACACGCAAATTTATCTACCTGATCGTTGATATCGGTTCGAAATACCCAGCAACTGGAATAAATTCAATTTCGTGTCAATTTCAAGACAGCTAAAATGATTAGAAACAGAAATTAGTATCGGATACACACGTTTTTTCTTCACGCCAAATTAGCATATTACCAAATTGATTATGGGTGTCTAATTTCAGAAAATATCTATACTAAACAGACAACCGTGAATTAAATACATACGTGGTTTAAAAGGCGCTAATAAAAATAAAAAGAATTTTTGGAATATTGTAGTTTCCTTAAAAGATTTTGTCTTGAAAATAGTCAAAGCCGCGGTTTATTTCATAATAACTTTAATTATCGAACAATCTTTCAAGGCGTTATGTTTGTTTCATGTATAATTCGTTTCTTTTCTCTATATCAGGAAGCTCGACACCCTTCAAACCAGCGACGCATTGTTTTGCTAATTTGTTTAACTGGCGTTGCCGAATCAAGGACAGTTTGAAACAAAATGTTTCAAAACGTGTTTTATTCAAATAACCTGCCAAGTTCAAGCGAGACGTATTTATCTACAGAACCAAACATGTCTTTAATTAAAATGCCAGATCAAAATATCTTGCTGAACGAGCCTAAATTTGGTGTCCATAGCAACACCACTGCGCGAGCTCTGATTGGTCCAAAATGCTGTTGTTTTACAATGGTACAAGCTTCATGCTAGCTCGTGTATTTTGTTTTGATTTGAAACAGACTGGCTTTCCTCACAAATTGTCGTAATATTGAATAATATAAAGACAAAAGTATATCGTAAGCATTGAGAAGATTGAACAAAAATCTGCCGACATCTCAGTGACTCTGGAAATAACATCTCCGCTACATTTTCGAATTGGAATCTCTCTCAACGTGTTATTTACTTAAACAGAGGTGATTTAATTATTAAGAAACTAAAATGGAGAATAACAGACTTATTTACAAAATTTGGTGGTCTAGATGACTCCCAAGGCTATAAAAATTCGCTGTTAAAGACCCATTGGGTCCATCTCAAAATTACTTCAAACTTAACCTGTAGGAGGGCAAAACATTATAACACCCAGCTATAGAATTGAGTGACAACTGCAGCAATTAACATGAATACATGGCACCACCGAAATAATGCAATAATCTTAGAAGAGAACCAGCACGTAGGAGAAAAAATTGCTGTATCTGTAATCCTTTTAGGTATGGTTCTAAAACTAGGAGTATCACTACCTTGTTTGGCTGAAATTTCGTAAGTCAACTTCGATTCGTTCTCTATTCTCTGTCGGATTAGAATGGAATTTTAAAGAGTAGTAAACCAGCCTCGTGGCCGATTTTCTTACTCGCAGATCAATCCCAACAGCTTCTTCTTTGGGAAGCACCAAGGATATTGTGTATCTTTTCTTCGTGTCAGTTCGCAGCAAAGAGCGGAAGCTTACCTCTTTTCCTTCCTCCGTACAAAGCACTTGAAGAAACAATAGTTCTTATCCCATAAAAAAAAAAAAAAAAAAACTTAGGGGACCACCCAGTGTATTCCAAAATTAAAACTGTCACGTTGTTGACTTATCTGTTGCTTAGCAACTAACGTATGCTTGTGTCACGTTGCTTAGCAACTATGTAGATGAAAACTGAATTTACTAATACCGCTTTAAGTGGTATTAGTTTTTCTTTAACGTTTTCGGTTTAAAATGAATTTCGAAGAAACACTGTGTTCCATTCCGAGCTGGGGACTAAGAGGACTATAGTTAATTGGATTTGTAAGCGAAAAGCTGCACAGGGTAAAGTTTTATAGCTTCTTAAGTCGCCTAACAAAAAGGAACACTAAAACGTAACATTCTATAGGGTAAATAATTAGCACAATGTCTGGTCCCGAGAATCTCAATGTTTCCCGTGGCTAATGTTATATAGCAAAACAAATAGGCCAAACAGGTGGAAAACAAATAATCACTTTACTGACAAATGACATGTAACAGCGGTCAACATTTCGCGGGCAACAGTAAACTGTTTCCCGTTTGACGTCATAGTTTTCGCAATGTTGCCCGCTCATGGCATTTGGCAGGAAACAGTTTCATTGTTAGATGTCATGTGACCATGAATTAGCCAATGAATGGGCGCGTTGTAGCGGGCAAAATGCCAGCTATATTACGATAGGCCTTATCACGGTTTTCGACGCCATCTCGACAGGAAGGCAAAGCGGTCAGAAATTACAGTGTTTGTATGGGAATCCGATTACAAATAACTTTTTCCAAAATTGAATTTTACACAATTTGTGGATCGCAACGTTAAAACACAGGTAGAAGATTTTATTCACCAAGTTTGGAGGATGTAGCTTGACTAGAGGACGCTCAGCTAATTTTTCTAATTTTCCTTGCATTTGTCTGTGATTTTTTTCCCGCAAACGGCGTCTACCCAGCCAGATTTAAAGACAAATGTATGGAAAATTATAAAAGTTAACTTAGCGTCTTTTAGCCAAGCTAGATCCTTCAAACTTGGTGAATGCAATCTTCCACCTAGTACTTTAACATTGCAATTCACAAATTGTAATATATAGATTTAGCCAAGCCTAAAAGTGGAGCTCCCAGGCCGGGTTTTTCAAAGTCCGATTAAGATAACCCAGGTTTAGCGAGAACTTTGATTTGAATTTTGTAACTTTTTCTGTATATTGTTTGGCCTTCTGTTTTGAGTTTGAGTAATCTCAAAATACACAAACCAAAGGCAGTGAAAAACATTTGTATACAAGAGCTATTTATACTTCTGTTAACTTTAATCCCGGGTTAGCGTTAACCGGCTTCCGAGCAACCCGGCCTCGTTTACTTAACAATTATT
>Ga0126339_10001380_pt1 | contig 16366 bp, 5 predicted proteins | sample OrbTmetagenome_2_FD_92532 | JGI IMG/M metagenome (GOLD analysis project Ga0126339, IMG submission 92532) | Coral microbial communities from Petempiche,Puerto Morelos, Mexico - Orbicella T R C metagenome | ecosystem: Host-associated > Invertebrates > Cnidaria > Coral | place: Petempiche,Puerto... | reverse complement strand
TCGATTTGAGTCGAGAATCCTCAGTCAGGGTTCTCAGGTACCCCCTTCCCTTCATTTCTCCTATTTATCTCACAGTTCCGCTCTTCTTAATGTCCAGATCCCTGGAATCCTGATCCCACTCAACTTTTTAATCAAGCTCCTGTAGTCATGAAAAAAATCACATAAAAGGGCTAAAATTAATGAAGAGAAATTGATAGCGAAGCTCCTGCGCGCCGAAGGTTCAAAAGCGGAGCCCCATACCTAAGAAAACTTGGTAACCCATCGATATAAAAAAAGTTAGTTGTCATGTGACTTTCCGTACGTACGGCCGCACATCCGTACGCCAAGCCCCACCTTGAAAAATTAGCTCTAGCACCATTACCATAGGCACATATATGATATATGCTGGGTGGTTTGAAAATGCTGCCCAATGCTGCAGGACGATTTTAACTCTCCGTTTACTCCCATAGTTTTTTTTTTGTTTCGATTGAGAAGATATACCAAACACTCGAGACAGTGTTTCATCTAAACACCTCGAATTTCGTCAAACCTACTCCGTTGTGCGTCGTATTTTCAACTCTCTTCTCGGTGTTTGGATATCCCGATGAAATACTGTCTATCTAGTTTGATATATTGCATATTGCCTCTTCATATGAGCCGGGTCAACCGGGCCGGCTCAGTTTCCGAGATCTTGCCTCACCACTCTTTTCTTCGTAAAAATTCCTTGTGTTCATATGAGGAAACGACCGGATGGCCCGGTTAGCGAGATTTCCGTTTTCGCGACCGAGATCTCGGTAACCGGGATGAAATTTTTCAATATGAACACTCCAACCCGGGTGACCTGGTGACCGAGCTTTGCTTTTGGATCTTAGTGTCCAAAATGGTATAATTTTTGTCTTGTATGTATTTCCACTTCAAACGTATGCGAATTAGCTTTATTAGTAACGAGAGTCAACAAAGCTGCGATAATCGCAAACGATACAACTTTATGTTCCACTCCTGAGTTTGGTTTTGTTTCTTGAATTTCATGGTGGTCGACGGGGTTGAAATCTCCCATATGAACAGACAACCAAACCTTTTGGACAAAATAGCTTCGCTTTCGCAACATAGCGACCAAAATGGCATATTTTTTGTCTTGTATGTATTTCCACTTCAGAAGTATGCGAATTAGCTTTATTAGTTAAGTTACAAGAGTCAACAAAGCTGCGATAGTCGCAAACGATACAAGTTTATGTTCCACCATTTTGGTTTTGTTTCTTTAATTTCCTCCCGGTTGCTGGGTTGATATCTCTCATATGAATTAACAGGTCACAAAATTCGTCCTGGTAACCAAGCCAGTCCGGTTACTAAGCTCATATGAAGGGGTCCTGAGTTGATATCGTTGGGAAAATTTCCGCACAATTGCCTATTTTCCGAAATTTTCAGGCCCCGTCCTAGCCTGCTAGCAGACTCACGTTGGAGCACAAGCGCGCGCGGCGTAGCCGAGAGACGGGAAAGCACACTTTCTTGGCGCCTCTTCACCAGACTCCTTCCCGCCGGATCGCTTTGCTCTTCGCCGTTCGCGCGCGTGATTCAAAGGTGAGCTTGCTCCCAGGCTAGCCCTGTCCATACTACGCCGGAGGGCGGAATTTGAAAACGGAGGTTTCATTTTGAAAACTCGTCAAATGTTTTCCGTCCACATGACGCCGGAGAAATTTGATGACGTAAACTCGGGCAGGGAATATCATGATTATAGTAACGTCATCATTTACGAAGAGCTTCGTCTTCAAAATGTTTTCCGTCCACACTAAAACGCAAGACCGGCGTTTTCAAATTCCTCCGGTTTGAAGAACGTTTTCGAAAAAAAAATCTCCGTTTTCGTGACGGATTAGTGTGGAAGCCACGGCCTAACCGTAGAAATAAAGGTGTTCTAAGAAGTTCAAACGTCTTTCTTTAATTAAGAAAAGAAAACAAACAAATCCGTATTTCGAGACTTTCTTAGCCTTACAAAAAGGCGAACCTGAGACAGCTTTATGAAAAAACTGAGACTGCGAGATGCACATAACTGCTAAAAACACGAGACTGCGTCACCCGTGAAATTCAGCCAAAATTTTGCGACCCCCATGGTGTTTGAAGGCCATTCGCCACCCTCTTTGATCAAGGGCTAGCATTTGTAGTTTGGCGGTTAGAAGTAAATCAATTTTATTTTTACCCAACTGGCATTTCAGCGGCACTTCAATACCACTGCTACTGATTAATTAATTAAATTCCTGCCTCTGGCTCAATTCGTAGTTACACGACGCAATTACGGATACTGCGAACCCTTGGTTTTCCACGATTTACAAAGTCTGCAACTCAAATTTGTTTTTGATCGATGTCACCACCAGTTTCATCTTAAAATGAATCTCTATATTTCAGTTATCATTCTTTGTTAAAGAAATACACCAAAATTCCGAAATAATTGAACCAAAACCCATGAAAAATGTGAAAGACTAATCCTTAATTCTATCTTGCTTTGCAAAATCAGAAATCTTGATACACACAAAGATTGAAACTGTTCATAGGCCAGCTGTGTTATAGAGCCGTTTCCTTTTTAAGCTAATTAATGTCGATACGACTATATATGCTTGGTGCCTGATCGAACAGTTGACAGGAGATCTTAAGAAAGATATAGGTATCTTGTCTAGCTAGTTTTGAATTTCATGGAATAAAATTGAGAAAAGGCTAAATTTATGGAGGCCGCTTATGTTATTTCGTGATCTGACGGTATCTCCCCATCAAAGGAACTCGATCATAGTATTTGACTTATTTTGGCCACATACATAATCACCTTTAAATTAAAGGGAACGAGAAAATAATAGTTTACTAAGGTAGAAAAACACCAAAGATTTATATAATAATAAACCAAAAGAGAACAAGGAGGATTAAGAATGGAGTAGATTAGCACGGATTACAAACGACGAACTTGATAAACATAGGCTAAACTTTTCAAGACACGCAAACCATGATTTAGCTGCTTCTTAACTTCTGATCAGTAAGGCTGGCTTCTGCTGAGCTTATCAACCATGCTGGAATTCTGTTCGCAATGATATAGCTATTGCTGCCTGCGAATTTACGCTTTAAAGCACTGAAAAAACACTTATCTTCCTAGCGCTCTCACTAGTACATTTATCTTCGGTTAGCTGATTACGCGAAACCAAGTGATCCTTTTTTATCAGGATATTTGCAGTTTGAGAGGCTATACCTTGTTTCCGTTTGGAAGTATTTCGCTTTTAAGAAAAGAGATACAGTTCTAGACGTTTTAGCACCAACTGCATATCTCTACCTGTGTTCCCAGGGGTTTCCCAACAGGTTGAAAATAGTTGTCTTTAATTTGTTTCCATAAACCACTCTTGGCTTAGAAATCATAAATAAAAGGACGTTTGCTTTAAAAAGTGCTGGACAACCATGACTAAGGTCGAGACTTTCAATGAATACGACAGGAATTTAAGAGTAACGTCACCTATTTTGATGAAAAGTTAATCAATCAGGTTTTGCGTTAGAAACCTTTTAAACACATTTAGCTCACGGCAACTCAGACAGTGTAATGAAAAAATATAAAACATAAAAAATGAAGGGATTGGTATTAAATTTCCCTCGGGCACTCTAAACATGTTGCCAGGAGCTAGTGAATTTGAAGCTCTGTCGTATATTTAATGGTAATATTTTTTAATTTCTACTCGGAAGAAATCAACTGGGCGGTCATTTTTCCTCAAAAAGAAACTAAGACGGGGGATATTCTCTACGGAAAATTTCAAATGAAATTTTGGGTATATTTGGATACAAAAATGTTATGACACTGAGTCAGTTTTAAGAATGTGTTTTCGATGAAAGGAAGCAAAATGTCCTCATTAAAACCTCGAATCGTATACGATTACAAAAGCATTTTCTAGGCATCCGGCATTTAAAACTCATTCATCCCAACAAAATCTACGAAAATTTCAAATTAACAATAATTACACAAAAATGAAAACTCGAAATCTGGTGTTGAATATTTCTAGACAAGGCTGGTTATTTAGAGAAAATTTAAACAACAATTAAGATGGTTAGGGCAAAAGTTTTGGCCACCGTAAAATGGCCACTCAAACAAAAGAAATCTTTTTTTTCAGTTTCACTGATAAACATCTAGCACAAAGCAATAATACTGAATGAAAAGGCGGAGCATTAATTGTGCCCGGGAATTAAAAAAAAAAAAATGTTAATGACGAGTTACCGGATACGCTTTAACTTACTAATTGTAAGCAGTAAGTGTGGGAGAACATTTGTTCCGTGTGCGTGGAAGGACATTTTATTAATGACAATAGGGAACATGTAATTAAAAATATAAGTGAAGTGTTGATAAGAAGTGTACAGAGCGGAAGGTATATATAAGCTGTAGAGTCTTCTTGAGAAGTTCACTTTCAGTCGCTGGTCAACCACACACTTTGTTCGCTAGCTTTAGGACGCCATAACAACTCACAGGTAGGCTAAAGTAAATTGTGTTGAAATGTTATTTATCTTCGGCCGCTTTTACTTTTGGTTTCCCTGTAGTTTCATTTACTTTATTTGACCTCCTAGGTATCAAAAACTCAGCTAACCTTTTATTTCGTGTTACGTGTTTCATAAAGCCCTTACGTTGGACGTTTCTCTAAAAACCTTTTGTTTAAAGTCTTCTAAAGTTCAGTTTTCTACTTAAAGGTAACTAGTTCTTCGGAAAACTATGATCTGTTTAACAGTGTTTCATTTCAGAGGATATTCAAATACACACGAAATGAAATCAAAGTTTAACTTGAAATTTTAATTTACTTCTTCTTCCAAAACGTGAAAAAACTTTTTGTTCTCATAATATCATGTTCCTACAAGTTCTGTACACTGTGCAAGGAAAGGCTATGTCAAGAGAGAATTGATTTTACTCCGTACATGAGTTTTAAACGAAGTTCTTGTTTACTGCAACAAGAAAAAAAATCTGTATTGTGTTATTTGTCTGTCTCATGCTGTCTTTTTAGTCAAGATATTCAGTCTGTTGCCCCGTTGTGTCTTTATATCGAATTCAGTTCCTCATGAAATCGAAGATGTTCTCGATAAACAGACGAGCCCAGAACTGATATTGAGTGTGGCACCGAGTTTTCCCAAACGTGATAAGATTCTTAGGATCTGAAGCCTATTTACCCCATCTTTCTTAGTCCTTTCCTCTTTATAAGGTGTCAAAGTTCCTTCCCACTCTATATTATTGGTCAGCATTCTTCATTTCTCTTGAAAGCGTTAAAATGTTCTGATTACATCTTTACCCAATGCAATTGATTCATTACTTATCTGATTTTTGATTCTGTTTGATTTCATTCAACTACGAAACATAAAAGTCAAACCTGAAATAGGGACAAAAAAGGTGCATTAAAACATCATAGGTTACGACTGAAGAAATAATTTCAGTACAGTATAAATACAAAATACGATAAGGAGAGATATCCCTAGTTGATTTTTTTTAGTCATTTCATCACCTGTCTGCTCGGCGACAATTGAAAGTAATGAACTAGCGTTTGTAATTAAGGGAAAACGGGCAATGAAAGCATTTTTCAGAGTTAAAGGTTGTTTGCTAGGCCACTAAAAAGAAAACCTGGTTATTGAAGCAATTAATTATAAACTAAATGTGTGAATTTCCTTCCTCTCCAGGTTAGGATGTTGTTAAGACTTGTCATCTTATTTTCTATGGTTTGCTTAGCAAGCTGCGAAACAAAGACAAATTCAGAGGATCCTCCGTTACTGGAAGCGCTTAACGCGAAATATTTTGGTCATATTAGGGGCAAACGAATGGTAAGTTTAAAGACAAACAGCGGGCTAGGGTTAATTGTGGATAAAGTGTTGAGCTGGACTTATTTCTTTACTCCAAGAGTCAGTTCTGTTAATTAGCAGTTAGGTGATTCTAACTTTTTTAAACCTTAGAAGTCTGTAAAATCCTTGTGATTTACCGTGCCAGTCCGGTAATATTCATATCGTACTGCCGGTTTATTCGTGCGCTTATAGACGCCATGTAACCATTCAAAAAACCCTCACATTTATTTCCTAGTAATCATTGAATAATATTGGCTAGAATCAAAAAAAAGAAGATAAGAATATTCTTTTCATCAACTCCGACAAAACCTCCTTTGTTTACAGTTGCGAACACATCATCTGAGGTGAAGTGAAGCGAAGTTCTTTTTTTAACTCTCACTGTTAATCACTTATTCATCTGGTATCTTTGAAGTAAACATTCTTCGTCAGAATAACGTAAAAGTAAATAGCTATTGCAAAATTTCTGTAGTGTCTGAAATTCTCAAAAACAGCTGGTAGATTGCCATTGCTCGTTAGGAAAAGTTTTTATCTGTAAACTGATTCATGTTGATATTAGATTTTTCCAATTTTCATGACGTTTTCCCTAATTTTCCTTTAACAATGCAGGAATCGGAAGACTATCCACCTGGCTTGAAAGAGGCACTAAGCAATGCTTACTATGGACATATTCGTGGAAAAAGAACGGTAAGGAAATAATAATACTGAACGCAACTTTCAAAGTTTAATCCAAAACACTTGCGTATTTTTAAGATCATTTCCAGTCCGTACTGCGCATTCTCGAGAGTTTGTGTGCCTTTTATGTTTTGTTTCATGTAAGACGTCACAAAATGTCAGCATTTCACAACTACTTACATGAACTAAATTCAAAGTTTCAAAACAACCGTCATTCTGGATGCGACACTTTTTGCTTCGCTCTTTCTCATATCACTTGATGAAACAACTTCGCAGCCGTAAAAATCAATGAAGCTGTTGCAAAAAGAATTTAAAAGGCCTCAAAGGTAAGGTATGTGGTTCTTAACGAATAACATTGATTCGCTTTCCATCGAGTGAGAACTTGTAATGTTTATAAACATTAGGGTGCTAATACTGCGCAGTACGGACTGGAGATCATCTTTAATAGTCGTTAACCTAACACTTAGACTACGAGCCCGAGTTTTCTACGAGTAGATGGTCAACGAGGCTTAGCCGAGTTGACTATCATAGACAACGTGGTCGAGTAGCCTAATTGTTTTAGTGGACACTCTAAATGATTACATCACAAAACCACCAATTTTGTGTACTTTTGAGCCTGAAATTAAGAATAATTTTCGGTTTCGAGAGCAGCACTTACGCGATCATTTTCAAATTTTAAATTTTGATTTTATGGCTTTCATCTAAAAAAGTTGGAAATAATTCAACATGATTTTTGAACCGGGGCGCGGAAGAAAATTTAGTGGTGAACAATAAAGACAGTGTTTATGCCTGATCTATCGGTATGATAGTTGCCCCTTGGAAATTTGATGTTCTTAAAACTAGCATACCAGTTTGCCCTGGAAGCTTCGCTTCTCGGCCAAATGATTTGCAAATTTGATTTTAAAACAAATGATTTGTCTTAAGAACATCAAATTTCCGCGGGGCAACTATTAGCTAATAGTTACTCGACAGAACCACTCTATTGTTTAAATAGACTGTCTATCAGAGAATTAGCGGCCAACTATCAAGGACATTGACATGTTTTTCCCGACTCTTCCGTTTTTGAGGCCAGAATTACGTCTTGTTGATTACTGAACAAGTTCACGTTTCCATCAATTGTTATCTTACTGACACGAACATTTCTCTTATCTTATTTTGCAGAAAGACTTAGAGGACTATCCACCATTAGAAGAAGCACTTAATTCAGCTTATTTTGGACATATCCGAGGAAAGCGAACGGTAGGAATTTCTCTAAAGTCGCTTCACACATGAATCATTTCCCCTTAAACAGAATTATGTCAACCTCTTTATACCAACATACTGACATTACTGATACAGTTTGTCATAGTTAAAAGGCAGAATATTAAAAAATATGTTTATTTGAACCTCATAATTGAACCTTAAAACAACGGCAATAACCATGGTCACTGCTGGCAAACCTTAAAACTTTAAGCTTCGAGAATAATCACCTAATTTGCAGAATCAATAAGCACTTCGAACAAAAGAACAGGAGCAAGGTCACCTTGATTTGTTCATCGAATTCTCGCAACTATTACCACAGACACGTATAGAAACCTGTGAGGAGAATTTGCATTTGTTTTACTTACTTTACAGCTGGAAGGTTGGGGTTATAATCCTGCGCTTCGTGAAGCTCTCAATAAGCAGTATTCTGGCCACTTTCGGGGAAAAAGGACGGTAAGAACACGACTTACACACGCTGGAGACGCTTCGCGTCACATAAAAAGAAAACGATAAACATTTAATTTGAAACGTTCACGTTAAGCTTTTGTTTGCTGTGTTCTGTTTCTGTAGGGAGGCTGGGCGTCAAATCAAGACTTACTGGAAGCATTAAACAATGCGTACATGGGACACATCCGAGGGAAAAGAGAACAGGTACATACTGAGCACTTGCTAAGCGTTAAATTTTTGTCCGAATCGTGTTTTAGTCCGTGATTTGTGTGATGCAAATGCACCGTAAAAAAAAAACAACAACAAAACATGCACTGTTGGATCAGATTGGCGTTAAATTGATAGGAATACATCTCAAAAATCAAGAAAAAAAACTAAAAAAGTGCTTAAGAAAACATCTTTCAATTTTTGACTCGTGGCTGTTTCGAAATTATTACGTCACAAAATAGGCACAACGTGACATCATATAGTCCAGAGTGTGTTGTCGAAACGTAAAATTGGCTTGCAGTTGTATCCAGTTTTTTTTCCAGCAGTTCAAATGTTTTCATGTACTGTACTTCAAGTAATCTCGCCCAGTTTAGAGGTTATTTTCAACAATTTAGCGGCAAATTTTTCCGAAAGGTGGCAATTAGACAATTAGCAACAAAAAGTAGAATACATGAAAGTTCTAACTTCATTTCGTTAGTACTATTTATATCTTTTCATTGTGTATTATTTTTGCAGGACACAGCGGAGAAGTCAGCCGAATAAAGAACCATTAAGGAATGCTATGAAATCCAACAAGTGACATTGCCAACACCGATCTCGAGCCAACAGGACACACTAATTAAATTACTACATTATCACTGATGCTGAGGGAAGAATAAATTGTTCTTTTTTAATTAATTCGTGTCAACACATCTCATTTCGAATTGTAATAAATCAACGTAGTCGACTGCACACGACAAATTTATAAATGTGAAATAAAGTTTTAATTGAAGAAGCAGACCTAGCTGAGTTGTACTTGTTTTAGTAACTTAAGTTTGTGTTAATGACAATTTGGATAATTTGGATAATTTTTGAAGAAAGAAATCAAGGGCAACATTAAGATTAGAAAGGAGATGTGAGATTCAACTTGGATTAAAGTCCCGGCCGGGCTGTTCAAAAACTGATTAAGCTAACCCAGGATTTAATAATTACTAGCGAGAATCTTGATTTCAGCTTTGTAATTCTTCAGTGTTTCTACTTTGTTTGTCGTTCAGTTTTGAGCTTGAGCAATCTCAAAATTCCCAAAAGTGAAGGAAATTTTTAGCCAAGAAAAATTAATAATTCAGCTAACTTTTAATCCTGGGTTAGCGTTAAACGGCTTCCGAACAGCCACTAAAAATTGCACAGCGATTTGGTCACAAAATAACCCGCGATCAGACGTTCTTTTCGCAATAAGCTAGCATATTTTTATTTTCTCCTCGCCGCGTCCAGTTTCCAACAATTCCTCTTTGATAATTGCTGTGACATTTCCAAAGTAGTACACAGTGACGAATAGCACCAACTCAGGCACTCACATCAGTAGTTCTGACATGAACATCTCCACGGCACACACAAGTAATGACTATTTAAGAAATAGAAAACATGTACCGTGTTTCTATCGAGTTTTAGTATAAATCTACTAACGTTCTATCACGAATGCCGTTCTCTGATTGGCTACTCTACTCACTATCTATTCTGTGATAAATAGTGAGCTTGTAGCGTAGCAGTGTGCCCTTGTTGACAAAATTTCGGCCGTTTCGTGGCGTTTTTCAAAGTGTCTGCAAAGAGGATTTAGATAAAGTTTAGAACGACCAGTAGATTTATACTAAGACAATTACATTGTTCGCTCTCGATTTCTATGCATGATAGTTGACTCGGGCGATAAAAATCTCGAGCTCATAATCTAATTGTTTAATAAAAACAGGAGTGGAAGTTTGGGAGAACGAGAAATGCTGTGGGAACATTTGCCGCAGGCGAGTGTTTCCACAGCTTTTTCGAGTTCTCCCAAACTTTCACGAGTGTTTCTATAACTCGATAGATTATCAAAATGTAAATTCTCTTTGCTCCCGCCATCATCACGTCACCTGCTCGTGCTAGTTCTGTGTTTCTACCGAGTCAGAGAAACCAATCAGCGTATTTTCTTAGGACTAAATAGCCCGAAGATAATACGCACGCTGATTGGTTTAAAGTCGTGTTTCTACCGAATCCACATTAGATAAATTGGTTGCATTTATAACACAAAAAATGGGGACAGCACTGTAGTTTTTCTTAATTCAAATTAAACCTACACTGTGCTGTAACACGGAGACTTTTAACCGCACAGCGATCAGCACAGTGTAGGATGCTTTGTTGCGAAAACACAGATATTTGACGACGTATTCAAATATCCCTGCCATGGACAACAGAAGGTGTGAACACTACAGATACAAATGGGTTAAAAAGGTAAGTTCTATAACCCGCCATTCCTAGTTCGCAACTATAACACAGACTTCCCTGCAGCCATAACACCACACAAGAAAAATTTCCCTGCTTTTACCACTTTGACGGTTAACACGTGACTTCCAGGTGTCACGTGACGTGTCACGGTGACGAGTCTTGTGAATCCGAATGGAGAATATGCATCGACAACTATTTCAGGTTTGTAATTCTCTAACCAAACCTTTGCTTTTCCACCATAGCCGTTCGTACGGAACACTATAGCAACCTTTCGGTTAACATTGCCTCCCAAAATCCTTTTTTGTGGTAAATCAATTTTTAATTTCAAAGTAGAATTTTCTTTCTCTGCCTCCCATCCGCCAAAACCATCGGTCCTTGAGGGTCCCGAGTTATATCGTCTCGAAAACGCTTTTCTAACGCCAATAGACACGCCTTGAACTAGCTTAAATCCTTCATTTTGGATTTCTCTGACAGAAAGCGAAGGATCAAAGAACTTCTCAGTTTCATCTGGTGTGACCAGAGTATAGCAAAGAGGGTCTGGGACAATTGTGTGGTTATCCATACAATAAACAGCTCTCGGCAAGTCATGCGAAGACAGAGGATGAAAACCTTGTTTTGAACTTTCTATGGCCTCCAGCAAAGCGCTACGGACGTTGTCAATGATCATCATTGCGATTTGTGCATGTGGAATAATCCCGGCGTGTTGACCATCAGATGAGAACATGGCAGGACATTTTTTATTTCCCGTGTTTGGGCATAGTGATTCACGCATGCTGAGGCTTGTAATTCCATAATGCCAGGCAAGCATTGTCTGTCCGTGATTCTCCAGATTATTACACTCAGGAACAAAATTTTCCGCTTTAATAAAGTTTACAAACATGATAGCAGGTAAACGTTCTTCACTCAATAGTTCTCTTGTAAGTTCCTCCAGAGAGAACGCCCTTGGAAAGTGAGAATCTTTAAAAAGCATGTAATCATTGACTGAAAACTCGAGGAACACGATGTCCATGTTGTCTTCGGATTTCATTAAGGTCTTGTAACAAAAAGAGAAAAAGTTGCTACCAGTTCCTCCAACAGCAAGATTACGAAGTCTAATGCTCGATTCCGTGAACGGTTTTACCGCCTTCTGCCACCAATCGATAAACACTCGGTAGTAGATGCCTTTTAGATCGGAGTAATCGCTGATCAGTCCACCGCCAGCCGAGATCGATCCGCCCATGACTGCAACGCCGATGTTTTGGCCGAGTAAAACTCTCGTCATAACATTTTGAAGACGACTTTTTGTTGTTTGTCGTTCAACAATCTGGTTATTATAAAGCTCTGAAGACAAAGACATATCTTCCAAAGACTTGAATTTATCTTTATAATACCAGATCCCTAACGGGTTCTTTTCCATCGAATGTTTAAGAGCATAAAGTTTTGTAGAATTAAGAGCAGAAATTTTCCTAGAAGTCTCAAATGTCGCGTGGTTTTCTTCTGGTTGCTTGTTAAATGAAGAATTGAAGCTCTGCTCAACTTGTGCCAAGTTTAAACGTCGTGTTATGGTAGCAAAAATGATGAAAAACAGACCATGCATTTTTGTCTTTAAATCGTGGGCCGAGTTCGTCCGGTCGGGATGCCATAAGCAGTTAGACTACCGATATTAACAAAGGAATTTTAAAAACTCTCAGATTACCTACCTGCAACGTATGCCGGCTTGGATAAAATAACCGGTGAGGTTAGCACCTTTCATGAGGTTAACTACCGGTGATAACTAGACGGAGCTCGAGGTGCCAACTTTCAGGTGTTAGGAGTTTTGCAGAGATCCATCGTGAAACACTTGTTAACTGGTGTTGACTTGGTTTGTTTGGTCAAATGCCTTCGATCCAAAAGCTATCAAAAGCTTTGTTATCCATAACCGGTAATTCGGTTTCAGATTTCACGGATAGTCACTTAGCAGGAGTTTGTTGACATTATGGGATGCCTTCGCGGGTGTCTTTAGAAGTGAAACAATAAAGAACCTGAAGAGCCGACATTCCCGTTTCAAGCCATTCTTCAGCAAAAAAAGTTAAAATAACCTGCGAAAGTCACTACTTTGAATATAAACAAGCAAGAGATTATGATCTAAGAGAGAACACATCCCTGTGCCCCATGATAATCTTCTTTAATCTATTATAGCGTCGCGTCACGCTGTCAAAGTTATTTTTAGTTTCGGTCCCACGTTCGCGCAGCCAATGCCCAGCGATCATCATATCGGTTCGCGTTCTGATATAAAACCGAAATTGAAAATCTAACGGGTTGAGAGAGAAAAAAAAAAAAACGTTTTGTTTTGAACTACCACACTGTTTTCATTTCAGAATGTCTTTTCGGAACGGATTAAAGCCAAAAATATCTCTTTGGAAAGCTCTTTCAAAGTGCCGTGCAGTTCGAATTATTCTTCCTCTTTCCTTAGAAATTGCGCTCCAAAACTCCAGGCGCATTTTTTTTGGCACATTTGATTGTTTATTTAAAAGAATCGACCAATCAGGTGTTTTTCCTAAAATAGCCTCGCAGTATGACCACGAGCTAAAATTATCATTGGAAGAGGCCTATGAAGGGAGGATGGGTTCTCTAAGATCATCGTCTCTTAAGCCACTAATCGTAATCTATAACAAAATTTTCGATTCTGATTGGTTCTCTGCGCGCCTATTTGTCACGTAGTCGGTGCGCGATCACGTGGGTGTCCAAATATAGGTATCCAATTTGAACTTTCCGTAATTGGACACCTGTAATTGAATACCCACGTGATTCGCACGTCAATTACGCGCGCTTTAATGGCTTCCTTCGCACTGTTTCCTACAGTTTTCAAAACTTTTGAAAAGCGTTACAGACGTTTTCACTCAAAAGAAGTTCTCAAAAGACATTTTTTAATTCCGAAATTTGTTATAGATACGACTGATTAGTAGTTGGACCTCATGTCGTACAATTCAGGGAGTAATCGTGCTCGTAATTTCAAATCGGCCTCGCGCTCCGCACTCCGATTTTGAAAGTACTTGCGCGATTACTCCCTGAGTTGTACTCCACTCGGTCCAATTACTATTACTAACATGGCATTACCCGTAATCTGCTTACATATTTAAACTTTGCACGTGAAAGTGGAAGATATATAAAGTTTCTAATTCCTGAACAACAACAACAACAGCAACAACCTTTATTACCAGATTAAAAGTTAAACTTAAATTACAGCATAATATGTTAATACAAATGAAGGTAACATTTACTCAGAATAACTAAAAAGCTAATTGAGCTGAGTAAAACTAAATAATGTTTACATATCGGATGTAGCTTGGCACTGAACACCTGTGACTATCTCAAAACTTGGTGTGATATTTCGATTTCCCAACACTTTCATACGACTAGTTTAATTGATTTTCAACACCAATACTTGTAAACATCAATCTATGTTTATGGCGGGTATTTGATCAATAAGTTTCAAACACTGCTGTTTTAGCAATACACTCTTTTTTTAATAACAATATTGTTTTTCCGTCTCAGGCTGATTATTCTTATTTTTCTTTTTTTTTATTAGCTTATTTTCAAAATCTCAGCCTCGGGTTTGTTTTTAAAATATTCTTACAATCAGGAGCCATAATCGGTACCGAATACGGCTCCTGTTACAATTTCGCAAATTTCAGCCTCGATATTCTTATAAAATGAACATCGCCCACACGGAACAATTTTAATTATGTCTTATCCAGAAGCAAATATAACTCCTAACGACACCAAATCGATTTCGTGGGATCGCTGCATCTCCATGAATAAACTCCTCAATCCACCATTGACAGGCACCTAATCTTGTTATAAAGACACGAGTGTTTTACTGGAACGTACACCTTTCGTAAAATTCATACGAATTTACATCCGGGACCGTAGTGACGTATTTTCTATATCCTCTCCAGTGATACCTATGACTTCTATCGTACGGCTGCCAAACTTAACCAAACTCCGGTTAAAAGATGGCGAGTGTTAGGGAAGTCCGACAGAAAATTTCTCACCATAAGGAGCACGAAAATGCCAAAAATGACATAATGAAGAAAAAAGCTTTTTGTGGCTTACTGAACAAGATATTCCATTCGTTCGCTGCACTCACTCGTGAGACATTGCTTTTGCCACTCGAATATAAAATTCATATCTTCTCTCCACCGTATAATATCCTCTAGATATCACACGAGAACATGTTAACCCACGAAAACGAGTAACCAGTTCCCCAGAAGTTAGATCTTCCCAGCTATTTCCTATGATATTGCCGATCTGAGTTAATAATTTCAGCGATTTCCAGTCAAAGGCCGGGCCGGGGGATTGAGTTTTATCAAAGTTTGATGACGGTTTGGAATTAATACATTGACGTTTTGGTGCTAAAATCATCTTCCTTAAAACATTAAAAAGAATCAAACACGATATATTACTTGTATGTTGGCCCAATCACAACACCGGACAATATAAATGTCCCCTTGGTTACTGTTCTGACGCTAAGCACGTGACGTCCTGGTATCACGTGACGAGCAATAGTGATAACCTTTGTATGACCAAAAGGCGAGCGAGTGTTAATTAAAACTCCCCTTTCTTCGTATTCATTTAACCAAACTTTTGCGGTCCCTCCATTTCCGTGTGTTCGAACGGCGACAGCGAAATTTCTGGCGTCAGTTCTACTTTCCAAATTACACTTTTTTGAAAACGAGGTTAATGGTATTAATATTGCTAATTCTAGGAGAGAGTTTGCCAGATACGATTGCCATCCGCCATATGCATCGGTTCGAAACCTTTGAATTTCAGAAGACTGAATCTGGTCCTCTGGATAGAGCCGAATAACTGTTGTGTTTACCGATCCTTTCCTGTTAATAGGAACTCTTTGTACCACCTCAAATCCAATATTCCGATTTCTTTCACCTGAAGACTTCGACTCAGTGACATGTTCTTGGTTAGGTCTGGTGTCATCAGGGTATAGCACAGAGGATGGTCACGAAAATACTGTTGATAACTCTTAGACACGGGTTCTGGAAGGTCTCTGAATTTCAACGGGCAATCTGGCAAAATGATGATATCGCCTACTGATGGTAACGAACGTGTTGGGACAGTTACTTTGACTTCTTTGGAGGTTAATACATTGTCGATTATACTTAACATTAATTGCCTCATGTGGTTTATGATCATATAAGCGACTTGAGCATGACCTATGATACTCACGTGATTGCCATCAGATGTAAACATCTTTGGAAACTTTTTCCCTACTTGCCAAGGACTAGAACATAAGAAATTTCGAAGGCTAACTGTTGTTATTCCATAGTTTACGGCGAGCATAGTTTGTCCATGGTTTTCCAGGTTATTGCATACTGGAATTTGCAATGCACCTTGAACAAAATTAACGTACATAACTGCAGGCGAGGTTCTTTCGCTCAGAATTTCTCTGGTCAATTGCTCCAGAGGCAGGGTCATAGGACATCTGGAAACTTTTAACTGAATATAATCATTGACGGTGAAATCCAGAAGTGCAAGATTCATTTTAGTGTTTGGCTTCAATAAAACATTGTAGCAAAAGGCGAAAAAGTTGCTGCCGGTTCCCCCTATGGCAAGATTATGAAGCTTAAAAACGGAACCTGTTATAGGCTCTACTGTTTTTTGCCACCAGTCGCTGAACACCCGGTAATATATACCTCTTAAGTCTTCATTATCAAGAGTCAAGCCTCCACCTGCAGAAATCGAACCACCCATTATGGCTACGTTGACATCTTCTCCATTTAGT
>Ga0126339_10001379_pt1 | contig 16371 bp, 8 predicted proteins | sample OrbTmetagenome_2_FD_92532 | JGI IMG/M metagenome (GOLD analysis project Ga0126339, IMG submission 92532) | Coral microbial communities from Petempiche,Puerto Morelos, Mexico - Orbicella T R C metagenome | ecosystem: Host-associated > Invertebrates > Cnidaria > Coral | place: Petempiche,Puerto... | reverse complement strand
CCCCCCCCCCCCCCCCAGTCTTTAGTACTAAGTTGCCAATGTTCATTCATTATCTTTGAGATCAGTAAAGTATCTTGCCTGGTTTGGAGTTAAACCGTTAAATCGGACTTGACCTTAGAAACAGCAAAATCTACGAAGAATTACAACCCTTAAACTCTGTACTTAACAAAAATCCGCCAAGTGTTCATAGTCACATGACTCACGTATAGCAATTCAAATTTTCTGTAAAGTTATGTCCACCACATCAAGAACAAAACACATTGTCCCAAGCCAGGGCTAAAACCAGGACGGCTCAATCCAGGGTCCGGCACCCTGTTGCATTAGGTCATCATGCTTCCCATACCATTCTCACTAACCAGGATTATTTGTCATTCTTTTCAAACCCTTCATATATTAACTGGTAATTCATGCTATACAGAACAGAGCCACTGGGATCGTATTTTACAAGCTCTAATATTCGTCTACCTCAGATGAATTGGTGGTAGCCTTTTATGAATTGAAACCGCCACATTGAAAAATAGCGATATGTAGACTGAGTCTTCCGCACTGTTTTACGCGTTCATTTTCATTGAATTTAACGAAGCTTTCATGGCCTTATAACTTTCTGAATTAAAACCCCAAAATTGAAAAGGAAATGGGAATCGATGATTTTTAGGAAAAGCGAGTGTCTTATATATTTTAACATGCATTTCCATTTAATTTTTACTGTGTTTTTAGCATGCATGACAACAGGTTTAGTAATAACAGAAAAGTGGGTGCGATGAATTACTGTTGTTGTTGGAAATCAAATCAAAATTTGAGGGAAAAAATCAATCCAACGCATAAAAATCATTCAGTGATTGATTGTTTTTACTTTGCAGTGTGAAGACCACGTGATACCGGCCAGGGTCATCTATGTCCAAAGTCCACATCGTGCAAAGATCTTGTCCTCATTTTTAAAACAGAAAATAAAAACCAGAGCGAAGAAGAACATTCTCACCATTAATAATTCAAATTGAAGCTAAGGAAGAAAGAATTCTACAAGCAGTAACATAACACACTTGAAATCTCAATATTGACTTCTAAAATTTGTCGTTATTGTGCAAGAAGTCAAGCTCAGAGCATATCATATCATAGGGTTTTAAGTAAGGGTTTGTTTTTCCATCAAGGATGTTTTTAGCGTTATCTTGTCTTGAGACTGTAATCTGAGGGCTTCCCTTTCGCGCGGTCGTCTTTTTTCAAGCAAGAAATCTTGGATCTATGAAATATCAAGTACACTTGTATATATTTTTAAATAGTTCTAATAGTTGATTAATAGTAAAGTCAATGTAACGATTTTCAACACTCGTGTATCAAGTCTCGGGTGTTGGATGAATGACGAACTATTTTTGACATTTTTTGTATGTAGTTCACGATGACCGCAAGCAATCAAGATGTAATTTTCACTCACAAGAAACGATTCATGTTGTAGACTTGTCCTAAGCTTGAAACACGAGGCAAAGATTTTTTTAAATAATTGCTTACAACACTAAAATTGTTTACAATACTGACATTATTTACAATACCAACTTTGCTTACACTACTAACATTACATGCAAAAACTAAGATTACTTACAATACTAATATTACTTACAGTACTGAAAATACTTAACAGACCGTTTTAAAGCACAGAAAACAGAGCGAACTGTAATAAGGTTATTTGTAAAGTTAAAGAAATAAGTAATACTAACACATCGCTGAAATATTACATTTTTAAACCTTCTGTTGTCTGCTGTCTGTTTTTTTTTTTTTTTTCATGCATTATTAGAGTGAAGTAACAGACACAAAGGTCAATAAATTATTTGAGTCTAACAAACACCACATTAAACATAAACTTAGTCCTTGTTGATCATCCCACCAACAAGTTCAATAAATCTTACGAGTTCTTGTCACAGTATGCTCGGCCATACGCCAAGGGACTGGCTCTAGCTTCTTCCCGCGGTTGGAGTTTTCCACCATCTTGTAAATGTATATGTCTACATGAGTTAAGTCTTGTACGTAATTTACCTCGGATTCTTGTTGTTTCATCGACAATACTTGAACACTTCTAACTCATAAATATTAAATTATGATCATCATGTAATATTACAACAGATAACTGTTGCTTCTGCATTCCCTGACAGAGGGGAAAAGGAAAACAGGTTCACTGTTTTTATCAACCGATAATTTTTCTTATTATACATTGCAGTCACCATCTTCTTCTCATTGGCTAAAAGCCTACTGTTAATTCTGGGAAACAGCGCAACCTACAGATTATTCACTAATCTGCTAGCAGATTAGTGAATAATCGGTAGGTTGCGCGCGCAATGCATGATTTCCAAGAGTTCACGTCAAGTTCACGTGAGAACATGGCTTGTCGAAAATAAACTGTGCTCGGTGCGATAATGCGTTGGTCGTTATTTTCTTTAAAACAATAAAACAATTATGAGATTCGGTTTCTGTGATATCCGAAATAAACAAGGTCTCGGTTAGTGTTATCAGCCTCAGCCTTCGGCTTCGGCTGGTAACTTTTATCTCGACCTTGATTATTCCGGATATCACAGAAACATCATCCAATAATTGTTTATAATTCTGCCAAGTTCATCGCTCTCATGCCAGCTCTTTCTCGGTCAAAATCATTGTTTCCCATGACCGCGATGGACTGGGCTCTTTGTGTTTCACTCTCATCATTCCAAACACAGCATCTCGCTGTCCACATGGAATTGGGGCGCACGAAGCGATCTTCTGCGTCAGCGCTGGGAAGATAATGAATCTGCAAGAAAGCAGGAAAAGGGGAAGTGTTCTTTCAAGAAAATGCTAGAAATTTATTGTTGTTCACTGCAGCATTGCCAGGATGTAGGACACAACGATTAAAGTGATTAATACCGGCAAAAATCACTTTGTCTATGCTGTTACTCCCTTAATGCAGTAGTTTCTTTCTTTTTTGAACGTTCGATATGTGGTAAGGGCAAAGCAAGTCCTTGGTTTTTACCGTGTCCTGACGTTGATTTGCATATTTATACGATGAATGGAAAAAAACCGGGCGACTCAACTACCATTCCGTTCTCAGTAAAGCAACCTTCTTGTCTGTTTATATTGCCTTATCCAGCCTTTATTGCTAAATAACACTTGCAATAATTTATCTTCATACAAGACCGATAAAATAAAAAAAGATATATATATGAAAGTTTACACATGCTTCTGACAGACCATAATTTCTTTTAGATACGGAAATAGAGAACTTGCATACCTTGCGGTTAGACAGATAATATTTATCTTACGGAAAGTTCTACGTTAACACCACAAATGTATCATAGATGCATTATTTTATCAAGGCCTGGGTTATAAGTTATGCAGTCCGACCTCTTTGTATGGAGAGTGAAACGAAATGTCGTGCAATCATGAAGCCCTTTTCTCCTGTATAACAAAACTTTGTCTATGACTGAGATGGAGCCGTCTGATTTCTTCTCCATTTCTCTACCTCCCGTTCAATTATACATCATACAGTGAAACCCCGTTATTACGGTCACCAACGAGCCATGAAAATTTAGCCGTATTAATGGGGTAAGGTCAAACTTCACGACTAGACTACGTGTAAATAGAGTGACATCTTAAAGAGATATATCACAGTTGCACTTCTAAACAACTGTTCTTGTACAACATCCGGAACGCAAGTATAACGTTTAAAAGAAACGAAACTTGAACCAGTGTGTAAAATGTTAAAAAGGAAAAGATGAACATAGCTAGCATGAATGACCGTATAAACGTTAACGGGGTAAAATTATAAAGGATTATACAGGTTGGGATTTCAAACGGAGCAGCCGCATTAACGGGGTTTTCTTGTAAGAAAATGTATGGGCGTTTCGCCGGAACAAAAAAAGTGGCGAGGTGACCGTAAAACGAGGTGACCGTAGGGCGGGGTTCCACTGTATATCTACCCGTAAAAGTCATTGAACTGCATTAATATCATGTACTACAAACATTGTACCTGACACACCAATATTTTAAGGGGCAGTAAAGGACATTCAGGTTAGTTATATTAAAATTGGTCTGTGTTTAGGAACAAATCCTTTAACTTACGGTGCCGTCTTGCACAAATTTTGGCGTAGTTTTCCTCTGAAGAACTGATTGGAAAACACCATGTCTGTGTTAAAAGTACCAGCACTAGTACAATTTCGACGATACTATAAGCAGTTAAATTGTTCTTCTGAGAAGTGTACTTGGCGAGAAGTACAAGATGTCCTCTATTGATCTCAGTCGAGCGAAGCTTGTGATTAAATCCCGATTTAAATATTGTGGTTTCGAAGGCTTTCGAAACCAAATTTACAGTAACTGTCTAATTTCTCACGCGCGGATTGGCTCATTTTATTATCAATAAGAGTACGGACGGATGAAATTTTAACTTATGCAAGCTTTCAAGTTCAACTTTCAGCTGTCAAACTGTCAACTTTTTAACTTATGAGATTTAATGAACTTTTTTAAGTAACCAATCAAAAAGCGAGAAAAGCTATTGACAATGCTGTGACAATGTAATTTGGAATAAAGTTCAGTTATCTTTGTTTAAGGCAAGTTTACGGCGTCTTTTCCCCTCATTTATATTTGACCATTCTGGGGTCTTGTTATTGTAAAAAACAAATTGACGTCAGTTTTTTATACGTCTGTCCTTTTATTGATGATAAATTTCGTCATAAGATTGTCAAAGTTTACTGCGGAACCACTCGCCTGCGGCTCGTAGTTCCACAGCCACTTTGATAATGTTATGACGCAATTTATCATCAATAAGAGGACAGACGCATAAAAAACTGACGTCAATTTGTTAAATATAAACTCAATGGTTGCGAAAGAAGCGATGGGAGAGCAGACTGGCACAACACTGATAAACTTGCAAAAGAGACTTGTTGAAAGATTTACTTACTTCATTGGTAATTTCCAGTAAATTAATCCATTCTTTTCATACCCAGTCTGTCTATTCTGACTTCTTGTCAAGTTCTCGTAAAAATATAAGTACAAAAAAATGCAAGTGGAGAAAAAGTAGAACAATGATGGTTATAATACAGTCCATGACGTTAACAAAATCCCAGAAATCACCAGCTACCGTGTGCTACGGACAGCCCTGAATGAACAGCGGCGCCGCAAAAGGGATGAGCCGGCTAGACTACCGAGAGAAAATCCAGTTAGTGCGAGAATGGTTGACTTTTTACAGCTTGTCAACGATCGACAGCAAAACACGAGAAACTAGGGAATTATGAACAGTCGAGAAAGTTTGCAGCTTCAGTGGAGCGCTATTTTTCATCTACCGATCCCCCTTGTTCTTGCCCTCGTCTTGGTTGTTCTTTCGCTCGCCCCCTGAAACCGAAATCCTGGAACAGACTATTTTCGGTTGAGGTTATTTTGGGAGAGACCTGATAACGAGGATGTTTGTTATGTAAATCCTTTGAGACCACCAGAAGTGCTAGCTACCAGTTCAGTGTTTATATATTAATTTACTCAAACGTTGGTACAAACTGGATTGAGAAGTAAAAAGGTAAGCTACAAAGAGTAGATATTTGTAAAAATTCCAACGTCCCTGATAAGCAATAAAGAACGTTCACTGCAAGTTTGACTGTCGTGTTGAAAACTCAGGTTATCAGTGATATTAGTCAGTATGATATCAGGGGAGTCTGATATTAGTGTTATCCACGAGGCCAGCTGAAGATCGCGTCAGTGCATGGATGTCTATCGACGATGGAGTTTCTATAAATGGGCGCTTTGCTAGTTTGGTTAGAATTGACATTGCTTTTAGCTAACAAAAAGGTCATCAAGTTGTACTGTTTATGTTTCAATTTAAATTTATTTGCGAGAGGAGTGAATGAATCATTAAGAAAGGGCACAGGTGACGGGCATAAGAAAAAAAACAACAAAGAAGGAATATCGTCTTTATGCAACACCTAATTCTCTTAACTACAACCAATAAAATGTACAGTTACAAGTAAGGAGAATTAACATTTTGAACTTGCGCTTATAACACTTTAGGCGACTTAAGGTCCCAGAGAAGGCCTTCTATAAATGAGATCAAACAAGTAAAACGATAGAATTCTACCGGGGCAGTCTATAACGTGCTTACAGTTTGTCAGATCGCATGTAGACACGAATCAAATTGAAAATAAAAACATGCAGTGAATACACAATTAATAAGAATAGTCATTTTAAGTTTAGAAAGCCTCCTTATCAGGTTTATCCCAGAGTGATTTAGAGGAAATAGAAGGTCTGTTGGTTCATCTACTTATATTATTATGGGACATTATCAAACACTCAAGATACGTTCATTGTTATTTTCGTTACACGTGCTACAACAGGTCCTGTTGCGCAGATAAATTGCTTTACAACTAGTGTTAAAGATATAATGCTTTCGACACTAAAAACTTTCTGAATTCATTATTGGTTTCATTTTATGTAGCATACATTTCAAGAACTCAAGTGGGATGACAAACTTCGGCGCATTCCTGACCTTAGTTTTAATGATGACTGTAATGAAAGAAACCAAAGCTGAAACAGCGTATCGCGGGTAAGTCACTATTGACCTACTTGTACTATTCCATACTTGTACCTGGTAGATGCTCTTTTGATGTTCTTCGAATTCTGCAAGACCATTGTAATTGACCCTACAAACAGGAATATATACCTCTTACGCGTTACGGACAGATTTTTCGCCCTTTCGATTTATTAATCGAAGAGGAATAACCTACCTAACAACGGACTCCAATATCACCTCCAAGAGAAGTTCTAATTCTCTTTAAAATTGCTTATTAATACATTCGATTCCCAAGGAAACGCACCTCCTGAATAAAGGTTGTTAGCAACGATCAAGCCACTAGGTCATTACTACTTTATACTAACAAATCTATTCCATTAAAAGGGACCTTCTGCATGAAGGGTTTTCTCCCTTTAAGATCTCGTACTTTACAGTTTAAGTGAAACAACTTAACCGGTATAACTTTAATTTTCCAATCCAAGATGACTTTCGGAGTCCTTGTCATGGTTTCTTAACGTCCTGACTTTTGTGGTTGCTTTTCAGCCATAAAATTGTGAGGGCTTTTCCATCAAGCTTTGCCGAAGTTAAATTACTGTCTCGCCTCCAAGATGCCGAGCTCTTAGTGGTATTGTATCACGATTCCTTTCGTGTCTTATAATTATACATTTTACAATATAAGGTCTTTAAACAGAATTAGCCATAAAGCTAATTCTTTCTATGATTCAGTTGAACAGTGGAGATAACCAGATTGTTCTCCTGAAACGATAAAAAAAATTTTAGCGGCGACGCGTTTTCTTATTTGGCCATTTCTTATCTGGCCAACGTACACTACTCGTGCAGGCGTTACGTACCTACTAAATGAGGTGCAGTGATAGCTCCACCGAAGATGTTTACACACGCACCCAATAACGACCTTTTTGTCGACTGTTATTCTAAGCGCTAACCAGAGATCAAGAAGCTGATTAAAAAATAGCTCTGTTGTTTTATGGGCAGTGAAAAATTCGAATGAGCCCAACAATTCTTGAAAACATGTATATAACCGGTATACAGGTTAAGCTAGACGCAGGGTAAACTAAAGACACAGAATAGCAATCAGTGTCTTTATTTATTTAGTTTGGTGACGTTCTCGTTGCCGTTGCCGTAGGACGTGGCATCAACATACTGCGGACTTATCAATTGATTATCCCAGGTTATGTAATGCTGAACTATTTTCTATATTGCAGGCAGATTTTTGGCGACCTCCATCACATCCTGGTAGTACAGTAGACATGCGTGTTTCCCCTCGCGAATTTCTAAAGCTTACGAAATTATTAGATCAATACAAGATTCGTCACATAGTGCAGATATTTGATCTGCAAGCCGTCATCAACAGACAAAACGATGTACACAGCCGAGCGTCATCTTGGTATAGTGAATATCACCCCTTAGATAAGGTATTTATTATGCGATATTTCCCAGTCATAATATTAACCATTCTATTATTGTTTATTCAGAATTACCACGCAGCGTTATTTATAATATGAATAACCACAGAGTTCTACACTTAAATCGGAAATATTTAACAAATAAAGAAACCTAAGCACGACGGGCATTTGAGAGCATTTCTTGAGTCGGTGCTCTCAAATGTCCGGAGTGTTTTATCAGAGTGTGATACACGGCTTAGGCTTCTTCATTTACTTTATGATATAGAGGTAATGTGACGAAAAACAATAAAACACGCTTTTTCTATGTTTTATACTCTGATAAAACATGGGTTTCGACCAATCAGAGCGCGCGCATGGTCCCATCTATATTATAAATGAAAGTAAGCGTCATCCATTTACAGAATCAAAGAGTTCTATGAGCCAACTCATTCACGCTTTTAGATATGAAATGATTTGGGCAGTAAAGTGTTTATTTAAAATGTTTATGGCACATCAATAAGCGTCAAGTTCCTCCATGGACGTGTATCTTAGCTATCAGCAGGCTTACAATTGACTGGATGATTGGGTAAATGAATCTGTTGCTGTAAAATAGATTAGGACAATATAACATTGTTCTGTATGTCCTGTTGTCAAGCGTTTGTGTTAACTGCTTAGCAAATTTTGTATCGTCTGTAAGAAGTGAAAGCCTTATTCACTGTTTGCTTGTTACAGTTTATGTATGGTATTTCATTAATTCAAACAAAATGCAGGTGATTAGGGCAATATTTCTCAGGAAGCGTTGAGAGAGCTTGTGTAACTATTTTATTACCACGTAACAAAAAACACAGGATAAAATTAAAGGTGAGTATTCTATATCATATGCATTACATTAAGGCCATTGTTATTATTATGGTGAAATGCACTGTGAGAAGGGTGAGTGGGAAGCAGATAAATATTATATGTGTTGTTTTTTTTAGCAAATAACTTGTATGGGTAGTCAGGAATAAGTCAACAGGTGTAGTATTAACTGCTGCCCCTGAAATTCATTTAATTTTATTGTTTTTATAACTGCCGTTGATGTTACTATTTTTTCGGTTAATTCTTTAAGATTGTATCATGGATGAAAGCGATCAATCAAACATCGAATCTAGTGTACATGAACAGTCTTGGTAAATCGTACGAAAACAGGGAGCAATATTTATTAAAGGTATGATTATTATAACTACAATTACAAAATCAACAAGGGAATTGCATTTATGGGAAGGTCATGTAAACTCTAACTGAAAACCACAAACATCTGTGTGTTTTATGTTGTCGATTTGAGTTTGATTTCCACACTTGCATGGGGTTAAAATGTTATAAAAACACTTCATTCATGAGGAGACGTACAACGCCATCACCGTAAAATTCTAATATCAGTTTTCCTTTGAAATAAACCTACTCCTCCCACTGTCAAAAATACAGTACTTCCAATCTGGGATGGGAAAGGTCATTTGATATAGTACTCACCAGCAATGTGTGGCAAAATCCCTTAAGACAGTGATGTAAGGCAATGCGGTGCTGTCCACTCCCCCCCCCCACCCCCCTCCCCACCCAATGCAATGTTGAAACGCATGAGAAATTGCAGGTACTAGTTTTCAACATTGTATGTGGGGTGGTGGTAACAATATTTCAATTAATGTTCTTTGTAGAACTTGATTTGATTTTCATATGGCTGAATAAGTTTAGCGCGGGGTTATAACGTAGTCTTCTAACTTGGTTTGAAAACTCGTCATACGAAAATCACTTCCAACATATAAGCCTAAAGTTCTTTCCGATCGATGAGTCAGTTAAGCGCCAGTTCTATAAAACACAACAACATGGTTTTCTTTATTACTCTGTAACTGTTTTGTTTTAATCCTTCGCCAGATCCAGACAGATAAAAAGCTGTTAAAACCTTTAGTATTTCTAAACTGTGGTATTCACGCTCGAGAGTGGGTTTCTCCGGCATCTTGTATGTACATCACACATCAGGTACTTAACTTGAATGTCGCTTGATGATGTTAGGGAAACTTACAGCTCTGTTGGTTAGTGGGTCGGGAGGATGGAGTACAATCCGGACTCACTATGTCGTGCTCTTGGGCGAGAATCCTTTTTCTTACAGTGCCTCTCTCTACTCAGGTGTACAAAAGGGTGGAGAGGAACTTTTAATTATGCAGCCTGGAAAAATGCTTGAGGGTAGCCTGACGTTAGACTAGCATTTCGCTACTGAAAGAGAAATTACTTCTACTCAGCGCTGTAGCCATGCATGAAAGCGAGATTACCAACGTAATGATGTAGATTAATATGGGTAATCAAATGGTAACAAGTGAAATAAGGAAAACATTTCATGCGGGTTTTGTCAAAATTCTTATAATTTCCCGAACCTTTAGGTGACGAAGGAAATTATTAGAATTTTGGCAAAGCGTAAGTGACATTATTTCCTAATTTCACAAGTATACCATTTGATTACCTCTTAATATCGTGTTTGGAAAAATACGCTTACAGCAGTGGGTTTTTGACTTGCTCATTGAATCGAAAAATTTCGCACCTAACGTTGCCAAGGTAATTTTGCATTTCACACGTGAAATTATAAATTAACGCTGAAATTTGGTGCCAAAATTAAAAAGTATATTGTCACCCATGATCGATGTTATTGCATACGTAAACCATAGTGTGAATGTGAGTTTTGAGATAGTGAAGTAATAGACCCTTTGCACAAATGGCAGCGATATTTAAATAACAATACTTATACATCCTAAGCCTCACAACCATGTGAAAAATCCTTTGTCTGGAAACATTAGGACGAGGCTAAGGATGTATAAAGTATTGTTATTCAAATTAGAACGAAAGACCGTGCTTGACCAAATTTCCAAACACCGAGAAGAAAGTTGAAAATACGACGCGCAGCGGAGTATTTTTGACGAAATTTGAGGTGTTTGGAAATGTGGTCGAACACTGTCTTGAGTGTTTGATATATCTTTTCAATCAAGACTAAAACTGAGGAGAAAACGGAGAAATAAAATCGTAAAAATCTATGCTAATTAAGATCAGATATCCAAACACCGTCACGGTCATGATTTCCATTGTTTAAACTTAATGAATTATTAATGAGGTTGAGAACTTTTGATAACAGGTGACGACCATCAGCAGAATGTTTTTTTTAGATTGTTTTCCTGTACGGTAAGGACCCTAATGTGACAGCCATGATGAATAAAATAGACCTTGCTATTCTACCTGTCTTAAATGTTGACGGCTACGCCTACACCTGGACTAAAGTAAGATTTGTATTTCATCAAAATACTTTCGTAATTAGTCAGCACTAAGAGATCTTAATGCTGGGGATAACCCTGTAATGGACTAGCATCCCATCCAGGGGGGAGTTGAAATACTCCTATTCGCTTCATGCTACAGAAACCGCGGGATAAGCTCCGGTCTGATGGACCACTTGTCTCGTGTGCAGACTTCTTTTTTTTTTTACCTTTAGGCTATCTTGTGTCGTTTTCAGGCTAATCTGAACTCATACATTTATTAACGAGGCCTGACTAGCCTGTCTGTGACTTCATGGAATCAAAATTAAATAAAGCGCAAAATATTTGCGAATCGGGGAAACAACATCTTGTCAAATATCTTCACTTCATTTCCTGTGTTTACTCAATAAAAAAAAGTAGGCTTAGATAAAAGCCTGCTAGCTTGCGTAGCAACTATAGAAGTAATTATCGCAGGTAGTCCAGATGATCCTCTCTAAAATTGAGGAGATGAAGAAATTAAGAAGTAGAAAGGCAATGAAATAAAAAGTACCTAATCAATATGGATCTTTAGATAGCAGTAGGAGAACTAGATTGAGAATATAGGTATGACTTTCAAATTATCTTTTCAAATACGCTCCAATAAATTAAGCCTCACTTATCTCTGTTGCTGGATTCAGCTGAATGGAAGAGTATCAGGTCGACTTTTTTTCGATGGAAACCTGATAGTCGAAAGGATAACGACCATGTATGAAAACTCGTAATCGTAGACCGATCTAAACGCCCCTAATATTTTAACATTCTAGGACCGTTTGTGGCGAAAGAACAGAAGCCCCAACAAAGGATCTACGTGTTTTGGTACAGATTTGAATAGAAACTGGCAAGTTGGATGGGGAGGTAACTTAGATTAAACTCACTCTCCAAGAGAATCTAAGATCCAAGATCCGCCCTCGGTCATTTTCGACCAATAATATAACCTTCATTTCATTGCGTTTTCTTAGCTAATCTCTGATTAGCTAAGAAACTATCGTCTTTGAAACTTACATGCAGGTCTTTCTTATAGGTTTGCCGACAACTATTAAATAAAACCGTCATTAAATCAATGGTTTTATTTCACGGACTCAAACTGTGTTTAATAGATCAGTTACTAAGTTTTTTTTTTGTTAAAGCAGTAAGATCCCTCGCTCAACACCTCGTTCTTTATTCGCATAGATAAGCACAGTTGGAACTTTTTAATACGGCCACCAAATGGGCAAAGCTGAGTTTCTTTATTATGGACGTGTCTGAAGTAAAGGTTGGACTGTAGAAGTCGATTTTGATCGTATTAACATTGTTCTAATCTGCTTGATACTTGGCGGGTTTGTGAAACTGAAGACAAACCATGTTGAACACCCTTAGAAATTTAGTCTTACATTTCTTTTATAAGAGTTCGATTAATTGTTGGGCTAATGTGTATTTAGCTCCAGGAGCGTCTGATAAACCATGCAATGGCGTTTACCAGGGCTCATCAGTCATGTCTGAAAACGAGGTTCAGAACGTGGATCGTTTCTTGAAATCCGAGCAGAAAAGGCTTGTGGGATTTCTTGATGTGCATAACTACAGTCAAATGTGGATGATTCCTTGGGGATATGCCAAGGAAAATGTTAAAGACTATGACGAACTCGTGAGTAATTCTACTATACACTATCTATTATTTCTCATTTAACTCAGCTGAGTGTGGTAAAAGATAAAGGGCCCCATGAAAGGTCTGTTTCAGTTCTGTTGGTATTCGCAATGGACTGCAGATTGAGAAGTTTGCAGGGTCCGGACTACAAGGGATTCTTGTGTTGTGATTTTTGCTATGGTGTATATCATAGTTAGTTTGGTCCGTGACATCGGCCCGACAATTATATAGGGCAAGGAAGGAATACTTCAGCGACTGGACCTCTTTTGATGCGGCCGGTGCCTGTAAATTTGAATTGACCAATCAGCATTCAGCAGGCGCGAGAAATTATAGAGTGCTTACATGTTAACAGAAAGGCATTGAAACATATCGGACCAATTTACTCTCTGGAGACGGTACTGAACAGTGATTGAAAATGCCAGAGACCATAACAAATTATGACCAAATTCAAAATATGTAATATTTGTTCCTTTAAGCTTTAAATTGGTTGCCAAAACTCCATGGGTAACCCGCCAAGTGTCGCCGGCCAGGGAGGATGACAGTGGTGTTACACTGATTCCTCGTTAAATTAATCCCGGAATTCCCGAGAGGCTGAAACAATGAGCAACGCAATGAGTACTTGTATGTACTGCTTCCATGGTAGTATAGATACTATGCTATCGTGTACGAAGTGGTCTTAATGTTAATAAGAAGCAATAAATAGGTCCACAATCCATTTATGCCTTTGTATTACGAAGTTTTTTTTAGTGTTTTACAAAAGTGTTTCCCAAATATAAAAGCTCCAGAGACGCTAGTGCAACAAACTGAACTACTCCCTTGTAACTGCTTTATAGAACATGCACGATTTGCAGCGGTTTTCAATTTGCGGTTTTCAATTTTCAAAAGTAATCAGGCAATTACTTTGTTTTGGTTTTGTTTTATTACGGTTTAAGATTGGCTGAGGAGCCTAATTGTGTATTTGCATGAGTTGCAGATGAGGATTGGCAGTGCGTCAGTGAATGCTATCAAATCAATGGAATTTAACACAACCTACAAACTGGGTCCTTCATCGAGGTTGCTGTGTAAGTAGGCATTTGTAATGTCGCACGTTGAGAGACAGCAAATAAGCTGCAAAAGACGATGATCATCGATCGTCTCTTGCCCGCTCCTATCCCATCGAAATAGTCGATGCACAAGGGAGTGATTACCCTCAGTTCAGCCTCTCAGTAGCGAGAATTCTGACCCGAACTTGAGGTAACCCTAACCCCGGCTGCTAACCCTAAGTTGTTTTTTTTTAATACCCATGTAATCTGTTATTTCTTGCTATTCCCTGCCTATACTAATAGTGTTTATTGATTAAGAAACTTAAAAAAAAGGTTTTGCACAAATGAACATCGATTGAAAGTTTGCCCTGCCTTGCTTCTCTTGAGGAGATTTTGACTTATGAGGGGAATCGGCGTAAGGAATGACAAAGAGTAAGAGCCATTCTTCTTCGTAACTATCGCTAGCTTGTTTTAATCCGGGGCAGCGCCATAACTCTGAAATTCAAAATGCGCAGGTTTCCAAAGGAAACACACCATTGAGCTATAAAATTGTACACAGATATAAATTTACCCCCTCTTATGCCTGATGAGGATAAAAATTGTGGTGGCTCTTTAGTTTTGGATTTTAGAAAATGATGACATTATTACGTGAAAACGATCTATACACGTAGTTTGGTTTTGTTTTGGTAAAAGCGATGACAGATAAGAATCCAAAATTGAAGGTGACCACTGATTATAACATTCAAACACACGTCTGTTATGATTGTTTGACGCGTGATTCCATGTTCACGAAGCAATTAACCTGAAGTGAAGAGCGCGTGATTTCTTTAAAAAGAATATAGTATTTTTGTGACAAGTCTCAGGAAAACAGTGATACGTAGTCTTTATCATGTGCAGCAGGCATGTTTGCGTAATGGAATAAATTGACGTTTCAACTAAGTTTCGCGCAAAAATTTGACGAACTTTCCCTAAGCGGCCAACCCCTATTAAGCGGCCACTTCCCATTTCCCAGAGGGTGACTGCTTAATAGGGGTTCGACTGTATAAATAACACCGGAAACAAAACAGTAGCCACACTTCTCCTTTGGCCCAGTTTGATCGGAAAATGTTGTCTCATTTTACAGCAGGTAGTCAAACTGGTCAATCTGACAAAACGGAAAGAATTCCTGCTATACAGAGGAAAGAACCTAGTACACATTGAAAAATTCTCTCATAGTTATATTATGAACATCTTAACCCAAAATGTAGTTTAGCGCGAACAGTGAAAAAATAAATACGTAACAGTCAAATCACCTGATACTACTATTTCATCTTCCTTATTTCAGATTTATGTTTTGGGACCTTCCAGGATTATGTGTACGGCTCATTGGGAGTAAAATATGCGTTTGCAGTAGAGCTACGTGACAATGGACATTATGGATTCCTTCTTCCAGCATCTCTTATAGAGCCCACGGCAAAGGAATTGTTTGAGGGACTAAAAACCATGGTGTGGGAAATGAAGCTAAATTCCTGACACCAAACCACTGGGTGCGCGGTACAGTGTTAGAAATACTGAATCCTATGAGAAAACTTTTTTTGTCAAGAGATTTCCTATCCTGGGGACATCTCCTAAGATATCACTCTTGAATGGAAACACCTCCCCCCTCCCCCCACTCCACCCCCCTCAAGCAAGAAATATCTATTTCAAAGACTCTATCGGCCGGATGGTCTTTAGACACAAAACAATATGCAACTATATATATATATATTTTGCAGTTAGGAGCTAATTCCAATAATCTTTATGCTCGGCTTAGAATAAACTTTTTTTGAATCATTCAAATACAGTTTTTGAACTGTATTTTTAGCCCATTTCAGGACGCTTTGTTTGCTCTATAAATCGTAATTTGTCGCACAGTTTTAAAACATATGCATGTCGTAGATTTATCATGAGCTTGTGGCAAGTCACAAAGTTGTACCATCACAAATATTTGGAATGGTAGTTTAATCTGTAGCAACGTGGTACACGTTCTGCGCCTCAATTTTCATGTCCCAAAATCTCATTATTTTCAATGCAAAGGCAGATCCACATTTGGAATAGAATCATTGAAATAATTTTCTCAAACTCATCAATAATTCATCAAGTTAAATAAAGAAAATCATGACCGTGACGGTGTTTGGATATCTGATCTTAATTAGCATAGATTTTTACGATTTTGTTTCTTTGTTTTCTCCTTAGTTTTTAGTTTCGGTTGAGAAGATATATCAAACACTCCAGACCGTGTTTGATAACATTTCCAAACACCTCGAAGTTGGTCAAAAATATTCCGCTACGCGTCTTATTTTCAACTCTCTTCTCGGTGTTTGGAAATGTGTTCAAATACGATCTTTCATGTTTGATGTAACATATCTAATAATACACATGAAAAAATTACTCGATTCTGATTGGCTAAGAGCAGTGCAGTTCAAGTGTAACACAGTGCAAAAAGTGTAACACCAGTGCAAATTACACATCAAAATTCTGGATTATGATT
>Ga0126339_10001377_pt1 | contig 16377 bp, 8 predicted proteins | sample OrbTmetagenome_2_FD_92532 | JGI IMG/M metagenome (GOLD analysis project Ga0126339, IMG submission 92532) | Coral microbial communities from Petempiche,Puerto Morelos, Mexico - Orbicella T R C metagenome | ecosystem: Host-associated > Invertebrates > Cnidaria > Coral | place: Petempiche,Puerto... | reverse complement strand
TTGTGATACAAAGTACAAAGTTGAAGAGTGAAATATGATGTTGATGTTTGCCAAGTTAATTGTTAGACTGTCAAGTTGAATGTTGTGATCAACTTTGATTTTTGGCGGGGATGGAACTCCATAAAAAAGTCGTGCAATTCCGTCAAAACGTGTGCCGTTTTTGCCAATTAGGGCTGGGGTATCCGCGAGCAACAAAAACTACAGCTTGAACAATCTTTTGAAAGACAAACAATGGATGTTGTTATCGGCACAACATTTAAACAATATTTCGTTCAACTTCAACTTACTGTAGGTGGATTAAGGGTTTAAATGTCGTCCCCTATAATTTTGAAAGGTGTATTGACGAATAAAATATGATTTTCAAGTTCGGTTTGGGGAAAATTTGTGTCATTGAAATCCTCATCTTTAGTAAAATAGGTCAGAGTTTGTAGCCATGGTACCATGAAGTATTTACCGGGCATCTTGGTGAATTTGAACCACATCATCACTGCTCGGCAATTTTGTTTAGAACAGAGAACGATCGATGCAAAGAGAACCGCGAAAAATGAGAAAACTTTGGGACCATAAACATGGAGCATATCGCACCTGTTCACAGGTGGCTTGTCAATTTGAATAAAGATTCGGTGAGCAAGATTTACTAAACAAGTCAGTTGACATCAAAACTCATGCGTCTAGCCCGGCAGCGAAATGCAAAAAAGCCGTCAAAAAAGCCGAAAACAATGAAATTGTTCAACAAAAGAAGAAGTTGCTTGGGAACTATGAAGGACAGTTTATAGTGAAGGCTTCGGTGAGAAACAGCTGGTAAATTTCCATTTCGTTCTAAGATTCTACTGGCTAAACAAGGGCAGGCATAGCGAGATCAATCGATCGAGCAAGGTCAAAATTACAATTGGAAATCTCGCAGAGGATCTCGAAAAGTCTTGATTAATTTGGGCAGCAGCTGGAATCATGCTTTATCGTTTTGTTAATTTCTGGTTGATGGACATTACCGCCAGCTTGCTAGTGTTTATAAGCGCTTGGTATGGCAAGATAATGCGACGGAAGATGAAAAGCAGAGAAATTAGCAGAGAAGCTGTCTTTGCAGCGAAAGAAAAGGACTTAGATAATGAAGTGGTCGAGTCACACTTTTGCGCAACGCTGGCGAGGCTATTTCTTTACGCGATTTATTTTGTCTTGATGGCCGCGTCTGTTGTTCTTTTCCAGTCGCATCCTTACATCATGATTTCAGTCCAACACATAACAGTCATTTTCTGTATTATGCTGATATTTTTTCAGTGGTTCAGGCCATACATTGCGCTGTGTTTTGGAGGACTCTTCTCGATAACCTGGCTCATGAGCGCTGCCACGACGTTTCGGTGGGTCATAAATGACATAGTGATCGGACTTTTCGCGCTCCTTGTAAGTCACGTGCATTTTCAAAACTTTCCGTCGCTGCAAATGTTTTTGTGGATTGCAGTGGTATATGACGTTTGCCTGGTGAAAACGATCTCTCAAGGTATTCCTTCGTTGTTTAGCACGGGTGACTATTGTGACACAGTGTTGTGCAAAGCCTTCGAAGTCAGTGACGCTTGGGAGCTTCCAACTATATTCACATTCAAGATTGGCCCGCGCGAGGGACATGTGTATCTCGGTGCTGGAGACATTATCATTGGTTGTATGGTAGCGAACTTTTCTCAGATGTTTTTTAGGTCGTCAAAATACTTGTCTGGGACAGTGCTGAGTTACGCGGTGGCGATCGCTTTGTTGAGCCAAGTAGAAAACGAGCCTTATCCCGCTCTCGTTACCATTGTTCCTTTGTGCAGTTTTCAACTAGTTGTCTCGGCTATTCTGTCGCAAAAGGCGAGGAGATTGTTTTCATTTCAGTGCTTAGAGAGTGGCAGACAACGAGGAGGATTAGCCCGAGAAATAGAACTTCTCATATAAACTGGCATCTCGGCACCAGTTACTGTTGGCTAATTTTGCACAGTCCGACGTAATTGTCATGGTTCTCGCGATCAACCGATCTTTCCTCTTAGGGCCGACGCAGTGTTCTTCCTACAAACGCGAGCAAAGAAAAATTGGTCTTGTCCGTCTCTCGTGATATTCGAAGAGAGAAAAAGACCGACTGCAAGCTGTCGAAGAAGTCTGTCGAATTAAGTTCACTACTGATGGCTGAAAATTGGGTAAAATTTTAACTGTCAGCTCAGAAGTCCTGCCTTTGGAAATTTAATGTGTGATTCTCACGGTGCTTTTTTTTCAAGTGTTCATATAATACCTCCAATTTTATGACCTGCCGATTCCCATTAGTTTTGCGATTGGACTTTTAAAACTGTTTCTCAGAGTCGCTATACCAACCTTCCATCTCTCCTTATTTCTGGCACTTGTTTCTTTTTTTTCTTACGACTGACAAGATGTTAAGTCTCTTTTCCTGGGTTCTGATTACTGTCGTTTGAGTTGAATTTTAACTTGAAAACATGATTTAATTAGCCGGAATAAATGTAACGTAATTGGCCTGCAAAGTTCACATGTTTAAGCCTTTTTCATGATTAAGCATTTTCAGGTCTGAAAAGTTCATCTAAACTTTTAGACTGATCATTGTAATGTGCATAATTAGTCCTTTTGAATTGGAATTTACGCCTCTGACCAGATCCTTTCGAATCTCGTGAGCGGGACTTGGGCACGACTCCACTGACGCTGTCTAGGGAGGAGAATGAGTGTGAAATCGAGTTAATTCTCTGTAGGGTAGGGCTCTTGATCTGTGTGGCAAGGAAGGGCATGCTTGTCATTTCTTTGAGCGGGTTGAAACTTGAAAATGATGTTTCAAGCACCGCCTAAGCTGGTATCAGAAACTCAAAAGGGAGTGTATGGGACTGCTGGTGGTGTATTCCAACAGAGACCTTGATTTCAATCAGTGTCATAGTTGTTACTACGAATTATGGTACTTCCTGAAGGGTAGCCGCAAATAAGTTGTCAAGAAATTGATACTGATTTCAAAATCTTGTCGAAGTGTTCGTTATCAAAATTGTCAGGTGGAAACTAACTGAGCGTTTCTTGTTTTGGAATTGGTACCTTTTTAGGGTAAATGAGGAATAGAGCCACCCGCCCGAACAAATTTTCTGAGGGTTTCTATCCAGTTCTAGCATAACTCATTGGCTGACAAATGGCAAACTCGCTGAGCCTCTTTGGTTACTGAAACAACTCCTCAGGGAGCTTGAGATGCATATGTGGCCTTCATACACTATGACCTAAAAGTACTATGAATAAAATGCCAACAAAAAGAAAATAAGGAAACAAGAAATTATCTTTATTTATCCCCCCACCCTGAATTAGAAGGTATAAAATCCCTGGCCTGTATCGGGCCGAGTGGTCGATAGAAAAGCGGAAAAAAGGCTCATTCCCCCACCATTACCCGTAAATATTGGATGCTGACCTGTAATCCGTAATTAAAAAGCGTAGCCCCAATATTATTACTTCATATTCATAGCAAAAATTTTTTTCTGAAAAATCAGTCAGCAAGAGTAGTCCTGGGGCCCGTTTCTCGAAGGTCCCGAAAAGTTTTCGCACCCGGAAAGCCGTAGCAAAATCCGGCTCAAACCTTGTGATTACAGAGCTGTTTTCTTCACATATTCTTAATAAGAACAGGGGTTCCATTCCAGAAGTTTCAGGTGATTAAGGCCGATTAACTAAAATGGCTTTTGGGGCCCGAAAAGTTTCCAGGGCTTCCGAGAAACAGGCCCCTGGGCCTTTTTTGGGGTTGGCTTTTAGTGTGCCACAACGACAGATTTCAAAATGTCCGCCATCAGTGGATCCGCCACTGATGGATTTTAACTTTTTTTGAAATACTGTAAGAACAGCTCCAAAATTCGAAGTTAAGTTTACGCAAGAGGTTTACAAAGACACAAAATTTGGGTAAAACCATAAATCCCTGATCATTTTTTGCGAAAAACCACAAAGTTTGAAGATGTTTTTGTAAGAAAAAAGATTGAAATAAACGCGGGCACATAGTGTCCCCCCCACCCCGCTCACAGGACAAACAGGGTTACAAGTCGTTGCCACACCTGAACAAGGTGAATAGACCATATTCGTATTCTCGGTATAGGACTGAGACTAGCTTGCAACTGAGGCTAATGTGGGGAACCTTGAAATTTATCTCTTTTTAATGATATTCCACTGCATGAGCCTCCATTGCAAGCTAGTTCCAGTCCAATACGGAGACTACGACTATGGCTTATATCTCGCTGCGCGCGAACGCACCGAAACTTTCCGTTTTCATGGGGTAGGGGGCGAGTGGTGCATGGTGGGACGGGAATGGCTGGAATGGCACTGTTGGGTCTGTCATAACCTTAACCCCGTTTAAGACAGAATTGTATGTTTTCTTTCGCTTGAGTCGCTTACATCTAAGACAGGAGCCAATCTATTTTGATAGCTTGTGTATCGCGATTTTCAAAGGCGCACTTAGTGGCAATACGTCATACAAATGAAGACTCTATGCCGAATTGACGGGTCAGCATTAGGTAACCTAGCGTAAAGTAGACCCGAAGATCAGTATTTTCCGATCATTGTAATGACGTCATCTCCCGACTAGGTTGAATATATTCTTCGGAAAAAGATAGCGGAGTCGCCTTGAAGTCTTCCCATCGTATTTGCGAGGCCGCAAGTCTGTAGGCTCTGACCAGACCAAACATTTTTTTGGTTTATATTATTTACAACGTTTACGGTCAGCATACGATTAATGGCACTCAATCCATTGATGTTATTGTCGAGACTGAAAAAGTTTTTTTTTTTTTTTTTGGAGGGAGTTGGCCATATTTGGGTGTTGAAGAATGAAAGATATTTGACACCCATCCGCATTCTCTTGATCGTGACCTCTCAGCTAACTGATGTACGTCACGTTTGGATGTACTGTTATGCCTTCGTCTTGTAGCGAATTAAGCTGGAAGACTATACCTCCGTAGACTCTGAAGTCGTTTTATAGTCTCCGAAAAAACACAATAAACAAGATCTGGTAGTGTTCAGATACACTGATCACAGAGTGATCTATCCAGTCCAATTAGCCACAGGATGAACGCCGCTAACTTCACTGTCTTGCTTCTCGTGTCCTTGACTCATATCTCTCTGGCGAATAATTTTAACTTACCCCGTTTCTTACTGAGACAAAGAAGTCAAAGAGGTCGAGGTAAGTTATAGCAGTTTAGATCACCGAGACTAATAAACTAATCATACTATCGAATACTAGCTAGTTTAATTTACAGTAGTAATAATAGTCGCCAGGAAACAATGGCCAACCGACAGTGAGGAACGAATCAGCAAACAAGCATATCGATCTTAATACATATATTGTAGTGATATTTACGGTGTATGAGATTAAGGACGGTTGGAAGTTACTGAATATTAGCGTGTGTGTGTTGCGTGTATTCAGTTGCTTTCGAAAAGAGAAAACATGACCCGACATGACGCACAGTGAAGGCGGCTTGGCTAACGTTGCTCATCAAAAAATTCGGACAATGGGGACTGGTTTTATGATGACTTTCGTGACTATAATGCGATCTCATTTATATTACTGTTTATGGGAATATAAATGCAGTGTATGGAGAACGAAATTTCGTGAAATTTAAAAAAAGGAAAGCGACTGTGAAATATGATATAAGTCATAACACCTTAAGCTTGGTTTTCAAACGACAGGATTCTCTTCAAAGCTCGAATAACGCAACCTTCGTAAACGGTCGCGGAAATAATTAAATGGAGACAGTCAGCAAGCTTGCTTTGCGCATTACAGCGCGATAGCTTTGCACCAATTCCCTCCTTTTACTGAACCGATCTTCATCGATTGATTTAGTTTTGCCTTCCACAGGTAGCCTGCGTAGCAAGCGTTTGTGTGCGAAGAGCTCTTCCGCATTCTGGCCGTGCGTAAATTGGAGCGAGAGAAAAAAAATCGACGAAGCGGGGAGTGGGGAGGCGAGCGAGGGAAAAAAGTCGAGGGGCTGGGGGGCAAGCGTCCCCTTTCTCACCCCAGCACCCCCAGCTTCGTCGATTTTTACGCGCGGCCAGAGTGCGGAAAAGCTTTTCGTACGGGAACGCTTGCTGCGCAGGCTACCTACAGGCTACAAGATTGACAAATACATAAGCATCACAGAATGCATTTTGCCATATGCTCTAACATGTCGCTAGATTTAATAATGATTATGTTGAGCTGGGATTTTGTGAGGGGGATTGAATTGTCGGGTGTTTTCTCAGTGTAAAAATCAATATTATAGATGGCTTTATTTAAATAACATATATGAACTGAAAAAGATATAACAATTTAAACAAAAGCTTGTTGTTAAAAGTCCGCGCATCTGGTGGGACGCTAGCAGCTGGTTATTTACAAAGCGCAGCTGAGGAGTTTTAATCATGATACTTGCGAGAATTGAGCAAATCCATTTTGCGACAAGGTGGAGGCAGATTTCAAATTCGACTTCCCAGACCAATCCGCGTTTGCCGAGTTGCTTCTCTGACGACTGAGGTTAGGCTTTACTTGGTCAAATGACGCTACTTAGGGTCGGTGGATTGAACACTGCTCTGCTAATTCAATGTGGTATTGTCACTGTAAATCAGCAAACAAATATTTCGAGATAATGATTTTGTTAAAAAATCTCGACTGGTGGGAGACTAAGAATCCAGACTCCAGCTAGTGGTGGGCCCCCGCACTTCTTCGTTCATTTGTATCACTGATGAATACGTTGAGTGATGTAAAGTGTTTTTTATTTAAAAATAAATGAAAACTAGAATAAAATAAATACTTGAGTCATTGAATGACTTTCGTTTAAAATTCAAGTGTCAGTGGATTTGGCACTGTTGTGCTGCTGTGTTAATAATCTTTGACAGTACACACTGTAAATCATCTGACAAATATATATTGCTTGTTAGCAATCCCACGTGATGGGAACCTAACTCGCATGCGCAGCTGGTGGATATTTCTAAAGCGTCGCCGAGGAGTTTAATGACTGGCAAGTGGCCTTTATTTAGTTTAAGATATAAATCCCGAACAGTGGAGATACACTCGCAAATTCCAGCCTCGATATTCTTATAAAATGTCACTCTTAAAACATGAGTATATCTCAGCGATATCTTAAATTTCAAGAGAAGTTTCTGGTGTTATAAACTCTAAAATTCCCACAAATTCTGGTTCTAAGAACGCCAGGCTAACAATCCTTGAGAGAGGCAGATTTCGGATAAAAAGAAACTGAACAGAAAATAGCAGAGGCGTTGGTTCTCTTGATATCTTGGTCGCGAGTTTCAGGTGTAAAGCGTTCACTTGAGTCACGCGCGCAACGCTTTGCCCAGCATCTGCTCAGGAAAGACGTAAGCTAAAGTTTTAACCAATCATATCTCGCCCCGATTCTTGTGGGAGAAAACGCGCCAACCTGTGCGTGGAGACACGCGTGGGTGAACTAGATTTCCGGTCATTTTGCCACTCAAATATCATACACACGATAAAATTAATTGAACATCCGTACCAAGTCAAATATCGCCCAAACCCCAAGAACCCTGATTAAATAATACGAAAAGTCAAAATATTTTCAGCGTCAAATGTGGGATTTTTTTTTGTTACTTCGTCTTGACTGAGAATTCATTTTACGTCTGGCGCTATGAGCCTTAATGTGCATATGTTGAAAACTTTAAAATCTATTTTAAAAACAATCTCGGGAACTGAAATAATTACCCTTTCAATACAATGTAGACGATTAATTTTCGTCACCTCAGTTTTTCTTATGCGCTTTTTCTTTCACGCAAAAATCGGAATATTAACAATGTCTGTCCAAGTTTTTGAAAGATTATTTATCCGCCGGTGTTATAACTCAGGCAGCAAAGCACGAATAAAGGGCGGTTTCATGTTGACAAGCGCCGGGCGAAACGAACGAAATCGCTTGTCACTGAAATTGAGCTGGGAAACGAAGCTTTAATTTTAAAAATGAAATTAGTAGAAATTTAAGTTTCATCCGTTAGTATACCGATATCGCTCACTGTATAGCTTCCCGCTTTTGGATTCCACTCGCTGATCAAGATTGTCGAGAAACCTTATTAGTTCCATTGCTATCGTCAACGGAATAAAGAAGACTTCAGTAGTATATTATCTAAGGAACTGTGCGTACTGATTCCACAAAAGTTTCTCGAACACTGAGATCAATGCCCAACATTACAAATAATCATTGTGAGTGAGATTTCTTTGTCCGTTGTTAGCTAAGTGGGGCGAACTGAAAACGATATTAGAGTTTATGTTCTTTTTAAAATATACGAATTTTTTTATATGATCGAAACTGATTTTCAACTAGAAATTTAAACTATCTTTTTCCCTCCAATGATAAATTTATGCAATATGGTTCAGCGAACAAAACATTTGAGATAGTTGCTATTATCACATCATTGTGACGGATCGGAGAAGATCAGATTTGATCGATGAGGTAAGAACTCTGACAGGCAGGATGAACACGATATTTTTTTTCTTCAACAAAGGTTTTTATGGTTCTTGCATGGAAAGCGAAACGTACACAAATGTTTTCTTGTATAACAGCTAATGAAGTTTCAGCCGATTGTTCATGTTTGTCTCCAGCGATTTCCAAAAGAGGCTTTCAGTTTATTCAAGGCCCCGAGTAGCGGGTACTGTGCTTAATATATTTGATAATTATTTTTTAAGATAACTCCAAGTTTAAATTTTTAAAACTCACCTTGTTACCGACACAGACCTAACAGATATCATGAACTGTAAACACTGCGTAAACTGATATTTTAGTTCTTCGAAAGCAGCTTTTGAGTTTTTTGTTTCAATGTTTCATCTAGAAAATATCGTCTGATTGCTTTTTGGCTATCAATCGAACAAGGTTATTACATCAACCCGAAAGACCCCATCTGAAGAAACTGTTTAGTGCGAGTTCCTGTTTGGGAATATATGATTAACTTCCTTTATAAAGCGGTAGAGTAAGCTTTTTTGAGAATCTGTCCGGATCATTGGCTCTAGAAAAAAAACTTTTGGATTTATAAACGTGTGATAACTGACGTATTTTCCAAAACATTGGAAATTGTTTTACTGTTCGTGTGTTTCTACGAGACCGGCGACCAATTTACACACCAAACATATTTGATTGTTTTGCTGTTTTGTTATGCAAATGATACCGAAGCAAAATTAGCATCGAAAGGGAAATTTGTAAATTTATGAGCTCTTACATGATCAAGAGGAATAGAGGTATTCCTGAAAAAGTGTTCGTTTGGTGAAAGAAATCGATGGAATTATGTGGAGAAGCATCGCAAACACGTTCATATGTTTATATTTCTTTTGCTTTTTGTTATCGGCGTTAACCCACGAGGAGATGTTTGGTAGGAAACTTCCGAGAACGGGTAAGGTTCTCAATGGTAGTCAGTGAAACCTCTACAGCACGTCCGTTCTTGTTACCAAGTTCTAATTGTAGTTAACTTTTTTGATCGCAGGGCATGGCGGCTTTTATGACGAAAATCAATATGACGATGGCTATGCGGAATATACAGGTGAGAATCTCAGTGTTACAGTGTCTTTGATGTAAAGTTTTGAAGGGTAAAACGGGCAAGTCTTGATGTTACCGCCATAGTTCACCGTGAGTGATCTGATGTCAAAAACCTGCAATTTGGATTCAAAAAGGACGTTAAGGGAAGACAAAGACTTCGAGCTTAAGATAATTTCTCAGACTTAATTCTTCATTCTTTCCTCGGAATTTACGTTTGGAACAATCTCCTGGTTATCGAATAAAGAAATGGCGCTCTTCTATCACGATGAACGACAAGTACATAACCCAGTTTACGCATGATTTATCTCGGCGTTTCATCTTCGCAGCCCGCCCCATTAAAACCTCTCCATTTTAAACATCGCAGTTGTTAAAGGTTTCCTGTGTAGGCTAGCGTACACTCTTTTGTCAAGCTTTTAAGTTACTTTGCAGTATTTTACGGCTAAGACAGGAAATGGAGGCAAAATGTTTTGAGTTCTTGGGTTTATTTGCATCGGTTTGTATGCAGCTGTCTCGCTGTGTTTTGTGATGGGAATAATCGGACTTTGTTAATAATTTAAACATCAACTTCGTCGATTCTCGCTAACTGTAAGGTGTTTGAAGCAAGCTAAACGAAACAAAAATATTGTCCTGTATCCATCCAGTATTTTTCGAAGCTAAAAGAGCCTTATCGAAGCCCTTAACAAACAACCCCAGCGAATTATTCATGAACTGTTCGATCAAATCGCCCTGTCAAATGTATATTGTGTTTCAATTTTATTCCTAAAATTTGTCTTGTCCGCTCCCCGTTGACTTCAGAAGCCGAGCTCCGCCATAACTCGAACTCGAGGTAAAACTAATTTTCTCGAGTAATTATGTTTAAATCCCAATTTTATCTTTATTTTTCTGATTCGAAACGTAAACGACCAGAAAATTTTCACTTGTACTGATTAATTTACATGGGAGATTTCACCGAATACTTTCGCGCATTTTTACAGAACAAAGGAAAGCCGAAATGCGATAAACTGCTATTCGAACTAACAGCCGGGTTTATTTATGTATCGGCTAATTTTCTCCAATGATTTATTTCTTTTTGATTGCTGCTTACGAATTTTGTGGTCAACAGATTTGAGAAATTGGGAATATTTGCCTCCATCATATCAACAATACTTACAGTTTTCAAAAGCAGAGATAGTGGTTATTTGATTATGTTCTTGGTTTGTGCCCGAGGCAAATCTCGTTTACATCACGTCGAAGTTGATGAACAACAAAACGGTAGTTTCACACTCAATTTGTGACACGCAGAGAATTGTAGACCGTGTAATGAATCTGTCTCAAATATTTTTCCAATATTTAGTGAATATTTAGGCCTTCATCATATTTTACATCGTGTTGCTGGAGTTAATTGCAATTGGAGAATTCTTCCCTGATTTTCAACCGATATAGTTTTTAACATGTACTAGACATCCATTACTGCATGGAAAGGAGAAACGCTTGTCATGCCATCTATATCCAGACTCGCCGAACGATTAATTTATATTTCCTTTATTTCTCAAAGAAATTTACTTTTTATATAGCTTCTTTCTGTTCGCCAGTATCCGAAGGGTCGTCATTCTTTTGTTTGTAGACGACTTGGATTGATTTCAACATGATCCGTAAAAAAACCAAAGGCGAAAAATATCTTCCTCATAGAGAAATGTAAATGCCTTAATGTAAATGAAAACGGCGCAGAGACAATTTTCAATTTCACGACATCGCTTCCCGTTCCTCTATAGAAATTTTATTTAATCGAGCCTCCAGGATAATATGAAGTTTTTTTTTTTCTACCAGTTGGTGCTAGAAAATTTAATAAGACTATTTAATATTAAATTGAGCTTTCAAAATTGGAAAGTCATAAGTTTGTGTTGCCATGACTGCTGCACATAATCTGCAAAGTTTAAAAGATTTCTGAATTGCTTTAAATTCAGTGAAAGACAGAATTAATTGAACAAAACATTTTCTGTGAAAAGCCACCTGAAAAGAAAGCCATAAAGGGTATCGTTCATGAAGAAGGCCAGAAAAACCGGCCGCAGAAAAGCCCAGGGGATCAGTGGACGAAGGATCCTAAAAAGAGCGCGAAAAGCCAAGAACGATTGAAAACATAAGAATTGAAATTATGTGTTGCGTTTAATCATGAGGCGCCAACTAACGGACATTTTGGTGTTTTTTAGACAAGAGAAAATGTGTGCATAAATACAAAACCCTGTCTCAGAGGAGACCGCCTTCATTGTTTTTACATAACAAACATAAGACAGATCGAAGAATTCACTCTGACAAGTGAACTTCAACTTCCTTTTTAGACTGGTGACACCTCGCAATGTACAGTGTAGCTCTGGGTAGCTCAGCATCTTCTCCCAAAATCAGGAACGACAAGTCGTCTTTGTTTTTATGAACCACTAACTATAAAGTCTTATTGAGGTTTATTACATCTAATGTTGAACCAATCAGGTAAACGAGGTCAATTTTTTTAAAAACATTCTGGAGGTTTCTCTGTTTAGTTGGAATTTATTGACAATTCTTAAGCCACAAACAGGGATACAGTATACAAAAGCATAGAAAACGAATTTCTTTGAATTATTTTTCTTCTATGTAAACATATGTCACCAACCTTTTGTATTTCAACTACTTATTTGTCCTTCATCGACCACCTGGCAAAGGAAGGAAGTGTTGACAAAAAAGAGAAAGCGACCTGTGCACCCAAAATACTCTTGAATGAGCGGGTTAATAAGCAGAAAAATGACCTCGCACGTGCGTTTTAAAAGTTGATACATTTTTTGGTAGTCATCTGCAAAACAACAAGGTGACATGACGAAATTCTCCGTTTCCTGGAGAACGTGAGCCACTAAGGGGAATCGTGTTTACAAAAAAATTATGTGCCTCTTGTAAAATCATTTTGAATTATTGAAGGGTATTTTACGAAATACTGAAAGAAAAAATCTGAGGTGAAATCTTGTCGAAACCTCGATCATGGCGAGCTAGTGGTTCTATGGAGCTGAAATACATGCCTACTTAACGCTTCTTATACTTTCTTCAAGTTCACTTTTTTAAATTAACTTTTGCTAGAATCTTTTTATTAGAATATCGAGGAATGAGATAAGAGAAACGTTTATGAATATGCTAAGAATACATCTAAGGCTTAAATTAAGATAAAATATATATATGTTTTTGCATGTCGATAAAGCATAAAACACACCGATGGTTTAAAATAAGGCTTTGTTATACCATTGAAAGGTTTTGGCCATTATCAGTATAAACCTCGTGTAAGTTAGCGTTTGTCTTAACTGAAATGAGTTAACAAAAAGATAACAAATTTTATGTGTACAACTCAGGTGCTACTTTCTTATCAACGTATCACTGTTGCATATACGTCCAAGATAAACATTTCATCGAACTATAGTAGCTTCGTTCTCTGGGAATGTATGAAAACTATTTTTAGCTTAAAACAGAAATATAAAAGAAGAGTTTTCAGCCTGGGCATGAAAAATAAATATTCTCACAAAAAAGAGTGTTACTCAATACTGTAGCTGAAGCCAATATTTCTTCACTTGGTCGGGTGTTACGTGTGAATTTTAAGCTACAATACAGGTAGCCGGAAGGACTACGAGAAGACGACAATGTCTTCTCGCGCAAAAACGAGCTACGTGTCTTTATATAGAATGATCATACTCATTGCGAAGAAATTCTTTTACCAAATATCGTAATTATTCGTGTTGTCTAAAAATACGTAATACATATTCTCTGAGAAAAATGTTAAAAATACAAAGCGCTTTTGGCAGTCTCACTGCCGGCGGACTTGAAAGCAAGAAATCACACATTCGAGTGGTGACACTTCTACGGTTTCACCCAAAGTCTTGATGAAAGATTCAACTTTCAAAACGTACATGTATATAAAAAGATATGCATGGCTTCATAATGGTGAGGAGAATGAACGTTTCGATCCTGGACCTAAACAGTTTGGGGTTGAGATGTTGACTGCCACTTTAATAACTTATGTGTATTGCACTTGATTTCCAGGGGCAGAAAAGCGAACATTTTCTGAAATGCAACGTCGAAGATTCCAGGATGTACAAGAGGACGAACCACAGGAGAAGAGGGAATTGATTGAAGACTTGTTATTACAGGAACTGACCAGAGGAGAATATACACCTAAGGGTAAATACATGTCTCTTATTAGTCGAGTTCGAGGTCCGTACTGTAAGATGTAGACCGATTGTTTTCTTTGTCAAGATATGTTCCAAGCACCAGGATACGTATCTTCGATTGCGGACCTACAAAACGAGCTTGATGAGATGTTTTGTATTTCTCTTGTGTCGAATTATAGCCTGCTTACTGTCTGAGATATACATGTATAATCCTGTCATTTATAACGTAATTAAATATTCCATTGAGTCTTGACCATCGGAAGCTTTGTATCAAGACTTAGATAGCTTTCAGGTCTCTAAACGTTTTTTGAAATCCTTCTATCTGTAGAAACAAATGACGTAGAATACCCCTACGACATGCCAAGGAATCAGCGCAAGTTTTCTGACTTTGACGACGTTAGGGGAGAAGAAGATTTTGATCGGTTACCGGAGAAGAGGACCAAGTCAGATGAGTTCAAAGGTTAATGCCATTCGCGATATGGGTTATCTGCAAGTGAAGAATGATCATCGCAGTAAATTTTTCCAATTTAAGCAATTGGAAAAAAGAAGCCTGAAAAAATCAGGGCTTCAACGGATATATGAATTATTTCATATATACTTCACATCATGGGTTTTCTGCCTTTAGCGAACGAATGAATGAAAACACTACCAACAGTACTGTAGCCAACGCACTGGCAATAATTTAGGTCGTAAAGAAGTTTAGTGTAATTGCGAACAACTCGCCCTAGTACTCTTAACTTATCTTCACATGACGTTGCTAGTGGTTTCTAGGGTACAGGTAATAAACATAATACATGAAGAGCAGAACAACTATTTACAACAATGGAAATAACATAGGAAATACGAGACAAACGAAGAATGAGGAGGAGGTTTCTACAAGTACCTTTAAATTCAAGTTCCGCAGCCTAGCTAGAGGGTCTCAATGGGGTTAGCAGTACAACGGGCAAAAAATGTAGCCGTTAGGCGTAAAAATTGGAAAATTTAACCCTTAGCCGTAGAAAAATGTTAACCGTGAAAACATTTGGACCACGGAAGTGAAAGTCTCAAGATCTCTTGGCAGGACTTTTTTGTCTTGTTTTGTGGCTTGGTAGTACAGGAAAAAGCCGGGATAGTTAAGACGGATCCCGCTCAAAGTTCGAGCAATAAGTGCAAAAATTAGTTACTAAAAATCTACTCACAGCACGGTAACTTTTGGAATACTATCTAAAACTACTCACTTTAGCTCAGTTCTCTAAGTGACCCCGCAATGAAAGTCTCGAACATTCTCGAGAAACTTAATGTTAAACATCGTAAGAATGCTTAAAGTGTGTGTTATTGTGTTTTTAACTAACGCGAAACGTCTGTGAAATATGGATAACTCCAAGTTCAATTTTCTCTCGCGGGGTCAACTTGAGAGCTAAAGTCTCGATAAGTTCTTCTTAACTGTATTCAAAATAATACCATGCCGTGAGGTTTTTTGGTAACTTAATTTTTACCATTATTGCTCGAATGTTCTGCGGAAATCATCTTAACATTCGGCAACAATTCTTATAATAATACCGTTTTCCGTCCCGGAATGGTCCTAAGACTTTAAACATGTTTTACAGGCATCATCAAAACAAACTTTTAACTTTTTTAAGCAATGAAGATTAATTTGTATCTTTTTTAACAATGGTAATTGTTTTTTTAAGATTTCTCAGTGTTAACCTTGATAAAAATAAATTAACCAATAGCCTTAAAGGGGTTAAAATATTAACCGTTAACCGTATAAGCCATCACGCGGCTAATGAGACCGTCTACCTGGTGTCGTCTAGTACTGCTGACCTTCCATGTACGCGAATTTTTGTGAGCGAGGCTTGGAGAGAGGAAAAAGTATTCTGGGACTGTTTCCCTCTTTGAGTGTAGTTGTGAGGCTCAATGAAGAACAAATTTCTCTCGTCCTTGTATAGTTGACAGGGCAAGCGTGTTTAAATAAAGTTTACCTAACTACTTTAATACCTACCTCATTAACGTTTTGCGACTCAAAGATGGCCGCTATAAACGCGAATCATATTATCAAACGCTCACCCAGCATACTTTTATCAAACTCCTCAGTCTTTCACCTTTTTTGTTTTTGTTGTTGTTATTTCTATGCCAAATTTCTTTGCCGACATTTCATCACTCATAACATTCTTCCCTCTTTACAGAACAAACTCTTGATGGTGTCGGGACGGCGAGCGATGATCTGGCTTTGAAGAGGGAGGAAGAGAAACAGCGGATGAAGGACGAGAAAAAGAAATTCGATAACCTACCAGCTAATGGAGGTGACGAAATTATGGTCCGTTTTCTTTTGTGGCGAAATAAACGGCGCTGTTACTCAGAACCTAAATCGTGTACTCCTGACTGACGGGGGCACAACATTGACAACTTTCAAATCCAGGGCTGCAATGAACATTTGTAAAATGTGGTTGAAATGAAAATTTATGGAAAAAAAACTAAACAATACAGAATCAAAACAAAAACTCCAACACCATCTGACAGTTTTGAGTATGACATAAAAAACACGAAATTCGGAGGATTAGCATTGCGGAAAACCAAGTCTTGGTTTATTACAATGCATAAAGGTTGCTTTAATATTTCGGCACAAAGTCATGTAGTTAGATCAAAACAAGTTCAGAAAAATGCCCTGTGGATTATTCTAAGGCGGTGCAGAATATTTCCTAGAAACGGCGCGGTGTAAATTTTACCATTATTATTATTATTATTAT
>Ga0126339_10001376_pt1 | contig 16394 bp, 11 predicted proteins | sample OrbTmetagenome_2_FD_92532 | JGI IMG/M metagenome (GOLD analysis project Ga0126339, IMG submission 92532) | Coral microbial communities from Petempiche,Puerto Morelos, Mexico - Orbicella T R C metagenome | ecosystem: Host-associated > Invertebrates > Cnidaria > Coral | place: Petempiche,Puerto... | reverse complement strand
TGTTGTTGTTGTTGGATGAAGGGTCCAGACCTGCTGAACAACCTATTTGGTGTGGCCCTGTGTTTTAGAGAAAGAGAAATCGCCCTGGTTGGAGATATATGGAAGATGTACCATCGCATCTGAATACCCAAACGAGATCAACAGGTTCATTGTTTCTTATGGAAAAACCTCGCAACCTTCCGCAAACCAGATGTGTATGTCAAAACTGTACTCACCTTGGGTGATAAACTGGATCCAGCGATGGCACAGACAGCACTGAGTGTTCCGAAGATTATATTGTTATCGCTTTTCTGAACCCAGGGCATAAATCTCCACAATGTTACAAGCATGCTCCTTTTTGTAAGCCTTCTTCTCCTGCTTCATCTCAGTCTCTATGTCCAGCCCGACCTTCCTTGTAAGCTTGTTATTTTGGCTCGTGTAATAAAGTGTTTACATCAAATTAACTCCGTCAATTATCCTTATCTGTTTTTGCCTCATTCTATTTTATCCGGCCTTCTTTACCAACTGCTTCGTTATATATATTCTCAGTTTTCACTGTTTTTCTTTTTCTTCCCACGGGTGGCATTCTCAAAGGGAAACTAACGTTTCCTCTCGGACTACCAGGGCTGACTTTGCCATTCCCTGGGGCCTTATTCTCTGTATATATTTTATTTTTCTCCTTTTTTTTCTCTTTTTCAGTTTTCAAAAATATCATTTCGCGACTGCGAGAAGACCCCTAATTTTGATCCTACCATTACCTTCCCAACTGTCCCCGTTGGGTGAACTGTGAGGGGTCCCCCTTAACTGAGGCCCAGGAAATGGCAAGCAACGCCCACATTATGCCTGAAATTGTCTCCTCGGTCATAAAGGGAGAAATGTTTGCCATGCCACTCTCTTTTGGCTTTCTGCGACCAGAGCTGCTTTAGGGCAGTAAACCCCAGCGTCATATGGATCAGTGGGACAAGTTGTTTCAGTAATCTACTAACAATTTCTCAGAGGTTCAAGATTGGATTTACAATCTCGTCAGTGTTGAAAAGTTTTTCACTCATTTCAAAGGAAGCTATAAAGGGTTTAATTATGATTGCAATGGGCCACCAGCTCAAATTTTTACTAATCATTTCTCTTGTAAGCTGTTTGCCCAATTTATTTCTGACACGCTTATTGAGAGTCTAGCTTCTGGGGTCATCTCTTTATGGGGTAAGGTAGGAGAGTTCCCTCCCCCACATCTTGTCATGCCCCTTACGGTAGAACCTTCCAAACCTTGCCTTTGCAATGATAATAGGTTTCTTAATCTTTGGATTGAAGATCGGCCTGTTTTGTTGGATAGTGTTCAACACTTGACAAAGTACGTCCTTAGCAATTTCTTTCAAACCGTATGCGATGACCAGTCTGGATACGACCATATCCAACTCTCTTTGGACAGCCGGATGTAATAATAGTAATAATAACATATATTTTTCCAGGATAGCCCTTCAGTGTAAGAGCACTGTTATCAAAGGGGTCCTGTCTAAATAACATAATATAAGGATAAAAAACTAAAATAAGTTAAGAATGACCAGGTAAATTATTAACTACACTATACAAAAAATAGATGCTCGATGAGCACATGAATCCACGGCCATAGGTAAGTGGATTAAGAATCTCTGTGGGACCTGGGTTTAATTCAATGTCTCCAGATAACAAAAGCTTCTTTTCTGGCAAAAGGTACCTTTTAAACTCGTGGATACGCGAAGCGTAGGAACGTGTTTGTTGTGGGCACTCCGATATGCAAATGTGTCACTCACTCACTCAGTCACTCAGGTGTAGATACTGTTTGCAATTAGTTGGCCCGAACGAGAGCACCCAAGCCCGATGCCATGTTGGAATAGTAACCGAGCCCGACACCAAATTGGAATAGTAACCGTGCAGCTGCACGGTTACTATTCAAAGCGAGCATCTTGCCAGCCCGAATTTGATGATTTTGTAGCTTTTACACGACAATAATATTAGGTGTTTTGCTAAAGTGAAGTGGAGTTGACTTGGAATGTTGGAATTAGTACTATGGCCAACTTGAAGGCTGAATTTCAGGAGTATTTGAGTCGTCCAGGCGTAAAAATAATGATCAGGATATGAGCATTTGTTTGCTGGAAAGTGACCTGAAAATGAGTAAATCTCATGCTAATGTGGTAAGCTTTGATGAGAATGTGTCTTAGCGGTAGACCTTAATGAACTTATATGAGCGAAATGAACTATTTTTAATGAACAAAACAGCCATTGAAAACAGTACAAACATCGGCACCATTATATAATATTGTAATTTCATGCATTTTCATAATTTAGTAAACCTGAGGCCAGCCGAAATACTGTTTTAAATAAACGACGCTGTGTCAGCCTTACAGTAGTCTTTAACTTATTGTTTTACTTTCAAAGTTAGGCTGATTAGATCTCCTGTGAGATCCAACGTTCAATCAAGCAGAACCTTCGTTCACAGCTTTGCAGTTTATAGCACTTTCATGTTGAGTTGTCCACGTTCAACCGACATCGAGTTAAGTTTAGACTAAAGTTGAGTTTTCTATACTTTTCTTGCTTATTTTAGTACATTGATCTGAACTCTGAGTGGGATGTGAAATGCAGATAAACTTGGTAAAAACTTCCCAAATACTTGATTTTGATAAGCTTAAATGATTTCTACCCTGTCTTTTGTTTACACTTTTGTTTTCTGATCGAAAAGATAACAGAGATAAAGAAATCCCCTATAAGCTTGTTGGAACACAAATTTATAGGTCGACAGATTTTTTGGATCAACACTGAAAATGTTTGCAAATAAGGCTACTTATTTTGATGTATGTTATCTGCAATATATAGAGACAAGCAGTTACGAAGTGCTGTCTCATAAGAAACCTTACTTATAGCGTTGAGTGAAATGCAATGAAAAAGGTTTGTAGGCTCGTATGACTTGAATACATGCCAATTTTCCCAGCAGGCAGACAAACATCAACATCAAGATCTGGGTGTGTGTGTGTATGTGTACGGGGGGGAGGGGGAAGGAGTACTCTATGGCTTTTTGTCAGCAGGAGTGTCCCCTGACTGTGACCCAAGAACCCTTAGCCTTTACCACTCCATGTTCAGCTGCAATTTTGTCACCCTAGCTATTCTGGATGTATGTCTTTGTAATGTGTGTGCAACAAAAGCTTACGCCTTGTGAGATAAGTGTGACCTTGCGTGGTACGAACCCTGCTTGTTTTAACAGCATTTAATACACCAATAATTAAGAGTGCACCAACATATTTCATCTCTAGATTACTTAATCCACGAGTTTGGCCATAGGTCTCCTTTGATTATTATCAAACTGAACTTGGACAAAAATTCTGGATAACATTTATAATTCCTACCAGAAGGACCAACAATTTTCTTGTTCAAATTTCGTTTAAAAAATAGAGTAAAAGCAGACTCTTCTTCACATGATGAACAAGCTCGACAATCCATAGTTCACTACTGGTAGCCACAGTGAATAAAACAGATGAAACAGGAACACTTTTCTTCAAGAAATGTTTAATTCTGCCTCTTACTTTTCTGTGTTTAACTGATTTTAAAACTTCACGTGGTAATCTAGGTGGTTCACTGTCTCATTTCCTACATGGAGCAGCTGATAAGTATACTGATTAAAGATTAAAGATTTACTCTTAAATGTACCTTGCCTAAGTGTAAACATTGGAAAGATTGGCTTTCACTTCGAGGATTTGCAGAAAAAATACTAGTTACATAATGACCAGGCATAGCTTCTGTGAATCTGTTTTCCATGGTCATGATTTCTTCAACTAAAGCTTTTTGTTTCCACTCTACTAAGAGAGTCATATCTCCTTGAGAGGACCTCTCACATATTGGCGGTGGAATTGACTGCGTTGTACTCTGACTGCATCATCCTTCGAAAGGGATGCATACTCCCGCGAAAGGGCTGCATAATCCCTTGAAAGGGTTGAATTATCCCTTAAAAGGGCTGAATAATCCCTCGAAAGGGATTCAAGTTTCCTTGAGAGGAATGAATTACCGGTGCATTCGTGATTTCTGTGCCATTTGAGTTGCCCAGTGATTGATCATGATGTAATTGGCCTGATTGCAGATTCTTTTCTACATTGCAAAATATTGTTTTAAAATTTGAGTGCATGGCATTAATGTCCTCTGCATCACAAGCAACATTAGGAACCTTTATACGATGCAAGAACAGGAAGGCCAAGACGGGAATGGCAGTGGACGCAGGAAATAAACTTTGCGTACTGTGTCACCAAAGATAAAAAGCTTTACGTTGTGTAATTTTCATATAGGACGGAGACGTCAATATCTCTAGCTTCATAAAAGCTTTTCATAAAACCAATGACATCCCTTTGAAATAGTGCAGAAATATTATCCAGTTAAGCTTAAATGATGGTAAACAGGCGACGAGGAACTTACTCTTGCTTATATATGAAGAAACTAGTCATAAAAAGGGGATAAGTGACGATCTTGGTTGCTTTTCTTTTTTTGCTCCAAATTAGCTGAATTTTTGCATGTGGTCTTCAATGTAATAGAGAAACGTTGTCCTGTATTTTTGCCGCTGGTTTTTGCTTCACTTTATAAAGATGCCGCATGGAAAACCCAGTGATTTTTTGCATACGCAATATCCCAAAAACAAAGCAAAGTTTAGCGGAAAAACTACGGGACATTGCTAAACATACCTAAACAAAACTGCATGTGAAATTTGGAGCATTTTCGACAAAGTTCACTTTTGAGAAAAATACCTAATGCCCTTTTTCAGCCAAGCCCTTCAGATAAACAAAGCCAGGGCCTTTGTTTTGATAAACCTAGCCAATCCTTTGTTATATTAAACCGAAGCGAGCCCTTGTTATTAGTCAAAGTCTCACCTTGGTTTATTATAACAAAGTATTCATAACAAAGGATCAGCTCGCTTTATTATAACAAAGCCCAGTTTCGTTTATGTGAAGGGCTCAGTGGAAAATGGGCATTAGGCATTTTGCTCAAAAGTGAACTTTGTCAAAAAAAGCTTCAAATTTTGCATGCATTATTTTTTTGGGTGTGTTAAACAATGTTTTGTATGTGTTTTTGCTGAGGTTTGCATTGTTTCTGAGACATTACGTATGCAAAAAACTTATATTTGTTGTCACGTCAGCGCACGACCCCAAAGATGTTCATTTCACTAAAAATACAGCAAAATGTTGATTTTTCTTGCAATTTGTAACCTTAAAAAATATATTAATTTCAGCTCAAAAACAGCTAAAAGGTTGAGTCGACATTAATGCGTGATGGCAAGGACGTTGATTTCACTTAGAAACCAGCAAAATGTCAATTTCACGCAGCACATAAGCTCAATGATGTTGATTTCAGGTCCAAATAGGTTAAAATGTTGATTTCACGTTAACGCTTGACCGCAAGGATGTTAATTTCACTTAGAAAACAGCAAAACGGTAATGTCACCCAATGTATAAGCTCAATGATGTTGATTTCAGGTCTAAATAGGTTAAAATGTTGATTTGATGTTAATGCGTGATGGCAAGGATGTTGGTTTCACTTAGAAAAAAGCAAAATGGCAGGAGCCCAAGTTGGGCTTCTGAAAATGGTAATTTCACGCAACGTATAAGCTCAAAAATGTTGATTTCAGGTCCAAAAAGGTGTAAATAAAAATAAAACAAATAAAAACATTTCAATAAACACTTTTCCAAATACAGCAACGTCTTAAATGGCTAAAAATCACAAGATAAATACATAGTTTTCAACAAATGCGATCGTAGCTTTATGTCACGCACTGCCATAACTTCGAAGTTCAAAATGCGTTGGTACTTCTTATGCCTGGTGAGGATAACAACTTTGGTGGCCGTTTAGTTTTGGATTTAAGAATTTGATGACTCCACATGAAAACGCTCTATAAATAGGGCTGACAGATTAACAGATTAACCCTTCTGCGCAACGTATGGGTCTCCATAAATCTGCATGTCCACTGATCCCAGAAGCTCAAAACACTATAAATCATGCTGATTTGAAATAAAATCAACGCAAACTGGATCACAGATCTGTTGCAATCGATCGCTACTTGTTGGCCATTATTGTTTAAATCTAGTTAACAGTTCGAGAAATTCCGCAGAATGTAATCGCAATGCATGCCGCGAAGGGTCTTTACACCTCGTGCACAGGAAAACATGGCGGTCAATAGAAGACAAATTTTATAAGTCTAAAACCAGTTCTCGCTTTCCAAACTTTGACGCTAGCAACGCTTGGCAAATGGGCCACAACTTACCAGAGGGTATTTTGCTTGGGCAAGAACTGCTCTTGGACTTTGCTACCTGGCTCGATCTGACTTTGAATGCCGATAACATGATAACGGTATATCAGCTGCCCTCGAAGTTTCAGAACATGTTTTGAATCTTTAAAACGTGCTGATGACTTATGGGTTTATCGAGGCTTTATGATGCTTGTCAACCACCAGGCAGGCATACCAGGTACTTTAAAATAATGCTTAAGATATTAGTCGACAGAGCTCTAATGCGGCACATCTCTTTTTTGTTTGATGGTATTTCGTTTGATGCTCGATCGATTCGTGTGTTGTGTTCATGTCACAATAACCGATGTAAACAATCTGTTCCCAGATTTCCACTCTATATGCTGTGGGATTTGATTGTGATTTCATACACTATAAACAGTCTGCCTGTTTGCTGTTCAACAAATAAACTCCTAAAGACATGGCTAGGAAAAGCCAAGTTTTTTGCATACGTTTTAACTTGAAAACAAAGCAAAAACCAGTGACAAAAATACAGAACCACATTTTTCTATTACACTGAAGACCACATGCAAAAATTCAGCTAATTTGGAGCAAAAAAAAAGAAAAGCAACCAAAATCGTCACTTATCCCCTTTTATGACTAGCGTCTTTATATGTAAAGCAAACTTTCCTGATCTGTCAGTATTTAATATTGAAAGAATCCAGAATTTCCATATGAAGAATTTATGTGAACGATCTTTGTATTGACCTGGTTCAGATAGCTTTTTGTGAGCAGAGAGTTTTAGAATCGATCCTGCCTGTAGCTGAATCAAATATTTATAATAAAACATTACGTTGAGTTCCCGGTTGTATGAAAACATGAAATAAACATCAATTTGCAAATGTGCATTTCATTTGCGCGATAGCTGCTTTGAAGGCACGTAACAATTGTATTTCCAATCAAAACCTTTCGGAAACCACTCAAAATCATGCAAGATCATTCAAGAACAATGTTTCGGCACATTGATAGCTGTACCTGGTTATACCTGTAACTGTTTATATCAGAAAAAAATAGAAAACTTTGTCTACTCACCAATTCGCGTCACTTTGAAGAGCATGGGAAAACGAGTCTGCAATGTCATACACGGTTAGAGATCGTAGTCATTGATAACGCTCTGTAACGCTGTGCTTCTGCTGGTAAATTTGTATTTTTTTTCTCCATTTTGACAACCAACTCCCTCTCATGAACATTGACAGGTTTGACTAACCGAAAGTCTACTGAAAAATCAATCGCGACTAATCTTCACATATATTGTTGCTCTCAATCGTACAGTTGGTCATTTGGGCATTAATCAGGAAGCGATCTTCGCACATCCGAGGATTGATTAAGTACGAATATTCTTTTGATACACATTTTTGGTTAACGGACAGACTCAATGACACAGAATCTATGGCCCTCCGGCCGTAGATTCAAAAAATGATCTAAAGACTCCCTAAATAGTACCCTACTGCTAATTTGCTTGATTTTTAAAGGTTAAGAATTAAAAGCTGAAGCGCCTGAAAAGTAAAAACTTTTTTGAGCAAAGTCAAGTTTCATTTTCGGCAGAGCAATGGTGGTCCCACTGGGCTTTGAGTGGGGTGATTGGTTTTTTGTAAGTTGTTGCATCCCGTTTGATTGGAAATCGTCTGCCTATATTTACCACTCCACCAGCCTTATTCCCTCGCACTATCTACATTCCCTTGGCATCCCCTGATCTTAATACATTGACGACCATCATAGCAGTCAGCTCTCTTTCTCAAACGACTGCCTTCCAGTTGCTTATCACGATTTGCCCTCAAAGGATAGCATTAATTTGGCTTTGGCCAATGTGGCTATTTTTGTCACATGTTTTACTCATTCCTCCCTTGGTTATTTCATTGGTTTGGAGAAATCCACCTTCATACCCTGCAAGCAAGTTCCCTGGCTGGGTTTCATTTCTGACTCTGAAAAAAGGGCTTTTATTTAATTACCTCGCCAAAAGGAAAAATTTCTTATCCTTCTCAAACAAGCCCTTGAGTCTGAAACCTTAGACCTGGTTACTCTCCAAAGTCTGGGTGGAAAATGTATTTCGATGGCTCTGGCTGTTCCTGGAGCGAGGCTTTATACAAATGAAATCAATATGGCTATCCCTCGTGCGGTGCATTCCTCATGCCCAGTCTAGATGTCTGGGGTTTTATGACAAGGATTAGAACATTGGCTCTTTTTAGAGTCATGGAATGGCTTTCTTCCCTGGCGTTGAGAAAAGCACTGCCATGTCCAGCTGTTTTTGGACTCTTCCTCTTTTGCTTGTGGGGATGTTTTAAGTCCTGATGCCATTAATATCAATATTTGTGATTACTGGGAACCCCATATTATTGGAGCTGACGTTGCCATAAGGAAACTCTCACCCTTAACAATGTCTTACAGTCCTTCGGGAATAATATTAGAAACTCTTGGGTGGATGCATTTGCTGACAGCCAGGTTTTGCTTTATTCTTGGAACAGGCGCAGCTCCCATTCCCATTCCTTAGTTACTGCTCTTAAGTGTCTGTTTGAAACTATCATGAGCCTTAACATTAATCTGCACATTCATTTTGTTCCTGGTCCTGATAACCCTGCAGATGCTCCCTCTCATTGTCTCAATCTTCAGGACTCAACGTTAAGCCCAGCTATGTGGACTTTGGTTTAAAGTTTGTAGGGCGGCTCTCGGGGACCCTCCAGTGATCTCATGGCGTGATCTTCCAATGTACAAACTGACTTGGCTGGCTATCCTCTACCCTTTTTCTTTGAGAGTCTGATGGCAAATGCGTTGGGAGTGAATGTGTTTGCACAATCCCCCGATCTCTACGGTCCAGATGTTTTCATGAATCCTTACGTTTTCCCACCAATTTGTCTTATTCCTCAAGTCTTAAAGTATCTTAACTGTTTGAAATTGTCCTACACTCTTGTAATTCCAGATGTCGTTCCACGGCATTTTTGGTGGCCTTTGCTGCTGTCGCGTGCTCTTCCAGTTGTATGTTGGCCGCCAAAGGGACAACTGGTATTTTTCTCACTCCCTCGAAGGATGGTTTTTCATATAGCAAGCCAATTCCTTGGGACCTTTGGGTTTTCCGTATTTCCAATAAATAGGTTTATAGTCACTTCATCTAGTTTGAGGATTTATTGAACAGAATGAATTATCCATTTGCGGTATTTTGAATGTTTTGTAATTTTATATTTTTCACTAAATTCGAAGAATTTTGTTCCAGCTGTGTATTAATTCTGTGTTAATTTTCTTCGTGCCTCCTGTTTCCAATAGCATCAACTATCCTTTTTTACATGTCGCTATTAAATCAGTCAGCCATTTACTTTCTATTCCTTCCTTTAAGGACCTTCCCCAGGCTCAGCAAATTTTTACCCCACCTGTAGCCTGCCCATCATGTGCTTATGCCAATGACCACTTTTTTGGATTTTGCCAAATGTGTGGGTACCAAAGAAAGTTCATTCCTCAGAACCCTGCCTCAAGAATAGCACTCGCTCTTGCAGCTATTGATACTCATTTGCAGCAGCTTAAACAGACAGTTCAAAAGTCTTCGCACTCAAAGCAAAAGTTTTCCTTGTGCATGGAATTTGAAACCTTCTTAGCCTCGCTACCTAATGCTAGGTCTATTTTTTCTGCCACTCCTGAAGATGTTTTGCAGTTTTTAGTGTGAAAAGACTGTCATGGTAAAACAGTCATTCATATTCCCAGGTGTCCACACTCTCCTAACAAGGATGCTGCAAATTGCACGGTCCCCAAACAACTTGCATTTAAAATTGTTGATTCCTGTATAGGAAAGCTTCGTACCATCTTCAACGAAACAGGTCGCTCTGGGGACTGGAATGGCCTGCTATGTTTTGAAAATCCAGCTGCATCGACTGCGGTACAAAGTTACCTAAAGGCTATATCTGAGGAGCAGTTACAAGCTCACATCGTTCCTAAGCAGGCTGTCCCGTTTTTTCTGTCAAAGCTTTTGCTTCTGGCATGATTATGGGATAGAAAGATGGCAGATCCTTCAGTTAGTCCTTGCGGTCTTTTTATTTTAGCTTGAGACCAAGCATTTTTAAAACTCTCTTCTTTAGTGCGGATGGAGGGTCTGATTTCGGTCGTGTTCAAATGGCAGAAATTCTGCATTTTCCTCAGGACGATGGTTTCCTGTTTAACCATGTTTGGGGGAAAACCTTGAGAGACGGTGCTTCTAATGTCTTTGGAATTCATTGTCATTCAAATCCCCAGCTTTGCCCGGTTAAAGCGATTGAGACATATGCGACTATCGCTTCTGAACTCCACATATCTGTTATTAATGGTTATCTCTTCCCCCCACTAATCATCAGGGCCATATCCTCAACAAGGCATTTACAAGTTCTACTGCAGAAATCCGCCTGAAAGTCTATTTGAAGGACACAAAGATTGATGAAGGCGAGACTTTGACAGTTTCCACTCAGGATCCACTGTAACTCTCACTTTATCTGGGTCTCAGTTAGCTGATGTGATGTCCCACGTGGGCTGGAACGATAAAGCTACTGCCTTATATTACATGAAATTGGCAGAAGTTCTCTGTGGAGGCTCTCATTCAGATTTATTATCTTCAACTGAATTGGCCACTTCCATTTCCAACACTATATGAGGATCTTAACCATTTAAAAAATTTTGTCTCTGCATTCCCCGAGGCTTAATTTCTGTTAAATTGGTTTTTAGTATGGGGCTGGTCTCTTTTTGAGGTTGGGCATGTGTTTTGCAGGTCATTTGGGTATCTTCCACAGTGTTTTAGGGTTATCTTCAACTAGAGACTGTTAGTGCCCAATAATAGGTGAAAGGGAGACTGATGAGAATAGATAACTTTTTTGCTCGTCTAGGATGGTGAATTGATCATAAATGTACGTGTTATCATTTATTTTCAGCTTGTCAATGGCTTTTTTGGTTTAGGCACACTCTTTTGTGGTAAAGCTCTGTTACAGAGAACTTTTGAAAACCTGCCTCTGATGCACCATGAAGTTTTCTGAAGTTGATCATTTCAGAAATAGCACGTATGTGGCCCAAATTTGGAGAACACAAACTAAACTCTACCACATCAAAAGTCAACTCTTGTCTTCACAGCAAAATCTAAGAAACTTCAAGATCTTGTCACTATTTGTTGAGTTGTGCGATCTTTCTTACAACTGCCACCACTTCCAGTCAACCATTTTGTAGATACTTCACTGATGTGACACTGATGAAAATGAGGGAAGTCACTTAATGGTATGCTTTGGGGCTTCACTTGTTTGATCTTGAATTGTGTTCTCCATTGGAAAATTGATTTCATTCGAGTTGGGCTTTTCATCAAAGTACAAGAACCAACCTTGCTTGGTATTAGCATGTTTTCTGCACCCTCTAACTTTGAAACCCATCACAGTCACACTCTTGTATTTGGCAGTGATATAAACTGTTGGTTTCATCCTTTTCTAAGTGAGGTTGTTTTGGTTTTGCTGATGCTCAATCAATATCTGACCAATTAACTTTGCACTTCTTACTCGTTTTGCCTTTTCACGAGCATTTGGGTGACATAATCTCCTTTAAATCAGAACCAAAACCAAGGGGCTGATGACAAATAAAGGACCTGCAAGCATCTTTGAACTTGCCAAGGCATGCCCTTACTTACTTACTATTTAGTCATTTTATTTGTTAGATTTTATGTATAGTGTAATGAGAGCCACTAGTTTGTCAGTGCTAACTTTAAAGTGTTTTCACCCTTGTTAATTAAAGTTCTTCCTCTTCTTCTTCTTCTTGCCTGCCCTCATTACTACTGTGTGAAATTCATGACAGTCGGATGCAACCAAACTTGCCCAAGCAGGTCTGTCTGCACCCTATTAGTTGTCTTGATTCAAAAAAGACATCTTAATTTGGGAAAAAAAAATAGCAAATGCACAACAAAGTGGTCCTAAATCTGTTCCCAAATGACCAATTTGAGAACAATATGTTCCATTCACAGATAAGAATTCCGAACAAAACACTCCCAAATTATCAGTTTGGGAACAATATGTTCCATTCACAGATTGCAATTCAGAACAAAACAGTTCTAAATTATCAATTTAGGAACAAGGTGTTCCATTCTCATTAAGGAATTCAGAACAAAACATTCCTAAATTAGCAATTTGGGACCAAATTGTTCCATTCACAGATGCAAAGTCGCAACAAAATAGTCCTAATTTACCAATTTGGGAACAATGTGTTCCATTTACAGATAGGAACTTGGAATGAAACAGCCCTAAATGATCGATTTGGGAACGTGTCCTGTGCACAGATAGGAATACGGAACAAAATAGTCCTAATTTACCAATTTAGGAACAATGTGTTCCATCCACAGAAATGAACTTGGAACAAAAAAGACCTAATTTATCAATTTGAGAACAATATGTTCCATTGATAAGTTAATAAAGATGGTGAATTTTAAGCTCGGTAATAAAATGTGAAGGTGAATTAATCAACATGACATTAGCGTGGGACAAAGAAAAATTCTGAGTCCCCGACAGGAATCGAACCCATGACCTCCTGAACACCGGGCGGGCGCTCTATCCACTGAGCTACGAGAACTCATGGAGAGCAAGGCCGTTTAACTCCATGAGTTCTCGTAGCTCAGTGGATAGAGCGCCCGCCCGGTGTTCGGGAGGTCATGGGTTTGATTCCTGTCGGGAACTCAGAATTTTTCTTTGTCCCACGCTCATGTCACGTTGATTAATTCACCTTCACATTTCATTACCAAGCTTAAAATCCACCATCTTTATTAACTTATCACTACTCACGATGACTTCAATAGCGTTGATCCTAGCAGTATGCAGGACACCTGTCATATATGAACTCAGTTAAATGGCCTTGCTCTCCATGAGTTCTCGTAGCTCAGTGGATAGAGCACTCGCCCAGTGTTCGGGAGGTCATGGGTTTGATTCCTGTCAGGGACTCAGAATTTTTCTTTGTCCCACACTCGTGTCATGTTGATTAATTCACCTTCACAATATGTTTCATTTACAGTTGGGAATTTGGAACGAAATTTTCCTACTTTACATTACAGTGAACATTTTGTTCCTACCATGTAAAAAGGCTGGTCATCTTTTAGTCAAAAGGAACACAAAAACAAGGAACAGTCCATACTAGCAGACCGTTTTTTTTTTTGACATGTTGGAACAGCCACTGAGACTTAAAATCAGTTAAAAATGATGCAAAGACTTATTATAAATACTAAAAAAAGCGTAAGATAAGTGCCAAGGTAAAATGGAAGCAACCTTTAAAATCTGGTGAAGTACATTTTGCTCAAAGGCAGCAAAACACGCAATGATAAATTTTGGGAAACGTAGATCATTTCCCAAAGTTCGTTCCTTTTACTATTCTTCGTTAAATCTGTTTAAACTTTAGATATCACGACACATCATTGTCACTCCATGGCGTAAAAGATGTAGAGGCATTTAGAAGTTGAAAAAAGTAAAGATAAATGGTCCAAACTGTTCTCTCGTAAAGAGAAGGCACTTGAATGAGACATGGAAGGGAATGACTAAGTTAAACCTATACATTTTTCAAAATCTGTGAAAGCCATCCTTTCCAACGTGCTAAGTAAAAAGTTTCACTAACAGCACTGGAAGTTTCCACCAAAGGTTTTCCTTATTTTGGCAGTGCACTCGTAACTTGAGAAGAGCACTTGGGCTCTCTTCCACAGGCTCCCTGAAAAACATGCAAATTACCAGCTTCTTACACACACCATCCAAGAGAAGGAAGAAGAGAAGTGGTGGAAACAACAACTACACAAGGCAAGAGCTAAAGAACTGCTGCGAAAAGTATCAAAGCAGTAACAATTCCACGGTTTGCTTGAAGTCAAAGAGGGGATGAAGGTCCTGTGCAACAACCTAAAAATTCATCACAAGCCCTGGGCACTTTCAACACTGCAGAAGCTGTCCAAGAACAAATCAAGGTATGCACCTCTCATGGACTGTTAAGAGAAGAGCAGCACTACCTGGTCAAAAGCATTGTTGAAAGGCTCCCCGTGTTGCCTGTCCCCAGTTCAGAGTCTGAGGAAGTACAGCAACATACACATGAGAGGGACGAGGAACAGAGTATTTTCATCACCCAGCAGCATACAAGTAGTGAAGTAGAGAAATAGAAGAAAACAGAGTATTTTCACCACTCTTCTTCTGAGGGCAAGTGGTGCGTCTCTGCCTCATTCAAGCTTTGACGACTGTGCAGTTTCTCCTGCACTACTTCGAGCTAACACTAGCAACAACAAGCCAAAAAGGCAATCCACTAGCCAACGAGTAGTCAATAAATCACAATACATTCTAACTTGGTACTTTATTAGTCAAAAGTGAAAAAAAGCCATAGGTGATCATTTTCATTAGTTTGATAATTTTCCACATCAAGTAAATAGAATTAAGGCAATCAGAATGCTGCATGTACCTGTGATAACCCCTTGGAAGAATAGACCTTCGCATCTAAGAAATTAGAGTTTATTACAGTTTGACCATTTATAAAACGCATTCCACAGATATGTTAATAAGCCAGCTGTTTGTTGAATTATCACAATTAAATGGTCCTCTGCATTTTACTTGGTGTGCATTTTTTTTTTAATTGCTAACCAAACGTCACATTGAGTCCAGCCCTTTTCTTTAGAGAGTCCACCATTCTTCCATCTTGAAATTTGAAATCAAGGTCTCTCAAAAAAGAAGTCCACTGTCCAAACCTGTGCTTAGTTATCCCTTTCTTTAGGAAATCGTCCACTTCTGCTATGAATTTCAAAACATGACAAATAATAACAATAACCAACTTTATTTATTGAGGGTAGCACACAACAGTAATCGCTGAAAAACCAGTGGCCCTCATATAAATATTTACAGAACAAAAAGACATGTTAATTCTCAAATATGAAACGATTATATAAAAAAACTAAGATATGAGATACTCTAAAATATTTAAAAAATAAAGAAGCCTTGACTGTGCTCTGTTCTGTTGTATAGCATGCAGGAATGGGTGGAGCACGAAAGAAGTCTAGGGGAAAACACGAGATGTAGTCAAGTGTTTTTCCCTACTTCTTGAGTGCTCTACCATGAAACATACATACATTTTTGTTTTTGTTTTCAAATTAAAATTAAAATTATAACATGCCCGTGGATAGCTGAGCTAATCTAGGCCGGTCATGTTTTCACGAATTATTAATATACAACTAGGTACAACTAAATACAACTGAAGGCAACAAGAGAACTAAAGAGACTAAAATTGACAACAATTACTAGAGACAACCAATAAACTAAAGGTGTTACAAATAATAATTAACAACTGTCAATAAATCCAACCTACAAGAGAAATTATCCAGAGCTTTTAACAAGCTGGATTCCGACTTCACAAGAGCATCGTAGCTGTCCCTGAGGAATTGGACATCATGTGTGCTCAGTAAAGCAGTGGCTGCCGCTTTGTGGTAATCCTTCTGTTCTGCCATTTTGGATTTGAGGAACTGAAATTCCTTCTTCGGATCATTCAGTTGACTCTTTAAATCATCGTTTTCTTTTCTTAGCACTTTCACTTTGTCTCCCATTAGTCAACAGAGAAATAAGGAAATGTCTAACCTAGCCTAACAGTAAATACACAAGAGAGAACGCGGAGACCTAGCTGAAGCGTGCCACTCCTTCAGTTTCCTACTGCTTCCTAAGTGCTTTACAACAGAACAGAGCACAGTCGAGGCTTCATTATTTGTTTTATGATAGAGAATCCGATTTCCCCACGCATTCAGCTGAATTTTCAAACCAAACTTTATTTTCCAAATGAGAAAAAGTGGCGCCAGCCGTGCACTGTTCTCTGATAAAGCAAGCTAAAATAAGCCAATCACAATCCTTGTTAGAATTGTTCAAACAATCGCATTGGCTAACGAAGCGCCAGCTGTCCATCACAAACTAGACTTCAGCTAAGCTTTCAGTTTCAAGTAGTTTCGAGAGGCTTTCGAGAGAAGAACAATGACTTCAAAGTTTGCTTTTTAGTGAATTTTTAAATACGGATCTAAAGGCAGGTAAAGGTTTATAGAGGCCCTGTTAGCGGGGGTGCCCATGTCCCCTGTCTGAGTTTCACAAACAGCTAGGTCAGCACTTCGCAAGGTTCTTATGTCGTCTGTCGGAATTTTGTCTAATTAATAATAATAATAATA
>Ga0126339_10001375_pt1 | contig 16394 bp, 11 predicted proteins | sample OrbTmetagenome_2_FD_92532 | JGI IMG/M metagenome (GOLD analysis project Ga0126339, IMG submission 92532) | Coral microbial communities from Petempiche,Puerto Morelos, Mexico - Orbicella T R C metagenome | ecosystem: Host-associated > Invertebrates > Cnidaria > Coral | place: Petempiche,Puerto... | reverse complement strand
GCGACCCCATTGCTGTTCCATGCAACTGTTTGTAGTGTTTACCGTTGTACTGAAAGTAAGTCGATGTAAGGCAAAGGTTCAGTAAGTCCATGATGTCTTCTGTAGGTAACGGTAGTTTAACAGAAGATTGTTGCATAGCGGTCTTGGTACACTGTAATGCCAATTGAAGTGGAATACTGGTGAACAGTGATATCACATCAAAAGACACAAGTTTGTAGTCGTCAGGTATCTGTACTGTCTTAATAGCGTCAATAAAGTTCTCCGTAGATTGTAGTTTGCGTCTTGATTTGTCAGTGAGGGGTTGCAGTATGGTCGTCAAGTACTTAGATAGTTGATACGTAGGGGACCCACAGAATGACACTATAGGCCGCATCGGTATACCAGGTTTGTGCAGTTTTGGTAGTCCGTAAAGTTTCGGTGGTTGAGGTACTGAGCACCTCAGTCAATAGTAGCGTTGAGTGTCAATAGTGTCAGTCTTTTTAAGCGTAAGTATTTTGCTGTTAAGTTTATGTTGAAGTGCTGGGGTCGGGTCGCGTTTAAGTTCTTCGTAAGTTTGTTTGTTGTTAACATGTGCGTCCTGAAAATACTAACGTACTGAAAAAAAGTAAGTAAAATATGGAGTCGCACTAACATACTGAAGGAAAGTTGATAAAATTTGTGGCCGTACTAAGAGTCTACTAACACACCAAAGGAAAGTAAGTAAAATATGCAGTCATACTAACGTACTGAAGGAAAGTTAGTGAAGGTGGCCGAACATGGTTTTCAAACGTGCTTTTGCCGATGCGATTCAGCGTGTGCACAAGGATTGCAAAAAACAAACATGTTGTCAATAAAGCGATCACTATTTGCCCAATGCCCGCATTATCTGTGCTATTTTTCTCTATAATTGAATGCAGTGTATTGACTGTTTTAATCTTTTATTGCAAAGATATGTTACAAAAGGTAACGATGCAAAGAACCCAGCAATTCTCAGCTTTTTCGTTGTTACCAAAAGAACCCAGTTAAATGCAGCGCATGCATAGTAAGTCAAAAACTTGCAATTAAATGAAAAATTCCTTTCTCGAAAATACGCCTTTTTCTCGAGAACCACTCATTAGAATTTCATGAAATTTGGCACAAAAATACTTTAGGAAATAAGTAACTGGAGTACTGAAAAAAATTGAACTTTAACAAAGGAAATTCTGGATATTCCAGTGAACCTTCAACAAGGGATAATTAAAGATCTCTCTGTGAAATTATTATAAAAATGGTGTTAACTTGTGAGTATCGTTACAAGCTTGCTGCCTGCAAATTATAAAGAAAATCTAATGACTAGATTTTCTACAAAATCAACAAAAGCGATTTTAAAGGCCCGTTTATATTTGTTCATGTTGCCATGGCAATGGTACATACATCAGCTAAGCTATCAAAAAACCAAAGTTTGCGTTGTTAACTTGCTTGCTGCCAATTTTGGCAACCAAGGGATCAAGGGTTTTAGAGAAAAAGGTGAATGAAACAGGTATCAAAAACTGTGTTCAGCCACCTGAAAAATGCGGCCACACTAACGTACTGAAGGGAAGATATGCGGTGGTACTAACGTAACTATAGGTACTTGACCACAGTCTCTGTTTCAAATTATGACTATTGACAACGTGGACAATTGCAACACTTAACTACCATGTTTTTTTTTAAGTCCCACAACACATAGTATTACGGGCAAGCATAATTTGGAGCATACATGTAATAGTTGGATTTTGAGGGAAATATGAACCAGCTCTAAGCCAACCCTTAAAATACCAAACTACTGTAAATTCCCATTTATAAGCCCTCCCAGATATAAGGCCCTCTGGTTATAGGTCCCTCTACCTGTAAAGCTCCTTTGGATCTAAACACCCCCCCCCTTCTAGTTTGAAATGAAATGAATTTGATTAATAATGATCTTTTAAAGTTTAAATAAAAGTCAGTACATGAAAAACATATTTCAATCAACATTGCACTAGCTCATTTCGAAACATTTTTTTATTCTTCTTATAAGCCCCTCCCTGGATATAAGCCCTTCTGTTTTTAAGCCCATCAAACCCTATGTATGTTCTCTTACAATAGCCCACTTAATCCAAATAACGGACACTTTCCTCTGACAAGAGTGACATGCTCCAATACCAAGTTGACCTCACTTTACAGATACTTATCATCTTTAACAGTTACTGTACACGGTATATGCTAATTTTTTCCCAATCAAACGGAAAGAGTAAGTAGAAAGCAAAGTTATCAGAGACTGTTGTGGAAATATTAGTTTCTACTATTGATGACACCTCTTAGATATTTACTGGTAGTGTGATTTTAAACTATATAGCATGCTGAATGACGGTAGGTTCCCATATTTTCCTCTCACCCAAAAAGAAAAAAGAGTTAAAATCATCAAAATTTAATGATAACAGAAAAGTCTGTGATGCTTATTCTAAGAGGCTACATAAAAAGTACACCCGGCCGAATTCCAGACAATGCTTCTATTAATGGTGAAAACTTGAAGTGAAAAAAAATCAGCAATCAGGAAAATTTTACTTCCTCCAGCATATCAAGCTACACAAAAATGGTGTGTACCAATATTCGCACTTTCCTTAAAACGTTAGCAAGTCACCAAATTTACTTTCTTTGAGTAACTATGTTAGCATGACTGCTAATTTAACCACATTTACTTTCCTTTGTACATCAGTACATTTGGATGGTCGCATATTTCACCAAATTTACTTAAGTTCCTTAGTGCCTTAGTACATTTCTTTGACCCTTCTTTCAGTTCAAAGCTTTCTTTAGTACGTTAATACAACCCCTGTTTCAAAGCTTTCTTTGGTATGTTAGTACAACCCTTGTTTTAATGAAAACTTTCCTTAGTACGTTAGTTCTACGCTTGTTTCCATTTAAAACTTTCTATTGCATTCATAACTGCATGGAAACAACAGAAATAACACTTAAATTTTATTTAGATTTTTCGGCAAATGCGTCAAGTACTTAGTACAGGAAAAATTGAAATAACCTTTTCCTATTCTGTGCTTGGTATGATCTAGATGTGTGATCTTAGAACCATAGAGTTCATTTTGTAATGAATGCATTCAGGCTTAGAGTTGAATAAAAACTTCTACAACAGACCGAAAACTGTTGGTAACCATGGTAACATGTCACTGTTTTATATGAATGTGCAAGAGAAGAAGTACAAAGTGATCGGTGGTAAACACAGAGCAAGTGCTCTACGAAAACTCCTATGGTAACACAAGGTTCATAAAACGGGCATCAGTTGTAAATTTGTGCTGATTTCGTGTTTGGGTAATGCACCTTCATTTCAGCAATACTTTATAACCATTAAATGAAAGAGGACAAAAGGCATCCTAGCAATTGTGGCACGAACAGGAGGAGCAGGCAGCACTGATTCTTCTACTGGATCTCCGAAGTAGCTGCACAGGAGAAGGATCCTCTGTTGTGCTTGGCAACACAGACTCGGGTGGCTCAGCAGAGGAGCAGGCAGCACTTACAGGGCATACGGGGGCACTGCTGGTACTATGCTCTTCGTGATCCGCTGCACATGAGATGGAGTCGGCTACTGGAACATCGTCAGGGACTTCATCACTTTGGGACTGAAAAGACTCTCCAGTAGCGCAAAGATGACAACTGTTTCTCCGAAGTGTTCCACCTTTCTCAGTGGCTACCAGGTATGAACGTGGGGTATCTGCCACATGTTGGACAATGCCTGGCATCCAGGTACCACTAGCTGGATTGAAGACTCGAATGTGATTTTCTGGGAGCAACGAATGAAGTGGCTGCCGGGCTGTTTCATCATTTTGCACCTTCTGCTTGTCTTGTCTGAGTTGCAGTTTCACGTTGATGTCTCCATCTGCAGAGATTGAGGGCTTTGACACAGCTGGTAGATTTGTCTGATATACTTGGCCATTCAAAAGCTCTGCAGGGGAAGGTAAATCATGACCGAGGGGGGTACTACAGAGAGAAAGCATAGCCAAATGAGAGTCCTAGCCAGATTCCTTACACTTGTGCAAAAGATCCTTCACAGTCTGCATTGTCCTCTCACTAAAACCATTGGACTGAGGATATGGGGGCCTGGATGTGACGTGAGTAAATCCATAGCTACGACTGAACTCTTGGAAGGCAGCAGATGTATACTGTAAGCCATTGTCTGTTACCAGTTTACTTGGGATCCCATGTTTTTTGAAGACAGATTTCAGATGTGCAATGACTGCAGGTGACTGGATGCTAGTGAGCTTTTTTACCACAGGAAACTTACTATAGTAGTCAATGACTAACAAGTAGTTGGCATTGTTCCAGTAGAATATATCAGAACCTAAGGTGTGTCATGGCTTCTGCGGCACATCATGAGGCAGCAAAGGTTCCTTGACATTCAACTTCTGGTCACACTGGCATGGGCGCAGCTCTTAACCAGCTCTTCAATATCATGGTTGATGTTTGCCCAGAATACTGATCCCTTTGCCCTGAGCTTGCATTTCTCAGCACCCTCATGGGCATAATGTAGCTGTTTCAGGACATGAGATTGAAGAGACCCAGGGATTACAATACGCGTGCCCTTCAGGATCAGGCCATCAGCTACGTTAAGCTCATCACAATAGTTCCAGTAAGCATGAAGATAGGCAGAGCAGTTAGATCTCTTTTCAGGCCATCCATGCTTAACGATTTCACGCAGGGCTGATAAGGTTGTATCTGTATCAGTTTCTTCTCTTATCTGGGCCACTCTTGTTGGGCTTGCATTAAGATGAAGATGGACCTCGTGTACAGATACATCAGGCCCTCTTACATCTTTACCATAACATGAGCTGATTCTTGAATGAGCGTCAGCAACAGGTATGTCCTTTCCGGGGACATATTTGATTTGTGTGTCGTACTTCTGTATGGGCAGCATCATCCTAGCGATGCGGGGTGGTGCACTTGACAGATACTTTTTGAAGATAGCTTCTAGCGGCTTGTGGTCAGATTCCACAACAACGGGCCGGCCATAGGCATAATAATGGAACTTCTCCAAACCAAACAGGACAGCGAACATTTCCCTCTCAATGTTGGAGTAGCAACTCTCAGTTGTGGTCAACAACTTGCTAGCGCACTCCACTGGACCGTTGGCTTGTAGGAGAACAGCACTTAAACCCCTCAATGAGGCATCCACCTGAATGGTTACGGGCTGGGTACTGTCAAAGTACTGCAATGAGGTAGGGGTCCTGATTGACTTCTTGATGCGGTCTATGGCAGACTGATGTTCAGGACTCCAGACAAATTCACTTGTTTTCTTGGTGAGTGCCCAGAGACTAGCTGCCATGTATGCCAAGTTATGAATGAAACGACTCAGGAAGTGGACCATCCCAAGGAATGTTTGTAGATCTGCAAGGCTGGTTGAGGGGTCCATAGACATTGTGGAGTCAATCTTCCGTGGATCAGGCTGGAGACCTTCAGCACCTATGATATGGCCAAAGAAGGGAATTCGAGTGCACCTGAATTTACATTTGTGCAGGTTGAAGGGAAGACCAGTCTCACGAGCACACTGAAGAACAGCATGAAGGTTTTCATCATGATCGCTAAAATCACTGTTGTAGCCATACACAACAATGTCATCTGCAATTCCAGTGACACATGGTAAGTCACCAAAGGTTTCGTGCACTTTCCTTTGGAAAATGTCCTGGGCACAAACTAGGCCGAAAGGCAGATGTAAAAATCTGTATGTTCCAAACGGTGAATTAAAGGTTGTCAACGGCGAGCTTTCCTGGGTAAGCTTGATATTCCAGTAACCGCGGTGTGCATCAAGAATCGAGAAGCATTTAGCACCATTAAGTTTAGGTAGAACATCCTCTAGTGTAGGTGTAAAGTAGTGTGGGCTCTTGATAGCACAGTTCAGATTTTTAAGGTCCAGGCAAAGCTGCAGTGCACCAGTGCTCTTTACAAGGGAGTTGACCCAGTCAGCAGGCTCAGTAACTTTTGCTTAGATTTCTTGCTCAACCAATGAATCAATTTCCTTCTTCAAGAGCTCCCTGAGGTCCTCTGGAACTCTTTGTGGAGGGTGCACAACTGGAGGAACAGCAGGATCAACTGTAATGTGATATTCGCTCTGAAAGCAACCAACACCTTGAAAGCAATCCTTGAACTGTTTGAGCACCTGCTCTTCAGCAACTGGATCTCGGTCGCAGATAGGTCAAGGTGGAGTGCTTGGCTTGGAAGCCCCTTCGTGGTTTGTGATACTGAAATTCATAGTTACCAGGTTCAAATCTGTGCATGTTGGCAGACCTAATATGGTTGGACCATCAGCATCAACAATATTGAATGGGCATGATTTACAAGAGCCACCATAATCCAGTTCGAGTACACAAGTGCCATGATGACCAACAGCATGTCCACCAAACGCAGTGATGATGGTGCTAGATGGTGTGAAGCTAGTGGGAATGCCACCAGGGTTACAGGATGCATTTGGGAAGAGCGACTTGTACCTACTCAGAAAGATAATGTTTCCCTCAACCTTACACAAGAGCAGTTTCTTACAGTGATCTGAGACCACTTCTACCTTTAGGAAGGCTTGAGTCTCATTCTTGGTGATCTGATTAACTGACAAGGTATGGAAGTATGGCTGATCTGGAACTTGGCTGTCTTCACTTTGATCACGAGCCTGAAGGCTATGGAAATGCTTCTTTCTATCAGATTTCCCTTTTGAAGGTTTAGGAAGCTTTTGACGACCATGCTTAGTCTTCCCCTTTCTGTCAGACTTCGATAAATGACAGACTTTTCTCCAATGGTTCTCTTTTCCGCATGCACCACATTTTGAACCATAAGCAGGACAAAAAGATTGCTCAGAAATTTCGTGCTCGGTACCGCAACATCCACACAAACAAACGGTGGGGCCGTAGGGCCTGATGGGAGGATCACAATTTAGCGTGTCAACGTGACTTGAAGTACGAGGTGAAATTTCTGTAATTTAGTTACTTGTTACCTCTTCAGTCTGGGCGATATCCAGAGCGGTATCAAGCATTAGAGTGGCGTCCTTGTCTAGGGGCTTGGTTTGGGTACACTTGGAATTAGATCCAAAGATAAGAGCATCGATGATATGCTCATCAGGGCTCGTAAATCGACATTCTTCGACCAGAATTCAAATTTTCTTCACAAATGAATCCACTGTCGTGCCAGGTTCTTGCTTCAGGGTCCTGAGCTTGTACCTTGAGAGCTGAAAGTTGCTCATTGGAGATGAGTAGTTCTCAAAGCGAGTCCAGTAGGTATCGAGTTTCTTCTTCTCCACGGCAGATAAGGCCCACATGGAAGGTAATTCGATGCCATCATCACCTGAGCAGATGAAAAGGTAGCTCATTTGTTCTTCCGATTTTTCTTTCAGTGGGCCAGAGAAGTAAAATTCGTATCAAGCTTTAAACTTCTTGAAGGCTTGTGGAGTGTCCTGTGAATGCCAATCCATGGTTGGGATTGGTAAACTTGCGAGTTCTGCCATCTTGGTTCCGACGAGCGTAAAACAGGATTAACTATCGGCCTGGTTTGCTGAAGATACAGTAGCGGTGAGCAGTTGACAAATTGACAACCACTCCTGACGCCATGTTGTAGTTGTTAAGGAAACTAGGAGGCATACGGCCAAGGAAAAACACACACTTCAATCACACAAGCACAATGTAGAAAAAGTCACAAGTTGCATTATCAATACTGCTTATATATACCGGGGGCCTAGGAACTAACAAGCGACCGCAGACCAGAAGCCGAGACAGGTTTCTTAGCGATACTACGACAGTTCATAAAAGGGGCACCAGTTGTAGATTTGTGCTGATTTCGTGTATGGAGAAGATAATGCACCTTCATTTCAGCGGTACTCTATAGCCATTAAATGGAAGAGGACAAAAGGCATCCTAACAATTGTGGCATGCATAATTTGCATTCGATGGTAGTTTGGCTCTGTGGTATGATGGTATGAAAGCATAAAAATAATACCCAAATGCAGTCAGCAGGGTAAAATTAAAAAAGTCATAAAATACTGAAAGTCAAAAACATACTGGCTGGGTAAGTCTGAGAAATTATGAAACAGCCATAATATCCACCTTTTGGTGTAATTTCCAGAGGTGAATATAAGAATTGGACTTTCTGATTGGTTAAAAAAGCTCATCATGTGACGCTTTATTCACCCCACTGGAGCTTGGTGACTAAGTTCGCCATCTTTGCCATCTCAGCAAGTAAACATGGCGGACACTTGCTGAATGAAGTTTTCATTTATTCGAAAGGCATCACTCAACTCAGGATATTAGAAAGGATGGAGAATTTTCAAAGTGACCGCTGTCGCCCTTGGACCAAAAATTTTTCCAAGAACTTGTATTCAAGGCATTTAAGAATCATAAACGCAATGGTTACGTTGATCGATCGATTGACTGACATTTGTGTTCCTTCAAACTAAAGATACTCATTTTTAGACGATGATGGCAGCTGTGAATGAAGTCAACAACGATAAAACAAAGGAACCGGATGAATTTATTTTCGTAGTTCTTCGCTCATTTGTTTTACTGCCGAACTCGATGAGTAAATTGATTCACAATCAATGTACATGTAAGCTTATTATTAAAAGTATGGCAGCACATGTGTATTACGTCTGTGTTTTATGTTTTAGTCTGTTATTTTTTAGTCCTTTATATTCACCTCTGAAAATTATACTAAAACAATTATTCGCCTCAGGCTCAGTGAACTTTGGTGAATATTCACCTTGATTTCATCTTGGTGAATATTCACCAATGTTCACCTCGCCTTTGGCGAATAATTGTTAATTAAAATACTTCAGAGCAATGGTATCTTTTGGATGATCTTGTTTCATTGTTACAAATTGGACAATTTAGTAATTTAAAAGTTATCTTGCTAGGCCAGTCTCTATGACTTTATATTCTTTCCTTACTTTAGACAATTCATTATTTTGTTTCATAGTTTCCTCCTGATTGTGTCTCTGAATTGTTCCTAAAATCTATGTAGGGGCAATTTCAGGGGAATGAATTACAGTACTAAAAGCAAATTAGCTATAGTTTAACTTAATATTATAACAGTCCATTCCTTGGTTGTCGTTTTAGACTCTGCTTACTCTCTACATGTTTCATTGTGTTACAGGTGAAGTTCAAGATGCAAAGGGTCAGGTGAATTATCTTGTTGTTGGAGCTTGGAATACTGGTCTTGAATTACACTCAGCAGATGGTAAAATGACATGCTTGTGCATTAATTTTTAATTTCCTATTAATTGAGTTTGAATATTCCACTTAATGGAATTAACCCATGTTATGGTACTATGCAAAAGTGGCTCTGGCAAGCAAATTGTGAACCTTTGGCAAAAGTTTTCTGATATTTCACTTGATAGAAACATGGAAAACATGTTTTCTATTTCTTTTAGAACATGCCATGACAAAAAGAGAAAACAGCTTGTTTATTTTGATCATCACCATGGAAATTCTCTTTGTTTGCGCCACTGTTACGTCAACAGCTTGTGCTAGTTCTGTGTTTCTATCGAGTTATAGAAACAAAAGTTTTAGCCAATCAGTGCGCATATTTTCTGTGGGCTATTTTCTAAAATATTGCTAATATTAGAGGATCAGGCTTGTTTAGTACAATGAACTGTGAATTGTTACATGCAGTTAACACATTATGCAAGTGAAAAACTTTTGCTGGACTGGTGCAGGAAGTTTGTTCATAGCCTGAAATGTCAGTCCTTGGATGAAGACTGACATGCATATCAAAGTAGAAATATAGTGTCCACAACCTTGGTATGATTCAACACAAAATAGAATACAGGAGACTGATTACGGAAAGAAGATATTCAGGTATATGTGTTATAATATATATAGAGTGGAACCCCGCCTTATGGCCATCCATTAATACAGCCACCTTGGTATTACAGCCATTTTGTTCTGGCCCAAAGAAAAGCTCAGTGAGTCATTTTTAGTGCAGAGTGCACTATTGGGATAGTTATGGAGGCTGTCTGCTGCTAAGGCGCTATGGTGCTATGGCGTTATGGCCCTATGGCACTAAGGTGTAAACTTTAATGTTTGTTTAATTAATTAATTTCAATTAATTAATTAGTCTAGAGGCAAGGAGGTTGTGGGGGCGGGGTGGGAAAGGTACATGTGTACTCTATACGTAAAACATGTTCCATCACTGTCAGTTAGGTGTGAATATCACAAAGCTATATATTTGTTTCAGTTAACCCCTTGCTCTGCCTGTGGTACCATTCTCTTTAGCACAAAACTAATTTGCTCTAAATGTGTGCGGAGATTAGTTAGCGTTCGTGGCTTCTATATTAGGTGGAGGATACATTGCATATGGAATCACACACAAAAGTTGAGTGGTTTTCCTTATGGTAGAACTCAACATGTAAGACGCATGTGTTCTAGCAGCATTAGTGTTATACACTATCTTTCCATGTGGTATTTTGTGTCGTGTCATGTGACCAAGGACGGCAGTTATTTTTTAGGTAGCGCCAATTGTCCCTTTTCATTGCAAAAGTGAAACATTACTGTGGCTGTGTAGCTTTTAGAATTACACAAGGTTCAAATGTGTTGCTTCTCCTTAGTGGCTTGTTTATTTCTTGCCTTAATTGTGTCTGTAAGAGAGACCAAAAAGTTCCCAAGTTAGTGGCTTTAATACTCTGCAAATTGTAAATTTGAGACAGGTAAACCAGTAAAGTGCTCAAATATTGCTGCAGACTCCGTGGCACCTAATGAATGCGTAAATTAAGTTAATCAGTCTCTGAGGAGACTCATTCATATCGGTCAAGTAGCGCTGTTTATCTTCAATACTTGTCATTGGAATGCTTCTCAGCCATCAATATCGTTGTGTGTTAATTTTGAATTGTTTTATTGTTGACAACAAAGGTGGAAACAGAAAAAGAAAGTGGTATTTCGTGACTATCTGATAATTAAATTAGTTCTTGTTCATCGGTGATAAGAAAATGTACATTTTTAGTAAAACAACATCGTTTCTGTTCTGTTTCAATCTTCATCACCACATCAGATATTTGACATTCTTTCATTTATCTCCAAAAAAACAAGCACATCTTCCGTATGTGTTGGAGAAAACAAGGGTTACATATTACATGCTTTTAAAAGGAAAACAAAAGTATCAAGTTACAAAGTTGGCGTGAAGAGCTAAATTGTCACATTTACTGCTTCAATGTATTATTGAATTTAAAATGAACGAAAATCAAGGTAAAACACCAATAGTAATTTGTACGTAATTTTTGGACCTTGAATGAAAATGCAACCTTGAGACACACACACTGCTGAGGGGAAAAGCACTAGCAGACTACCAAGGTAGACAGAAACCGGAAGTGAACCGAGCACGGGTGAGTACTTATGGGACTACCGTGCCAGAGCTATCAATTGCACTCTGCACTATCTGAGATTGTCTCACTAGTCTTATTTAAAGGACCCCTTTAATACAGCCACCCTGTTAATACAGCAAGATTTTTGTGGCCTGTTGGTGACCAGATTAACAGGGCTCCACTGTAATTCAAACGCTGTAAACAAACCAGCACATTGCATACGTGAATTCATGTGACCCAAACACAGCTGTTCTTGTTGTCATTGGACCACCACTGTTTTTCATTTAAATGTTTTTGTTTTTGATAAAAGAAGGAAACAAATATATTCTAAGGCAAGCCAACTTTAGAAACAGGCCGGCAATGCGAACAGTGTCTAGTGCAGGATTGATACTGTGAATTGATAGTTTACATGCAGATATTGTTATGCCCTGAGAACTTTCTTGTGATGGTGGGTTCTAAACATAGGTTTGTATTTTGTTATTATTTATTCCTATTGTTGGGTTGAAAAGCTTTAAAAGTATTGTTAAGTGTTGTTTGCCCCATGCAGACATAAGAAATGGTTTTATTAACAACAGCTCAAGGTCATTGAAAAATAATTGTGTATGCAAAGTGTAGTATCAGGTGCTTTTATACTTTGTTGCTTTTTTATTTCGTTGTTATTTTCCCTTGCCCTCACTAATGTTTCCTGGTTGCCATAGCATGAATATGTCCCAAAATGAACTAACATATATCATACATATGGAAACAGTTATGTCAGAAAAAATGGCAAAGTACTAGCATTAGGAAACATTTCTGACTGATTCTACAGAGTGGAATACCAGCAACAAGGTTCGCCTCACATTCACATGCTTATATAGCTAGAAAATGCACCAGTATTTTTATTTCGTAATTTCCTAATGATGGTTTGTAGTGTTTTGAACTTCCGGGATCAGTGGACATGCAGATGTATGGAGACCCGTACATTGCGCAGAAGGGTTAATCTGTTAATCTGTCAGCCCTATTTATAGAGTTTTCACGTGACGTCATCAAATCCAAAACTAAAGAGCCACCAAAGTGTTTATCCTCATCAGGCATAAGAGGTACTAAAGTTCTATCTGTTTACAACTTTCCAGCTCAATAGTGCCCTTCATTTGGAAACCAGGGCATTTTGAATTTCAAAGTTTAATGGCGGTGCATGACATAAAGCTACGATCATGTTTGTTGAAAAATATGTATTTATCTCATGATTTTTAGCCATTTAAGACATTGTCATATTTGGAAAAGTGCTTTTTCAAGTGTTTATTTGTTCAGTGCAGATAATCATTGCCCCAGATAACCAAAGTAAGTTACACATGTGTTAACACTATTTTCCGGCCACCATATTGGTGTACCAGAAAGGAACACCTACATAGTGGCTCCATACTAGGCTCTGTAATTTGCGCAGAACATTTCGACGAATATCTCAACTTTGGGACAACACACACACCTTAAACTTGGAGAACTGTCTTCTTTATTTGTCTTCAGTAATATCACAATTTCTTGACCTTTCTTGACCTCTTGACCATTTTTTTTGAGCTGATACATTGTGTGAAATTAACATTTTGCTGTTTTCTAAGTGAAATCAACATCCTTGCCGTCACTCGTCAATGTGAAATCAACATTTTAACCTATTTAGACCTGAAATCAACATTGTTGAGCTTATGTGCTGCTTGAAATTAACATTTTGCTGGTTTCTAGGTGAAAGGAACTTTCCTGTAGTGGAATGTTTCACGCACGAGCATGAAATCAACATTTTTGAGCTTATGTGTAGTGTGAAAGTGACATTTTGCTGGTTTCTAAGTGAAATCAACATCCTTGCCATCATGCATCAAGGTGAAATCAACATTTTAACCATTTTTGACCTGAAATCAACAAAATTGAGCTCATATGTTGCGTGAAGTCCTTGCAGTTGCAGGTAAATGTGAAATCAACATTTTAACTGTCTTTGACCTGAAATCAACATATCTAGCTTGCGCGGTACGTGAAATTAATATTTTGCTGTAATTTGGGTGAAATTAATATCTTTGCGGTCGTGTGTTAACGAGAAATCAGCATTTAATTGTTTTTGACCTGAAATCAATATTTTTTAAGGTTACACATTGTGAGAAATCAACATTTTGCTGTATTTTAAGTGAAATGAATATCAGTTATTCTTTGTGGTCGCGCGCTGACGTGACGACAAATACAAGTTTTTTGCATACGTAATATCTTGAAAATGATGCAAACTTCAGCAATAACACATTTACGTACGTATTTTGCTCAAAAGTGAATTTTGTCAAGAATGATCCAAATTTCGCATGCAGTTTTGTTTAGGTATGTTTAGCAATGTCCTGTAGTTTTTCCGCTAAAGTTTGCTTTGTTTTCGAGATATTGCGCATGCAAAAAACACTTGGTTTTTCCTAGCAGCGTCTTTATATTATACAGAGTACATGACACTGTCTATTTGGACTTATGGCTCAAAGGCATTGCCAATTTCTTCAAATCGCTCCTCAGGAGGAAGAGCTGATGCACCCTTTTAATACTACAACAGCAACTCCTGCTTTCACCCATCTTAGGTTTTGTAGGATTATATAGCAGTGTAGTAAAATGTGTGTGGTTTATTCTGACGAAAACATTTTTCACAGGTATTTTTTTTTAAATCACGAAAATTGCAAAACTTAAGTCTCAAACATTTTAAAGTAACAATTAGTTATGAGTTTAAGGTTTGCATTGTTGGGTTTGAAGTAAAACTGGTAAAAACTGGTTGTAGATCTGGTGTAAATTCTTGATTGCCTTGATTTTTTCTAGGAAAATAATAAGTAAGCTTTTTTAAACTTGTTCTACATTTGTTGAGCTAGATTACTGTTATTGTTATCACTGTTTAAGTAATTGAGTTTAAAATAAAACAGCTTAATGTGCTCTTTAAGATCTCGTGTGTATTCTTTCAACATAAATGGAACATTTTTGATGAAAGCATGTGCTTTATAAAAGTTCACTTGCATAAGTTTGCAGTTCACAGCAACGCAGAGAATAGATGCCCTCTGTCTGTAGTCATTCAGCTTTTGTATGAGCCATTTGTGACATCTGGGTATAGTTAATATAGGGGAATGTAACTGTCATGCCTTGTAAACTTGAAACAAAGGAGACAATAATAGTTATGTTGGAAGGTCCACTGCCATGAACAACATTTTGTTTTCTGTCTAACCAAAAATGTTTTAATGGTTTTCTCAGAAGTAAACAGTTATTGTGTTGAACAAAAACTAAGTTCTTTGTTAGGCTTCATAACCATTCCCCTCTATAAACTATGATCTGGGGTACCATGCCTCTGTATTTGTTTTGTGTACATGCGTTAAAAAATGCATCTGTTCAGTTTCAATGGCACATTATTTAGTAAGTTCGTGTATATGCAAATGCTGAACATACTGTTAAGTTTAATTGTGTCTTTCAGATAGTATTATGGACCCCATTGATCTATGGACAGCAAATACCAAGCCACAAGATTCGTCAAGGTACAAGTTCTTATTGCAAGCAGCCCTACACTCTCGTGATTTGAACAGTTTTTGTTCAATAATGCTCTTGCCTAATGGCTCCTGTAATTTTGACGTAATATATCAAACACAAAAGACTGTGTTTCACCATGTTTCCAAACACCGAGAAGAGAGTTGAAAATACAGTGCACAGTGGAGTATTTTTGACGAACTTCGAGGTGTTTGGCAATGTAGTCAAACACTGTCTTGAGTGTTTGATATATCTTCTCAATCGAAACTAAAACTAAGGAGAAAATGGAGAAATAAAATCATAAAAATCTACCAGTGAGGCCAATCACAAAATTGTGCAACTGGAAAATATTGGCTTAAAGTAAAGAAATGGCTTTTTAGCTTCTTGATTTTATGAGGCATTGATAATTTACAGAGTGAAATAATATTTTTGGTGTGTGTTAAATATTTTGCAACTGCTATACAAGACCTGTTTGTTCAAGCATGAGGAAATTGGTGACATGACATCCTTTTGGTCAATTTCAGTAGAAATAATGACCAGACTATAAAGGTTGGCACACACGAAGGGACTAGAACTAGTCCCTGCAACTAGGTGGGGGGACAAGTTCCATTGTGTGAACTGGCCATTTTTACCACAAAATCTGGTCGGAGGGACTAAAATTTAGTCACTGCGACTAGTCCCACAAATTCAAACTGGTTTGAGCTGAATAGGTCACCCTGTAAAAATAAAGATTACTTTACTTTACTTTAAAAGAACCTTGATATCACCTTGGGTTCTGGTTGGTCCATTTCAAATTTGTTAAATTGTGTAGTCATTTGATGGACAAGTTAGGATTATCATGGCAACAGGAGTGTTACACGATAAGTAACACAAGATGCAGAATAATCTACAACCCTTTTTGAGTTATTTTTTTGTAAAAAAAATGCCTCTTAGTCGGCACGTCAGGTATGTTATGGACGGGTCAATGGATGAGTGAGTGAGAGATGTATGTATGTCACACCAATCAGATTGGATCTACTATAAACAGCCAATCAAATTCTTGTTGTAAAGATAAATGGTATGTGAGAAGATTTGATCCCGACACAGTTTAGAACGGCCATATTTATTTTTCTATAAAAGAGGAGGAAGTATTCAGATATTGGTCTTACTTCGACATTTTCTGTGGGTTAGGCTGAGGATTTAAGTTAGGAACGAGATGAGCCTTGAGGTTTGAAATAGTTTGTGAGTTAGTAGTATGCAAATGCAATGAGATATTTTTATTTTTAGTTACAAAGGTAACTTGATACTTTTGTTTTTCACAAGGAGTAAATTCAATTAGAGGTCATGAATCGTCGCTTCTAGTTCTTAGGACATGTTTTAGAGGAAACAAGACTATTTAGATTAGAAACAGTTCTAACATTTACAATAGTAAGTGCAATTGACGATTGTTTTGTTCTTGCTGCATGCAAATATAACAAGATATTTGTATTTTTTAGTTACAAAGGGTAATTTGACACTCTTGTTTTTCACACGGGAGTAAATTCAATTAGAGCTGACGAATCGTCACCACTCTTTCCCACGAGATGTTTGCTATCTTTAGTTACAAATG
>Ga0126339_10001374_pt1 | contig 16395 bp, 20 predicted proteins | sample OrbTmetagenome_2_FD_92532 | JGI IMG/M metagenome (GOLD analysis project Ga0126339, IMG submission 92532) | Coral microbial communities from Petempiche,Puerto Morelos, Mexico - Orbicella T R C metagenome | ecosystem: Host-associated > Invertebrates > Cnidaria > Coral | place: Petempiche,Puerto... | reverse complement strand
GAGCGAAAATTTGTATGAATATTAGTTTTCAGCTGCTCTTATACATCATTTAAGTAAAATCTCAGGAAGATCAATAGTTTTGTAGTTCGAATTTTGGTGACGTCATGTGAAAACCAGCTATAAGATAAGCTCTTGCAACATCACTATAAAAAACCAATTCCCAGACCTCTCCCCGTTGACCTACCTTGTAGAATTCTCTGAGGAAGAGTGGGTTCTGGTCATCAACAAGGTCATCAATCTTGATATGTGAAAGACAATGCATGATCACCACTAAAAAGTCGCCAACAGATTCCATTCGCTCCTGACGCACAAACAACACTCGCCGCGCATGCTCGTAGAAGAAGGAATTCCGGAAGGCGTTTCTTTCGTAGTTGTTTGGCGGTAGGTTGGACGCCAGTAGTAACGTCACTTCCGGTGTGTCCATAGCTTTGTGAAGCATCTGTGTGATGAACACACCAAACCGATACACAACAAAGTTGGGAGGACTGAGTTCGTTGATATCCACTGGAACCAAATCTCCCCGACACAGCCACTGAGCGTCCTTTATGTCGATGTAAGGACGGCCTCCTTTAGCCCCGGCCACCCCTCCCTCACCGATGTTATTTTTCAGCATGTTTTCTATTTCATTGACGCTGTCGAATAGTGGCGAGCCAATCAGCATCGAGACCCAGTCTTGCTCTGAAACGCCCGCAGGTAGTCCAGCGGTGATTACAGGTTGGGTGTCAGCAGATGATGTGAGTAAGGTTTCCGAGGCAGTGAGGTCTTCTGAAAAATAAAATAAAATAAAAAAACCCGCAATAAATAGGATGTAAACAAACAACAGGTGGAGGCACAGTGGCCTCATCGTTAGTTCGTTTGCCTCCGGATCGAGCGGTCCGTGTTCGAGCCCTGGGTGGGGACATTGTGTTGTGTTCTTGGACAAGACACTACTCTCACAGTGCCTCTCTCCACCCAGGTGTATAAATGGGTTCCCGTGAGTTTGAAACTGGGGTAACCCTGCGAAGGACCAGCATCCCATCTAGGGGGGAGTAGAAGTACTCCTGGTCGCTTAATGCTACAGAAATCGGAGACAAATGTCGGCCTGATGGGCCACTTGGCTCGTACGCAGACTTTACCTTTACCTAAACAAACGACAGTCAGCTCAACCTCAATGACTTAAACGTCATTTGAAAAAGAGTTACTTAGGATGATACTTGGATGACGACGGGCGGTCAAAGTTAGATATTTTCACATCGATAGAACTTAACCAGCGAGAAGTTACTTTGCAAGGGAATTAATCATTAAATACGAAGAGAACAACGCCCTCTAGGGCATGATCTGTCCAGTGGCTTGAAACGAAAATATTTGACTTAACTATCTTACGGCTTTTTGATTCAACCCTTCTAGAATTAAAGGGAAAACAATCAAATAGTCAAAAAGAACACCACAGGAATCATATTACGACTAGTCAAGGGATGTTACAATGCAAGCAGCTTACTGACATGTTTATTTTGAGGTTTGTTCTCATTGGTCCTACTAACATTTTACAATTCTGTACAAAAGTCTTATTCTTCAATGATCCTTACCAGTTGTCCTCGGCCGTGTGTCTGAGGGTGCCATGGGCGTGGCAGGGGTGCTGGCCTTCAGACGCTCGGCTCCTTGTCTCTGTAACGCGGTCATTTCTTCTCTTTCTTTCTGTTCTGCAGCCTCTGTTTCAACCTTTGCAGCAGCCTTGATCTTCTGCATCTCCGCATCTTTCTTCTTCTTTCGCCTGGCTTCGAGTTTCTCACGCAGCGCAGCCTTCGTTCTTTCTTGCTCTTTTCGCAGGTTTTCTTCAAACTTGGCCATGTTTTCCTGGTGTTCTCTCATCAGTTTCTAAACAACAAAACATGAAATTATTTATAAACATCCCCAGCTTTAAACTAACGTTTCTCATAAACACTTGGTTGTCTATCATTGCGTTTCACTTCCGCCGTGCCCAACCCTACCAATGACAAAAGCATTTGACAAACCTCTTTCTCCTCCTCAGTCATTCCTCTCTGAGCCATGGCCAGCTGCTTAGCAGCCTCACTTTCCTGTGCCGTCTTAGCTCTCTTTGCAGCTCGCTCGGCCTCCCGCTCAGCCAGACGCAGTTCTTCTCGTTCTCTTTCCTTCTCCAGCTCGGCTTCAAGGCGCCTGGAAGATTATTACGGCAACGACAAAATTATTTCCTAATTCACTTTTAACAGCTAACTGAAAAGCAGTTACCCTTAAGTTTCTTTCAGTACACACTGAAAGAAAAGCAATATCTAAACACAAGCAACACAAGTTGTTCTTACTTGACTTCTTCGTCCATTTTTTTCTTCTGCTCTTCACTCTGCTGTTGCCTTTGTTCTTTTATCTTGTTGATTTTCTCCGCCATTTCAAACATGGTCTGTTCGCGATATTCCTTGGCTGCCTGCGAGGCCCGTTCAGCTTGCTCGGTGTAGTTTTTGATCAGCTCCTGATACAAAACAAAAAGAAACTTACCTGTTATGCCAATGAACCATTAAAACAGTCTTTTAACTCTTCACTTAACTCTCTCCACCCAGGTGTATAAATGGGTACCGGCGAATTTAATGCTGGGGGTAGCCCTGCGATGGACTAGCATCCCATCCAGGGGGGAGTAGAAATACTCCTAGTTGCTTCATGCTACTGAAATTGGAGATGGCCTGACGGGCCTCTAGGCTCGTATGAAGACTTTGCCTTTAACTCTTCCACCCTAAATATTAAGTTTATGGGCATAAAACCGGGTGTGTGACCTTTAACATGATCAAACTTACTTCCACGTTGATGTCGGGTACAAGATATTATGCTGTACAGGGCTCCTGAATGAAACTGTAATATCCGAGCATATAAATGAAAGCTATCGAGCGTTACTATCTGATTTGTCCAATCACACACGACAAATTCAAGAAACAATAACATACCTCTTCGGTTGACAGTTCATTCATTGTGCCCGCGAGCTCCTGAAGCTGTCTTTCTCTCAGTTCTAATCGAGCATGCGCATGTTTCACCTCAAGAGAAGGCAGGGCGTCCAGCTCAGCCTGGGCCACTTTCTCTTGTGTTTCTGCGTCAAACTGCGCAAGTTGTTTCTGTAAACAGAACAGAAAATCACGATTAAGGAATGAAGTTACTCAACTGCTACATAAAAATAAGGAACAACTGAAAAAACAACAAAAATACACGACTACTTTTACCTTTTGTTTCAGCTTCAACTCTGCCTTCATCTGCGAGAGCTCGGCTGTGCTCATAGAGTTAGATTTTGCAATGAGCTCCATGAGCTCCTGAAAGACAGATAAATAAAGAATTAATAAACTTTGTAACAAACTATTCACAACTGTTAATCTAGAAATACAGATACTCAAGGTCTTATGGCACGATAAGGGCTGTGACGACAACCATGATGAAATAGGTACGCGAAGTGATGTTGCAAGTCTCCTAACTCTTATTCTAAAAGTGATTTGTAAGTTTGTCGCTCTGCAAGTTTTAATTTTCTTACCTTGTCTTGTTCGGCAATCAATTCCTCTCTCTCTGCTTGACGCGTTTCAGCCATTTGAGCCCGCGCCTCGGCCTTGGCAGCGGCAATCTCTCTGTTAACCTGCTCTTCAAGCTGAACTCTCTCTTGTATGTGTCGCTGTTGTAGCACCTGGTAAATCGTGTTCCCGGCTCGTTCACTGTCCAGATTCTGTACTGCATCCACAAGCGCCGTTTTCTGCGCTTCACGAACCTGCAAGGGTTGAATGATTGCTCTTTACAAAATGCCCCACAGTAAATATTTAGTCCAGTTTAAGATCATGTTGTATGTAATAGAATAACCTGAAAATAATATGGGAATTTTCTGTACTGTGAAATAAAAGCTCTAAACAAGAGAATATTGTCTTAATGTGCTGCTAACTTTAATTCTCAGAGCTACCATCGTAATAAATATATGGCAACCGTAAAAGCACTTCATATTTCAGTTTGACACTTGTTTCTCTCTCACCTTGTCGTCTTGGACTTGCCGTCTTTCATTCTGCTGATTCATCAGTTCCTTCGACATCTCAGCCTTGTGTCTCTGTTCTAACGCGGCAGCTTTGCGCTTCTTTCGCTCGGCAATCTTGTCACTCAGTGAGTTTAACTGCCTCTGTTTCTCGACATCCATACTGCGCGACAGAATCTCCAGCTCCTGCTTATGTTGTTCCAATAACAAGTCAGCCTGTTCTTGTGACAGATCGTTACGTGTTCGCGCCATTTCTTTCTCAAATGTCTCCTTCTTTGCTGTGATTAACTACAAGAGAAAAACAGGTATTAATGGCAATGGTATATCAACTACACACTCTTCTACACAAATCCTCGCGTCTTCCACAAAAATTGATATCTTTGGGTATGAAGGGTTAGATAGAAGAGGTCCTGTGGAAATCCTTACTTGTTAGAGTTCAAAAGACTACCAAGACCATGAAGACCGTTTATCATTTGAAATACAGTTTGTAATTACGACAATATCTGTAAAAAAAGCACTCAGTGGAGGTGCACAGATGAGGGGCGGGGACAGAATGCGAGTGGTAAGAGTTTAGGGAGAACTGGATCAATTCATTACCAACCTTCTGTTTCTGCTCTTCAATCTGATCTGCGACTTGCTGCCCTGCAGTCTGTTGTTCCGCTCGTAGTTCTTCCTCCATGTTAATCATCTCTTCAACCTGCTTCACCTCCAGTGCAGCTTGTTCTTCAATCTGTTTCTCGGCAAGCTTCTCAAGTTCTTCATTCAATTCGCCTGCAACCTGAGCCTCCGCTACCTCTAGTACCTGCACAGCGGCTTGATCACCAGATAATTCAGCCTGAAACACGTGAGAAAACGAAAGCTTAAGTTATTATCCATATAAAGATTTGTTTTCGAGACAAATTCTTTGACACTTACATCGAGAGCAGGCCAAAACGATGAATGAAAGAAAAAAAGAAAGACACGACATCTAAAAAGATAACAATTATAGTGGGAGCCCTAACGACATCTACTTTACCCTAAAAATATCGGCTACAGGCAGACAGAAGTACACAGAAAACTTTTCACCCTTACAAATGAACTTTGTTACCTGTTTTTTGCTCATTTCCTTGAGTTCTTTCTTCATAGCTGCCTCTTTGTTCATCTCTTCTTTCTGTCGTCTTCTGGCGGCCAGTTTAGCGGCCAGCACGGCTCTGCTGTGTCTCTGCAGGTCATTGTGTCTCTGTTTCATTTCTTCAGCTTCTTCCATGTACTTGGCCACCAATTGTTGCTGTTCTTCTTCTGTCAGCTCAGTTTTCTTCAACAGATTTTGCACAACCTTGCAAGTATAGCAACATGGATATTAGATCTGCATTACTGAGAGGTCATATAAAACAAATTCCCATGTAAGCACTTGTTTTAATTTAAGCTTTTACAGTGCCAACCCAGGTCGACCAAGCAAATTCTGTACACGTCGATCAATGGCGTTTGCGTGTTAACAACACAAACATGACCAGAACATTTTTTCTGTGGTGCGAATCTTATCTAGATCCATAAATTGTCGAAAAACTTTCGGGAACATCCAAGGTTTTCATTCGTAACGTTACATTTGCATAAAATTTTGTTGGGTTACCTTGGTTCAAGTACTAGCACTGTAATTGGTACAATGATGTAATGCTATGCGCATGCGCCTTACTAATCGATATCTCAACTTAAGGTAGAGCAAATGATTGGGCAGGTTATTGAGCGAGCGTGCGAGTGAGTTCAAACCTGTTTTCGTTTCTTTTCTTCCTGCTCAGCCTCCACTTCAGCCAACACAGCAATCAAAGCTCCTTCTTCCCTCAGCACGTCAGCATTCTCACGTTTCTGTAAGGCATCCAGGATCTCCGCCTCCTCAGGGGACCCGGGTGTCACGTGCTTCAACTCCTCTTTCAGTTCTTCCTCGGTTTTTCTGGATCGTTTGCGATCCTTTCGTTCTTTCATTTTGTCCTTCATGTTGACTCTCCTTGATGCGGCTCGTGAGTGAAGCTGGTACAAAGAACATAGCGCTATGATTAGAGAATGTCACGTATTTCCCTACTCAACTAAAATATTAAGGACTGTCCCAAAGCCTTTGGCGGTAAAAATTATAAAACTTTCTTCACCATGTATGTAAGTAAGCTTGTACGCACCAGACAACCACACAAGATGAAGTACTATGAAATGCAGAAGTTCTTTGTAAATCTGTTTCAAACATGCTAGGGACTTCATGTAATATATCAAAACACAAGAGACAGTGTTTCATCGGCATATCCAAACACCGAGAAGAGAGTTGAAAATACGACGCGCAACGAAATTCGAGGTGTTTGGATAGCCGATGAAACACTGTCGAGTGTTTGATATATCTTCTCAATCGAAACAAAAACTCAGGAGTAAACGGAGAACTAAAATCGTCAAAATCTATGCTAATTAAGACCGGGTATCCAAACCTCCTGCACGGTTGTGATTCTCTTTGTTTTAACTTGATGAATTACTAATGGGTTTTAGAAGAAAAGTTCCCTCACCTCTCGAACTTCTTCGAAAGCGTCCTCGATCTCTTCCGGTGCAACTGACAAATTCATGGCTTTGACTCGAGCTTCCATTTCCTGATCAAAAGCCGCTCGTCTTCCAGACTCCATTTCCTCTCTCTCCCGTTCACTCTCCTCTTCATACGCCAGCGCCAATTCCGCCAACAGTTTCTCTTGTTGTTGCGCCAATAAAATCAGATCTCTTTCCAATTCATCGTCATCAGGTAGATCAAGATCGATCACATCACTCACTCCTGCATTACGAGCTTCTTCCTTGTGGCGGCTACGATGAAGAAAATAAAGATAGAACATTCATTGGAGTATTGCAGTGCACACCTTGTACGCTTATGCACAAGGTGGTTTTTCGTTTAAGAAAGCCGAGTGTGTGACCATTCAAATGGAAGCTACTGAGTAGTACTTTAATGTGGCACTATATATTATGCTGTGGAAAGTGGCTTCAGGTTTAACTCTGTGGATGAAACCTTAGCGTGTGACCATTCAAAACAAAGCTATCGAGCAGTGTTTTCGTGTTGTATTGTTAATTATGCTGTGCGACAGCTTTCACGGTTTCTTAGGTCGATAAAATTATTTAAATGAAAGCCGTAAGGGAGCAGTTCGCTGTTGGAAGACATACTTGAAGAGCTCTTTCTTGCGTCTCAGTCTCTCTTCCTTTAGAAGCTTTCTGACGTCTCGCAGCTTCCTCTGTTTCTGTTGTTCAATGTCGTCCTGGGCCTTGGCCATTTTCTGAGAGTATTCCTGCATCAGCGCTTCCTTCTCTTCTTCACTTTCAGCTCGTCGTAGCCTTTCTCTTAGCTCTTCCTGAGTTGGTTCAAACAAAGTAAAAAAAAAAAAACAACAATGTTACAATTAATCCTTATTCTGTTGGAGTTCTTAAGTTCATCTGAGTTTTGTACAGTTGCAAACCATTCCCTTCAAACATTACTATATTATATCGCAAAACTTTCACTAGTAACGTGACTTCATTTCTAAATTTCTTGCTACCGTAGAGGATTTTCGCAGTTACAGGTATCTGAGGCCGTATTGTTGTTCTGTCCTAAACATTGTGATCACTATGTACTGTATTTATATATACCTCTTACTAACCGAGTTCGAGGGCCATACTGTAAGTTACGGACCGAGTTTTATTCCCATCGATTTATGGCCCAAGCGCGAAATAAATCGAAGGGGAAAAACGAGGACCCGTAACTTACAGTACGGACCGAGAAAACGAAGTTAGTAAGATACTTATTATATCTCTACTGTGTGTCTGCCGGATTTGTGAAGGATTTTTATTCACGCGGGACGGCTTCAAATTTCTGACGCACCTCGAAAGCAAAACAAGTCAATTGTTAATTGACTCATTAAGTCGTTAGCAGGTTCTAATACACAATTTTAGAAGTAAAAGAGAGTTTTAAACTTTTACTCGCTAAAAAAGTTAAGAACACTTGGCAATAAATCACGAAACATTTTGGCGACAAAAACAGCATAAAATTTTAGCGGACCGCACAGTACAACACGGCCCGCTACACTGACTAATCACAACGCGCGTACAGACTGAGAGATGTAGTAAAAAAATTATTACACGACTGATATATCCACATATCTTTACCTGCAACTCAGCCACCGCCTTGCCTTTCTTCTCTTCGTAAGCAGTAATAACCTCAGAGATGATTTTAATCTCATTCGAGCGGAGTTCGTTTTCCAACTGCGCGCATTCTAAAGTGTGTTTTTCCATCAAGTTCTTTGTAATTTCTTGTCTCTTTTCCTCTGTCAGGCCACCTGATGCCGCAATTTCAGCGATGTTAACAGCTTCGGAACTGTATTTCTGGCCCATCTGCCCCACTTCCACTTTGGAGAGGATTTCTGCCGCGGAGAAAACAGTGCTTGTATGGCGTTGTAGGCCTGGTGCGAGCGTAACGGAGGCAGCTTTTTGAGTTCGTTCAGAAGTGACACTAGTTTGGTTCATCAACCCGGCTGGAGCTAGAAGATTTAAATAAAAAGTAATAATTTATGAAATAATTTACGTCATTGAATACAATTTTCTGTGCGAATTCGTGAAATTTGACTTGAGCAGATTAATTGCGACACACAGACCAGATGGCAGATCAAAACCGCATCTACCGTTAGCGGTTTGAGGTTTGTTTTTCGCGTCTGATTAGTTTCCCCCATGACACAATAAGAGGGCACAAATACTGAAGTTCAGTGTTCACGTTTTTCTGATGTGCACTGTTAAACTTTTCCAATTTCAACTCAACATTCGATGCTAGCAACTATTTGATTGAACGCTAACTTGAACACCTACCAACACTAGTAACTCTATCACCACCAGCACCTGAGCTGATGACGTCAATCTTAGCACCACCACCGAGCACAGAATAACCGCCCCCAACAACTTGCCCAGCGGAGTTCATCAACACGGGCATGCCCTCCTCAAGAAGTCGTATGAGTCGTTGAAGAAGAGGCAATAGCTCCCGATTAGCTTCTGGTAAAGGAAGATCATCGCCGTAAATTCCGAGCAGGGCGACTTCGTATTCACCAGCAACAATAGCACCTCCCGTCAAAACAAGCTAGGATGCAAAAGAGTGAAAAGTGAGGAATGGGTACGTTGGAAGTGAGATCATTCGGTATTGACACTTTGTTCGTGTAAAGAAGGATCAAGATCTGCGTAGCGTTAACTTTGAATATCAATAAGGGATGCAGGATTGTTTACCTTGGCCTCCAAAGCGGAAATCTCAGCTTTGTTCCTGACGTATTCTAGTCCTGAGTGCTCCTCGTCCAGCTGTTCCGAGCGGCTCTGGAGCTGATCTTCTAGTTCGCCACGTAACCTGGCCTTGGCTTGCTGGAAGCGATCAGTCACGGCAGCTTCAGCTTCCGGATTCAACGCGCCCTGAGGGGAAAAAAACAAATACAAATTAAACACTTCAGTGACAGCGTTTAGTTGAAACAGTTTTAATTTGAGTAATTAGTTTGGCATCAACCAAGTTACCCGATTGGCTTAAAATACTCGCGCCACTTCTTCATCCAATCAAAAGTAAAACTAAAACCAACCGTGACTTGCTAACACGCATTTTCCCGCGCTCCGCGTAGGCTACATGTAATTACTTAGGGTTTTGATTGGTTCATTGTATTGTCTGTGTCCTCTGTGATTGGCTAGAGTGATTACATTGGTTTTGGTGTTACCACACTCAATTGAAAACCGTTCTATAAGCAAGACTAGAAGTGCTTGTACAAAACAACCCCACAATCTTCACTCGCCATGGCTCTCTAATTAGCTACTAAAATGGCCCTACCTGCAGTTCGTCCATTCTGTTATTATACTTTGTCTCTTCGGTCTGCAGTTTATCAAAGAAGCGATTGATAGAGTCCGCAAAGCGTTTGTGAGCTGAATTATGCGCTTCTTCCTTCTGTCTCTCCAAAGCATCAAACATTGTAAGCACAGCCACTACATCTGGAGGCAGTCCGGCCGCATGGTCCACAGACGCTTCGGTTCGTCGTTGGACTTCACGATGAGCAGCATCAGCCAATGAAATAGTTTCTAAGAAAACGAAGGTACAATCGGAAAATGAGTGATGTGTCGACTATAACACGACGATTGACGAATAAGCTCGAGCGACTTCTATGTTTCTTTGTCTCATGGCAACTTATTCCAGTGATTTTAGTAAGTTTCTATCAGTTTTCTTGGTATTTTTATCTCGTGTCATGTCCACAAGTTTTAGATTTTTACCTACATTACCTGCAAAAAATTTCGGACGATTTTAATTTCGGAAAATAAAACCGAAAATAAAACCGTCCGAAATTTTTTGCAAGTAATCTATTTGATATAATTTCTTAGCCGTCTATCGTACGTCGAAGTACTAAAACAATTATTTTTGCCTATTTATCTGTGTGTACTTTCATGCTTTGTTTGGTCAATTGACACTGAAAATGGTGTCTCCTTCTCTTCTCGTCTTACGTGCGTTGAACACACCTTCCTGGATGCTTTCTAGTTGTTCCTGTACATGATAGGCAGTCACGTGTTCATCTTCCATCAGTTGTCGGTGGAGTTTGGACTCCACTTCTGTAAGCTCATCTTCACGGTGTCTCTGACGACGCCAGAAACTGCGCCTTCCAGCGAGCTCTTCCTCTAGAAGGGCCACCTGCAAAACAGATTTCACATCATGTTGAAGGTGTGTTTCCTTGGGAAAACAAATCTGCCAAAATTTGCTCTTTACTTTGCAGTGACACGACAGTAATTTTCGTTTATTTGTTCATTTATGAAACAGTCTCTGTCTGCAATACTGCACAAACGATCAAGACTTACTCTAAGTAATTATGTGTTTTGCAATAAAAAAAAAGAAGAAAGAGACCTACCGATCCAGGAGGCGGGCGGCGCTTTCTTTGAGTGCTAGAGGAAAGCGTGACAGGTTCTGTCACGCCAAACTCTTGGTTCATCTTCACGCCACAGATAGTAGACAGAACGCTGGTCACCGGGTCCACGGCCTTCTCTCCGATCATAATGGGCACCAATCCTTCCCCACCAGGGTCCTCTAAGGAACCTCCCAATGGAATAATTGTGTCGATCTCGTGGTTTTTGTCTATGCCAAGGATTGGTACCTCAAGGTCTGTTCCTGATGGGTCCCTCATTGTGGTGCCTACTAATATCGGCAGTAATTGACCAGTGGCTGAGAATTCGTACATTCCAGGGCTACCTCCGCTCTCAGCCAACAGAGAACAACGCTCCTCACGGCGCATGATGTCATGAACACTTCTCAATAAATACGTCATCACTTTGGAGCGTCCGCGCTGGAGATCCTTCTGCGCAGTCTCCAGCATACTCAGCTCATGGCGGCCGTCTAAATCATCAGGGCCTGTGACTGCTTCTTTAAGCACCTGCAGTGCCTCTAGAACGCGGAATTCGTAATACAGCTCGCCAACGTCCAGGACGTACTGGTAGCCTCCACCCATTGGTTCCAGTTCTCTCTCACCATCATCCACCAGCCTGGCACTAGTAACCTTGAGAGGTCTGCTTGACAGAGGCTCGGAGAATGAGTCTCCAAGTAACACAGGAACCTCGTCCCCTCTGTCGGAATCCCCAGGTGTACCACCCAGAGGAATGACATTACCTGACCTTGGGTCAATGGTAACTGCTACAATAGGCACTGGTCGACCCGTGTTCGGATCAAGCATCATCGAGCCGATCTCTATGGCAACGGGAAGGCCTGTCACTGGGTCGTCATGGCAGCCACCGATTGGATAAGCATTACCTGAAAAAAGTCATCGAGGTAGTGGTTAGTTAATTGTTCCGCAAATGATACTGCGTGGAGATATCAAGTGACTGCATAGTGGCGTTAGGGTGGAGTCCACAAGTTAGAAGAGCAGTAAAAAGACTTAAGAATACCTGGAGGAGGACAGTACAGGTAGAGAGACGGCAGGCAGGATGGAGTAACTGGAACATCGCGATTCGCTAGAGCAGTAGCCAGGCATCTGGCACAGTGGAAACAGAATGTTACTCGCGCAAAGAGCAGTGACGTGCGCAAATTATAATGAGCTAGCGCACAGACTCACCCTAAACTATGTGGTAAAGACTAAAAAATAAGGTTGGGGGAGGGGAGCACGTAAGAGTTTATATACGATTTATTATATATTAGTGAATTCTTCACCTGTCTCTGGGTGAATGGTCATTCCTAAAATCGGCACAGGCAGACCCGTTCTGCCGCAAATCATCCTGCCATTGAGCCTCATATCACCTCTCTTCTCCACCGGTGTCAGAGTTGTTTTCACGAGCAGCCCGGTCTCGGGATTGCTCGGGTACGGGATATACGGGATAAGTGCTTCTGCTGCAGAAGCTGCGTCAGCGTTAGTGCTGTCAGCGGTAATGGTGAGACGAGATGCAAGCGGGTCGTAGGCGACATTCCCTTCTATTGGCATGACCCGGCCGTTGTTCTGGTGGACAAAGAAGTATTGAGGGACGGGAACATTAGTGACATTATCAGACAATAGCATGTTAGCTGTTGCCGGGTTCGGGATAAGAAGTCCCGTGTGCGGGTCCTGTGATATGACATCAGTGGCTCGAATGCTTCCATCGCCATTGAACAAGTAATCTAGACCCAGAAGCTCTCCTTCAATCGTGCACAGCCTTGCCCCAGTCTTCTCTCCCAGTAGTGCCCAGGCTCCTCGTCGTCGACATTCACTGATGATCTCTACAGATAACCGCTGAATGATTGCATCAACGCGGCTTCCAACCCTGAAAAATCAATCACATTCACAGTGAGCTTATTACACTAACAAATACCTAATTATTGGTGTAAGGAACATTTTCAGAATATTTCTGGGCAATAGTAACTGAGGCACTCTCAAACTGCCCACTTGCCACTGCAAGGACTATCCCAACTGTCTAGTCACGTGAAGTAATGTATCAAACACGAAAGACCGTGTTTGACCACATTTCCAAACACCGAGAAAAGAGTTGAAAATACGACGCGCAGCGGAGTATTTTGACGAACTTCGAGGTGTTTGGAAATTTGTCTTGTCAATCGAAACTAAAGCTAAGGAGAAAACGGAGAAAAAAATCGTAAAAGTCTATGTTACCTTATTACATGAAATTTTCGCGACACGTTAATTTCGCGAATTTCGCGATTTAAAATAAATCGCGAAATCAAAATGACGCGAATAATAAGTGTCGCGAACAAAACAGGACGCAAAAATTAAGGGACTCACATTATGTTACTGTTGCCATATAGTCCCGCTGTTGCGTTTTTGTTAATTTTGACGTTATTGTCAAGGACAGGTAAAAGCAACATTACCAAGGAGAGAAACTGTGTGTTACTCAAAAACGCGAAGTGATTCAAAAGACAAAATTTTCGCAAAATCGCGGAATTTAAGTGTCACGAAACACGCGCAGCTCAAAATCGCGAAATAAACGTTTCGCGGAAATGTCTGATAATAAGGAAGGTATCCAAACACTGTCACGGTCATAATTTCTTTTGTTTAAACTTGATGTATTATTAACGAGTTTGAGAAATCCTGATAAAAGTTACCTGTGTTCTAGCTGTTCGTTGAAGTCTCCGTCTATGTCACCTTTGCCTTGTTTCTCACTGTGACCTTTCAGCATACGAATTCCTTCTCGTAAAGAAGCGTCAAACGCCACCAAGTGAGCTTCGCGCGCTTCTTCGTCTTCTTCGAGGATGGCTTTCTGGCGCTGTAGGATCTGCTGGAAATTGAATCCAAGTTCCTTTCTTCTTTCAAGTTCACTTTCCAGCTGAAAACAGATGGAGACATTATTGGTTCACAGTTATTGCTCGATTGAACTTTTTGTTAGTTGTTCTGTACTGTCTTCAGGTCTAGTTCGACTTTTAAGTCTCTAAGTTTGTCATTAGCATTATGGCCCACCAATAACACTGATAAATTAAATACGCTTAAATTTGCAGCCCCTTTATAACTTTCGGTTTTGTCAGCAATATCGCAGAAAGCTACTAAAGTGGAATGGCGTGTAACAAGCCTAGTCTTGCTTATATACATCTTGCCTATATACATACAAAACATGGCTGGCAATAAGGTCCAGAGACATCATAAAGAGCGGTATGCCCATATTTACCTCTGCTTTCTTGGCATCAAAAGCTCTCAAATCTTCCGGCGTTGCCATGGCAGCACGACCTCGCAGGTTTAATTTAGCGATCCACAATCCTTTTAGAGATTCCGTCTGTTGGTTGATCTTCTGATAAAGTTGTTTAGCCTACAAATACGAAATTCAAAGTTAAGCTTCAACCAGAGTCTAACACTTAACAATATTGCATGTTACATCGCTGTGAACCGAGTATATGGTACGAAAAATGGGAAATGATTAACCAAATGTAACCAGTCAGATTTCGGACGAATTTAATTTCGGACAAAAAAGTGTCTGTAAATAAAACTGTGCGAAATTTTTACGCGTCCGAATTATTTGCAGTACAGTATAAAACTTTTAACTAGCTCCAAAGCCGCTAGTTTCCTTTATGGAGCGAACTCTAATTGAAACACTGTTTGAGAACGTAACGACTTGATAGAATTTGCGTTATTTTCTCGTCAGTGTATCTGTAAAATCTCGAGGGTGTAGTAAAAAGTATCGTTTTCACAGATGTTGTTTCAGTCTAATTCATTTGTGTTTTGTAGGCGTAAATTTACATTAGCTATGTCTCAGCAAAGTGTCCACAAATTGAATGTTCGAAATAAATCTTCCGAAATCTTAACGTCCAAACCTTTTTGCAAGTAATGGACTTATTACTTGTGATAATATGCTAATAATAATCCTTACCTGATCTTTTTGTCTGGCTATGGCTGCCGTCACCTCTCTGGACTGTTTTGCCAAAATACCGTACAAGCGCCCGGATGTAAAACCTTCTAAATCAACCTGTTGGTCATAATCCCAGTATTCATCTCCCTTCACATTCTCGTCAACTGCAAAAAAGAAAAAAAAAACGTTTCATTCCATGTCAAAAGTTCTTTATGTCAGTGATATTTAGACTTAATAAACTTTCTTAATAAAATTCCAGTAATCTAAGCATAAATAACAGCACTCATGTGGACGGCACACTCAAAATTTCTCAATGCTCTCCGTGCACACAAAAGTACTATTCTTATAAGTTAACAAACCTGCAGGTCCCTGCTCTTGTAAGGCTCCTTCTTGGGCGTACTGATTGAGCCCCTCAAGATTCCTGTGGTACTTCTTAACAGGGTGAACAGTGGAGCCTTTGGACGAATAGTCATCAAAGTTGTAATTCTGTGCCAGCACACGATAGCGAGGGAACTTGAAGGTGACTTTTCTCCAACCGTGTTTACGGAAGATCAGCTGAATAGGAAAAAGACCAAGCAGAACACTGAGCACATGGAATTTTCTGACTGTCATATTATACTGATCTGATTAGAAATGAAACGCCAAACGGTGCTTTAAAAACACAGATGAAGCACTTGAATTCTACCTATGGTTATAATTGAAGAAGATTAAAACAGACTTCGGACTGAAAAGTTTTATTTCAAGCAAGATCCTTCAATGGCTCCCGTTAACTTAAAAAAAATGCCGCCGTCCCCTTGAATAATATGCTACCCTTAGGATCCTCCAGCAGTTACTAAGCAATCGAATGGACACTTCATGTTCCATTCCCAACACCTGGATTAAGAACGTCGGGCAAGGAAACCAACCATAAAGGAAATCAGTCATGGCATCTTGATTTATTTTGGCCACGAACAAAATTACCTGTCAATTGATGGAAACCTGAAAAAAGTAGTTTACTAAGAAAAGAAAAAAAATACCAAAAAGATAACAATAAACCATAAAGGAACAAGGATGGTTAAGGATGAAAACGACTGACACGGATTACAAACGACGAACTTGAAAAATTTACGGTAAACGTTTCAAGATGCGGAAACCGTGACGTAGTTCCTTTAAATCGAACTTCCTTTTGATTTTAATATCAAGTTCCTGTGCAGTCTTGTGAAGAAGATTAACTTACCAGACCAATCACAAGAATGACCATCAACAAAGCAAAGCTTCCCAACATGGCACCAATCAAAACCCAGTCAGGCATGATAACTATGTCCCTAGAGATGGCAATGCCATTCTGAATCACAACTCGTGGTGTTGTGGCAAAGAAGGGGCCATCTTCAGCGCACTGGGCTCCTTTGGCCATGACTCGAACAAGCTGTAAGAAAGAAGATCCATCCAAAGTTAGCCCCAGTCCCTTACACGTCTTGTGCTGTTAGATTAGATTGTTTTCAATTTGCTGTTTTTAGCATATCTCACTACTCGAGTACGTCTTGGCCCTGTAACCCAATTCTTGCTGGCTTTTGAAAAATCACGTTTACCTTCAGGTTAAATTACAATGTTTAGATAGGAAGCCACATCAGCTTTAGCTGGTTTCCATGCTGATCCTCTATCCTGGT
>Ga0126339_10001373_pt1 | contig 16397 bp, 8 predicted proteins | sample OrbTmetagenome_2_FD_92532 | JGI IMG/M metagenome (GOLD analysis project Ga0126339, IMG submission 92532) | Coral microbial communities from Petempiche,Puerto Morelos, Mexico - Orbicella T R C metagenome | ecosystem: Host-associated > Invertebrates > Cnidaria > Coral | place: Petempiche,Puerto... | reverse complement strand
TCCTTTTGCTATTCGGCTTCGTCTAGAGGTCATTCTGATACCGGTCTATACCCGCTCCAAGGTCTTGCGACTTTCTTGACCTTCTATTTTTTTCAAACGATTATCGATATCGAACGCAAACGCTGCTAGCTCCGGAAAGCAATACTTTCAGTCCAGATAGGGCTTCAGTCAGTGGGTTTATACACCAAGAAAAGTGAGTGAAGTAGAAGAAGAGAGGGATCTGGGGTAAAGGCCGTCTCTCGAGGCTCCTCCCATTTTTCTTCGTCCGCTTCCTAGCTTCGTGCAAGGTTTCTTCAAAAGAGCAAGAAAAAGGATTTACAGGCATCAGCAGTATCGACATATGCGCAGTGAAAAGCGTTGTGATGTGCTTACTTTGTGGAAAATTGATGAGGTATAAAAGTATTATTTTAAGTGTAGACTCGAATCATGGCGCTAAAAATACGTGTTGCGGTGACGGTGTTTCGTTGACTTTTCTTGCGGTGATGCGGTGTTCGTTAATTTTTTTTGCGGTGTTGCGGTGTTTAGAACCCCCCCATGTCCCCCTCTTTACGTTTACATGTTTTAGGATAGAATACTTAAGGATATTTTCGCTTTGGCGCAGGGACTGTTGAGATGTAAATATAAGTCCACTTCAAAAGCATGCATTCAGATATGACTTCCTAGCTTGAATTAATGGCTTTTCTCCTCGGGAAGAATAGAGCCAGCAGTTCTCCTCAACGTCTTCCCTTGCCGCCTTCTGCTTCTCTTTCCCTTTGGCTCCCAGGTCAGGACAATGGATGGAGTTTGTTGGTTGTCCATGTGTAGTACATGCCTCATCCAGCGTCACCTCCGTCTCTTGATCTGCTCACTGATGGTGCAAGTCCTAGCTCGTCTTCTCGCCTCTTCGCTCGTCACCTTCATTGGCCAGTGTACTTTCAGTGACCTCCGCAGACGCTTGTGTAGAAATGTGTCCAGTTTCGCCTCATCTCTCTCGGTCAGCCGTAGACAAACTCTGCTATGACGTTGGACTCGAACATCCTGATCTTGGTGATTTTGCTAAATCAACCACTTCTCCAGATCTTGAGCACCTTATTAAATGCTCCTCTAGCTTTCCGTAGGTGGCTCTTCAAGTCATCCTCAGCCCCTATGTGTTTGCTTATTCTCGCTCCTAGGTAGTCAAAACTGTCCACGTCCTCTGCGTTCTGTCCATCTATTACAAGTACGTTATGCTGTTTGCATTGATCCTCATCATTTTAGTTTTCTGATGCTGTTTTTCAGCAGTTTTTCCTCTAGTGAAGTCGTGATCTTTCACCTGATGCCAGTCCCTGCACGGTCGACGACTGCCCTCCTCATCACCCAGTCGATCACCAACAGCGGGGGAAACTCTTACATACTGCATCCAGTCTCAACACCCGACTTCACCTGGAAACATACAATCTGTTTCGCCGTCCACCACTACACTTATGCAGTTTTCAAAGGCCTGGTCATAGTATATGAAGCACAACTGAGGCAGGGGTTAGAGTTCTATTCAATGCAGCTACCTGAGATCTGTTTTGTTGTGCTCCTTCCCTTTCTAAACCAGCTTGTTCCCTCCTCGCCTGAGCATCCCTCCCAGCAGCAGCCCCCCTGATCAGTATTCTGCCCATCACCTTGGCTACAATAGATCATGTGGGTGATACCCCTCTACTCACCACAGTTCGTCAGGTCACCTTTCTTAGGTACGTTGACGATTAGCCCTCTGGACCAGTCGTCTAGGACACGTTTAACTTCTTCCCTTCACAGCATGTTAAATAGCTCATGCGGGACATTTACAGGTGTCAGTACCTGTAATGCCGTCGGTACCTGCCCCCCTGTACACTCCTGATCTCATCTCCTCTATTAATGCCGTCGTTCATCTGTCTCTCCATCTGTCTCCTTCACCTCAGCAGTTACTTCCGGCCCCTGTGTGTGCCAGGCTTTGACCTCGAGGTCTTTGGTCAGTTGCCGTCCTCCTTTACTCTTCAACATCTGTACCGTGTTTGTTCCTTCGCTACAGAGCCTCCTAGTTGTTTCGTAGACTCCCTTCATTTGACCCTGTCGTGCCACGTCAGTGCGTCTGCTCGATGCTGTTTGTCCAGTCCCTCTTGTCCTTCCTGAGGCTGCTTTTTATACCTCCTTATACTTTCTGTACTCGTCTCGGGCTTTGTTCTTCAGCCCTTCTAATCTAGCATCATCTATCTTTTTCTTTAGCTTCCTCCTCTCTTCGATCTTTCTCCAACTATCCGTGGTGATCCAGTTCTGACACTTCTTCTTCCTGTGCCCCAGTGCTTTGAGTGTTATCTCGGTGTGAGGCGTTCTTGATCTTCTGCGACCGTTGCTTTATTATGTTGTCTGCGCCTGTGTCGTCCGGATCTGGCTTCTGGAGAATGCTGAATCCATTTCTCAGGTCAATCTTGAACTGCTGCCTAATCTCAGTTGCTCTTAATGTGCTTTCTTGGTACCTGACAGTCCTTTCCTTCTTCTTGCCCGTGCTGTTCAATTTGAGTTTGGCCTTAGTTATGACAAGGTTGTGTTCGCTCCCCACATCGAATCCTCTGAGCATCCTGAACCTAACTGCCACGTGGTCGATCTGGTTCTGATGCTGACCTTCTGGAAAGGTTTATGCGCAGTTATTTACATCTTTGTTACGGAACATGGTTAATGCTAGAGGAAAGTTGTCGCAGTTTAGACCATGTTACCCGACGGACGATTCCGTTCCACCGTTCCTTCTCTCTCCCACGTAGGTATTCCAGTCTCCCATGACCAAAGGTATGTAGTGTCCGGGGACCGCGTTCAGTCTCTTCTGCAGCTGATTGTAGAAGCTCTACTTTGCCTCATCTTTAGCATCATTAGTTGGAGCGTTCATTTCTCGTTATGTACTCAGTGGAGCAGAATCTGGCAGGCACAGTCCAACGCCGAAAGATTAGCTAGCAACCAAAAATTCCGCAATCCCTTGCCCTCTTAAAAGATGACGGCAAGATTTGAGGCAAGTCCATGTTAAGCTGTTCCTGTCCATGTTTTATTGTGCCCGTCCGTGCTGGACTGTGGCCGTCCATGTCCTGTCTTGTCTGCGTTACGCTGTGCCTTTCCTTATTACCCTGTGCCTGCAGTCCGTATCAAATTGTACCCGATAGCGTTTTGTTGTGTTGGCCCCTGTGTGTGCCAGTACTGTTTAGAAACTCAATATTTAGCCTGAGTCCCCTTTGTACAAGCTGGTAATCATACGTCCAAAATTTACAGATATAAAAACCGCATTCAATAATTGTGTAGTATTTGGACTGAGTGGAGAACAGATGCAGGTGGTAATTAAGGTTACCGTATACCTTTAGGGGTGTCTCGCGTGCAAGCGATGTAGCGAGTGCAGTTTAAGCGGTAGATACCTAAACCCCTATATCAAATTAAAGCTTATAGAGTTGGCTATCAAACTATACCAATAATTTTGAAATAAAATGAATTGTCGAATTTTTCACGACCACTAAATGCGACCGCCCCGTTCACCTTTCGAAAGCTACAAGTCAAAGCGAATTTTGTTTTTCGCCAATTTCTTTTTTTTCCTCGGTTTCAGGGCCCAAAGCGCTTAAAAAACCTGTCTGCGTTTTGCCATATTCAATTGCAGTAAAAAGTTACAGAACATTTCCGAAATAGGATTTTAAAAAAATGTAGAGTGATCGTACAAAAATCGCTCTCGAAGAAAAAATATTTCGAAATTAACAATTCGCAGAGAGGGGTTGTAGTTTATACGTTAAACTAGCTACTATCCAAATTTGATGGCAATTGAACAAATTCCCTTTGAGTTATAACTCTTTAAAGCGTTTGCTTCAAGCAAAAAAATTTATTCGAGAAAACAGCGCTAAGAAAAATCTTCTATTTCGCAAACAAACTCCGCCCACAAACGCCTTCAACTGGGTTCTCAGATAACTGAGCCAATCAGTGCAGGGAAAGTTTACTACCGTTAACCTCCTGGTGAAATTTACGCGCGAATCTCTGAAAAACCCTTAGGTTTCGCAATGCGCTTAAGGCGCCGAAGGCGGAGAGATAATTTTTCTGTAGCTCGGTTTTCCTTGAAGCTGGTCACTCTGGCAAAATGGGGAAGACGAAAAAGGAAACCAACGCTAGAGTGGCTGGGCGAAGAAAACAACTAAAAGAAAGTGCGGCGGAGCAACGCAAAGTATCCGCTGACCAGTATTACGTGACCATATTGCGGGCTCAAGTTTGAGCTGACCGCTGACCAAGTGCTGGCTTTCGATTGGATCACGAGCACATGTCAATTTAACTTGTTGTAAGCATGGCCGTGTTGTTTGGAAGCCGGTTAACACTAACCCAGGATTATAAAAGTTAACCGAAGTATAATTTTTTCTTGTATGCAAATGTTTTTCAGTGCCTTTGTTTTGTGTATTCAACTAAAAGCCTGGTGGTTTCTGGAGGGGGCCCTCAATAACAATGCAACGTTTCGCAACTTCGATTTGACTTAACTTAGGTGACTTCACGAAATTTGTAATGGGTAAATTTATTTCTCTTGAAGTCTATCCACAGACGGCTATTTTTTCTTATGCATAATTACGTTTGTTCAATCTCCGCGGTTTTTACTCAATTTTGTTCACGCCCGCGATGATGTTAGAGAAAACAGAAGAAGGTCGTCGTTTAAATTTTTATCCGTTTGCGGTGTTTGTTTTGTTATCCTTCTTAGAATGCCCAGACTTTAATTTTCTTTCGATTTGTTCTTAATTAAAACAGGATATGGAGACCAATGTTACACAGCCAGAAAGATACGAGTCGCCAGTTTCCCAGCACAATCTCCCTAGCGCGGACTCCGAAAGGGAACAGGAAGAAAGCTGGCTACGTAAGTTCGTTAGGAGTATCGTAAGTCCCCCCTTTCAGGACTCTTTACTGCTTGAATGAGCTTATTTTCATTCCTTCCTCCTACCTTATGTCGCCGAGATGCGGTGGCCTTTTGGTTAAAACCTCAATGTTTTCTAGCAGAATTTTAAAAGTAAAACTCGCGGTTTCCTAAAGCCTCCTACGCAGACGCTCGTTGGGTTCGTCACGCACGTCACACAATCTTCCTCCCCCACGAACTTCTGCTGAAACACAGGGCAATATTTACTTAGCCCAATCACAGTGCACTTCCCGATCAAGGCAGTGAACTTTAGACCCAGAGAAATTTTGCAAGAGACTTAATGGATACCAGCGTGGCCTTTCAACGTGTGTGTGGACATAAAAAGCGTCCATTTAAATCCTCATCAGCGGGAAGTTACAATCATGGACAAATTGTGTTGGAAAATGCCAAAAACATGAAATCATAATCATAATGCCTAGAGAGCAAGTGTCAACACCCCCATTCCCCCTTTAAATGTTGGAAAATGGTAAAATGCAAGCTTGTGCCAGATGAAAGTGTTTTGTCAACATTGCACGGGGGTGAGGCAGGCAAAATGTGTATAGAACGTTTTTTTTCCCCAACACCTGACACCAAGGTTGTATATACATTATATAGAGAATAATTCATGGGCGCGCGCCAATTTCGCTTCGAGTGTTCAATTCGAGCGCTCACTCGTGAGATATCAAGTTGAACACGAGAAGGGAAATTCCACATCTACAATCAGCCATGTATTATTTTGTTTATTATATAAACAGCTATAAACATACTAATGACGACCCTTTTGATGATTTTCCGAAGATTTCCGACCACTTTCCGAAGATTTCCGACGATTTTCCAAAATTGTTCCCATGGCCAGACGAACCTTTCCGAACGTTTTCCGAAGATGACCGAAGAAGATCCGAAGTGTTCCGAACATGTACCGTGTTTCTATCGAGTTATAGAAACGCGAGTGGAAGTTTGGAAGAACGAGATATGCTCACCTTTTTCGAGTTCTCCCAAACTTTCACGAGTGTTTCTATAACTCGATAGAGACACAGACATGTTTTCTAAAAAGGAAAACAACTTGTTTACTTTGATCATCAAAATGCACGCGCCATCATTACGTCAACCGCTCGAGCTAGTTGTGTTTCTATCGAGTTTTAGTATAATTTCAGAGCTGAACAAAGAGTTTCCAGCAATCTGATTGGTTCAGCCATCCCTTACATGACGTTTTATTATATGGCTGTGTCTCACAAGGACTGGGAACTACCGAATTCTCGAATTTGATTGGCTTAAATCCATATTGACCGCGGTCTAGATTTTCCCATCTAGACCGATTACGTTTTGGGTGAAAAAGTGTCAACCTAAAATACAAAAATATTGAGTATTTTCTTGTACAAGTATTAATGGAAATGACAGAAAACCTGATGAAAAAAAAAAAGTAAAGAGGACAAGCAAACTTTGGCAGATTGAAATTCGGCTCATCGCCGTTCGCAAGCAAAATGTCAGATAGTACAAACCAGTTACATTAAACGAATTATTTGTTTCTTGTTTGCCATATAATAAACATCTTATTAACCGAGCTCAGTCGGTCTGTATGGGAGAATCTTGACCCATACAGACCGACTGAGCTCGTTTAATAAGAGCTAAATATAAACCGCGTTAGGCGATTTATATAACATTTTCGAGGCCTGGCTACTAAGCTCGCCACCTTTGCCATCTCGGCACGTAAACATGGCGGACAGTTGGTGAATGAATTTTTCATCTATTCGGAAGATATCTCTCTAATATTGTCGAATAATCCCCTCGACTTCGTCTCCAAAATTATTCGACAATATTCATCTCGACTTCGACGAATAATTGTTAAATAGAAACACGATTTTTATCCAATCGGGGCGCGTATTTTCTTAGGGCTGTTTTCTAAATCTTCATATGTAATGATATCATATCGTTTTTATCAATTTCATAGCACTCGGATACCACTAACTTTTATATAATAAATGGTATTTCGTGAGAAAAAAAGATGTTTTAGTACGCAGACATTCGTTCGGCTAGTTCCTCTCAAATGCTGGAAGCCTGCAGGACTTGAGAAATGATCGCAGGGCACCAAAATACTAGTACGGACCGTTGAATTAGACGTGAGACGCTATAGTACGCACTTTAGTTATCGCCTCAAGGCAGTCTGATCTGTTTATCATTGGATTTTTATTTCACAATAACTCAGCGTCGATTGTCGCTAAGGTGATTCTCAAGCTGACATTTACGAACAAAGGGAAAGGAATGTGCTGTTTGCTTCCTGAGTACAAAGAGCGTCTGTGTAAGAGGTTCCCCCGCACCCCCACTGAGATAATAAACACTCTTTTACACCTCCCAAAAATTGGTACCACGTTAAAGGTCTTCGCAGTCTGACTTCAACAGTTAGCTTTTTGAGGTCACATGCCTCAGTTATGAATTTTAAAATAAATACCCTTTAAGATCAAAACAGTTTTGTTCATTATAAAAACGGTAACTTACTTATGTATGGTTCAAGAGGAATGGAGTTAAGTTGTTCCTGTCCGTAAGCAAGTTGTTCAAGAGACAAACTTTTGAAAACAAGTGCTTTGAGTTTTTTTTCTTGAGAGTGGGAAATAATATTAATAATATTAGTAAATTCTAACTAATATTATCAATCAATCCTTCTATCAATCAACCAATCAATGACTTAATCAAAGTGTCAGAATATATAGCTGAGGGTTAAGGCCCTCTACTATTTTAAAAAATTCTAAAAATAGATCGAATTAATACATATCTACCTAATTATTAAATTAAAACTAAAAATTTAGCTATTACAATTATTCTAAACAAATTATTTGATTAAAACGCGCTAAAATTTAGTTACTTACAATTAATTTATAATTAACTAAATAACACGGCAAGCGCTTCATAACATGAACATATTATAGGTTTATCTCCAAGATAATTGTGTTCCTTGCCAATCTTAAAAATTTTTGAAAATCTGGAAACATTTAGTTAAAACCCAAGGAAAATTTCATACTCGAAATATTGGTGATCATGCTGTTTGGGCTTTTCTGACAAATGACGCTTTAAAGTTTTACTAGGGCTATGATAACCCCAATTTGTTCTGTGGACGGGTTGGGGGGGGGAGGGGTAGTGAGGAGGGAGGGATATATTGAAAGTAGCTTCTTAAATGCTACATTCAATAACCGATAAAGAAATGTTAACCAAGTAGAAGGTGGAGGGAGGGGGTTACAAGATGGTAGAGAAAAGCAATGTTCAGGACCATGATGCAGAATTCTCATTGAACACAACTTTAAAGCTTTCCTGTGAAATTGCAATTTTGTAAGCGCTCTTTATCTATAAACAACCGTTGCTATGGGCGTTACTATGTGTGCAAATTTCGTAATATACACGTAAATCAAGGCGTAATTAGAGAAAAGTCGTTCCAAAATACGTTTTGCAAACCTTCAGAGATGTTGAATGTTCATGTTCCGTAAGAATGATTTCTGGGAGAGAAACTTTTAAGTCTCTCTTCCAGAAATCATTAAAATATTTCTGGGTATAAGACCACCTTAAACTAATTTCGATTTCCAATTTCGCTCTGATCTTTATACTATGTCCATAATGGACATCAGCCTTCTGACAAGGTACTATACTCTGGGTAGAATTTCTTACATGCAGAACTGTAATGTTTATTACGTGATGATACGATGCTCGTTGGGTGTAAATCGTGGATTTTGGTCTCACCTAGAGTGTTCAGGACGAAATGCTACAACTTAGTACTTTTAACCGTCAAAGTATTTTTTGGGATTGCCCTCGAAGAAATAATATAAAAGGCTGTCGTGTCCGTTTCAAATTGCTATCTTTTGGGGGTCAAATAACGCAGGAGCCACGCTCAGATAGATCTGTTAGGGATTTGTAATTCAAATTTTCGACGAGCATCCTCAACTTTTTCATACGGGAGTTACCCCCGGGTCTGTTTACGACGTAATCGTGTGGAATCGCTTTACGGCCCATGATCCTCTCGCAAAATATTTTGGTTGTATTTTATAACATAGCAAATTACATCATGTCAACTATGTTTTATGCATTTAATGTTCTTCTTAAGCATCGTCAGCGGAAGAGGTCCAGGATGTCGAATCTTCTGTCATTGTGACAAGTGAAGGTAGATCACTGACTGTAAATGGCGTCAAACTTACATGCCCTCCTGGAGCTGTGGATGATCCAGTGGCCATCAAACTAAAACTGGAAGAACCATATAAATACTGTGGTCTAATGGTTTTCCGCGACCTTGAGAACGATGTTATATTTGGTGCACCCATAATCAATTGTCAGCCAACGGGACAGTTATTTAAAAAACATGTAACGTTGACAATTCCAGTAGACCGCAAAGAGGAAGGAAATTTCACGAATGCCTTACTTGTTTTACATGGCACACCAACCATAGACGGACGAATCGCTTGGGAGGATATTACTCGACATTCCAAATTCCTTTCCCAAGAGATAACAGTAGAAATTGCTCGATTTTCCTTGGTTGCAGTGTTGAAATCAACATGGGTTCACACAAAAGAAATTGTAGCTCGGCTAAACGTCATGTCCTTCAAATATGCGCTGTCCGTGCTTTTTAAAAGCGATCCCCAAAACTCACCTTTCGACCTTCTGGCTTTCGTGTTCATGAGCCAAGATATCTACCAAGAACCACTTTACAGAGAAGGCGATAATTCCGCTTTGATGCAGCTCGAAAGAGATGGGTTTGAGGAGCTGGGTTCCTACGTTGGACATGAAAGCAATTTCATCTACAATAAGGAAAGCTTAACGGTTTCAATTCAGCTTGGAGAATGCTACAAACCAGCCAACGACAAGCAAGAACGTCTGGCATTTACCGTGGATTCTTCGGTTTGGTGGAGCACTGGGCATGTCGTCAAGCTGCCATTGCAGGCTTCTGGTACCGACGCCAAAGTCCTATGTGGAAGGATTGTTGTTCGAGGCCAGTATGGACATGTTCGAGAAGATCGCTTCTGCCAAATGGGTGAGTGCCACTTTTGAAACTTGCTATCTTGTAAATATAAATATAATTGTTGTTAGCGCGTTACACAGTAGTGGTTAACGATCTAGAAGATGCAGCTTGTTAATAGATTAAAATATTATCCAGTGACTCGACGTGCGTCTATTCCTGTGTAGTGCGTTCTTCGACGTGTTGCGAGATGAAGGGAGAGCAAATTTTAAAAAGCTCAGTTTTAGCTCTTTTTGAAAGAACACAGCGAAAGCATAATCATAAGCTTATTCATGAGCAACCTGAAATAACTGCATCTTTTTATAGCTTCAGTGCACTTATATAGTATTTTTAAACAGACCTGTTTTAGAGTATAACATAGAAGTTCCATTACAGATCTGTGTGGTTACGTGAGGCGACTTTTAGGGGTTGAGAACGTCATTTTCAACCTTAAACCCGTGACTCTAAAGCTTGAATTGTCCGACGAAACGTTGAATCAAGTTGTTGCTTGTTGGCAAAGCGAGGCAAAGCAACTGGAAATGATTTTATTACGCTGGCCGGAGAAGCAAGAGAACATAGACGATTATGCCATGCTCAGAAGAGCCCTTGAAGGGTTAGAACCTGCAGGTAAGCCGTGCCAAGAACTTTTCGTGAGGATTTTATTTGCAAGGGATTTACTCAAGCTGAAACTTGGATTAACAGTAAACTGACACAAAGCAGAACAGGCTGAGTTGAGGTTGGGTTTTATAGCCAGTGAGCGGCCAACGTCCAAATAAGGTTTGAGCGTTGCTATGTCCGCGTTGCTGTCGTTGATATCGGCTGTTTGGCATTCGGTGATTCCCGGACCTTATTCGCCATCTTGTACGCGTTTTAGTGCATCCACATATAAAATAGCATAAATCTTGAAAACGTTATATTTTATAGGCCATTTGAGCTAGCCATCCACTTACCACGTTGGTGAGCAAAATAAATTTGACCGTTTGTATAATATAATTTTATCTTCTAGTTCAGAGGGTTGTCTTGTGTAGTATCGTCTCATGAGAAAAACTCAGTAAAAATACATGCAATTACTTGACATTAACATTTGAATTTATTCCTCATGACATATTCCTTTTCTGGTGTTCTCAGATTACAGAGTAAGACCAAGAGGACAGATGCACATCGAACATTTGAGGCACCTTGCGAAGAAGACTGTGGGTTTACAGCACAAGGAACCTAACACGATGAAGTACATGGGACATGAAATTAAAAATCTCTGCAACTCAATTTGTAAAGACTGTTGCATCGAGATGGCAGAATCCAAAGAGGATTTGGACTTAGCAACTTCAACAGAAAACTGCGCAAGTCTTCTTGAGGTCAACGGAAAAATAACCGAGGATGTTGCTAAGAAATATGAGCACATGCGTTTGTCTCCTGATGAATCCATTACAGCAAATTTCCTCATGATTGTTCCTCATCTTGTTCAATGCATCAAAGAAATCTTCCGAGATGAGAAAATTCCACAAGTGCAAAGTGGATTGCGAGGTGTACCTGACGAAACAATCCTCAACAATATTGCTTCAGAAATTCAAGAGGCTGTAAAGAACAAAAATTTATTTAGGCTTTTGAGTGAAGTATGCAATATTCTTGAAAGGTTGTGTCTTAACAACAATGACAACCGATCCACAGAAGACAAGATACGTGAGTGGGGACGCTCCGCAATGGTTATTGCAATGCTAGAGTTCCTGGAGAAGTTTTTCCAAAGTTCTGAAGCTCAAAGATTGCACAAACGATTGTACGTGTTTTCCGTTGCCATCAGAGACATCATGTTAAACCCAGCCCCTTTTGAAGGAAACTTCCTGAGTGATTTCCACAACGTTGCATTAAGTCTGTTAACGCTTGCCAAGTTTGATCCGTCACAACTTGTGAGATTTGAACTCCAAGATTCAAGTAATTCATCTAGCAGTCAAGGCAACGATGGATTGAAGTATGAAAAGGACACCTTTTCACAGCTGTTCTGGATCAGGAAGGAGTCCGATGACGAGTTACGACTTGAAGCAATAGCACATGTTCATATCAACGGACACATCCGAAGCATTGGAGCATTTGAATCAGTCATCACACTCCCTGCATCGTACAGCGAGACCATCGACAGAATTCCTATCAGTGCTCTTTCCGTAGCGGTTAAACGTGAACAAGACGACTCGAAAAACCTTCGCGTTACTGTTTCTGCAACCCAGAAGGAGAAAATCAGCAAGGCTTTGAAATACCTGGAGAACGAACTAGGAGCAGATGTGGTTGACTTGAGTCAAACGGAAATCACACCATCCCACCTCAAAATGCGAAGCTTCGCAAAGGCAGGAACACTCGTCAGACTACGTTTGGTTCACAAATGGGGATCAGAGACGCTTGTTCTTGACAGCAACGATGTTGTGAGTTTTGCTGATTCAACCGCAGGAGGTGCTTGTGTGCCTGACCCGGAAATGGCAGGTTTGTGAAGAAAGTTGTTTCATGACGGTTTCATTACGTGGTTTATGATATTATTAGTCTCAACCAGTTACATCATTCAACCCATCCCCCTCCCCCTTCACCGGCCCCACCCCCTCCCCGCTAGAGAAAAGTTTGACTTAAAAAATTTCATGCTGGTGACGTAAGTAGACGACGTAGGTATTTTAATAATTTTCGATTGGCTGTTGCTTGATTTGAAATTTTGCGGTGGTAGGAAAAACCAGACACTCGCTTCTCGTGCTGGGGAACAATTAAGGTCGTCGAGGTAGTGTCGTTTTTCCTCAGGGAAATAGCTTATTAACTAAATTTCGTCTCCGTTTTCAACGGCTGACTGCAAAAACTTATCATGTTTATCAGTTTTATTCCGCATCGTTCTGAGTGACAGCTTTACTCTAAGTTGTTTTCTTATGATACTTTCATCTGGAAGTCAAAAGAACGAACATTCAAGCCCTTCCAGTACCAAGCGACTCGACTGTTGGCAATCACAGTACCCCTTACAGCAGCTACTTTGTGATGGATCCTTCAAACGCCGAGTTGACTCAGAGACATTCACACGAACAGCACGGGCCTTATGGTGAGAAATTATGGTCTCCTGTTAATTTATTTGTAATCACACTCACACATGTTCTTTTTCTTGTTTTATTTTTGCCATTTATAAATATATTTACAACATATCAAAATATAAGGCAAGGAAGCCCAGAGAAGCCAATAAGGCTTATGTAAAGGACTACCTTAAAGATATCTATAACAAAAGAATAAAAATGCTGTATCGGCACCCAAAGTGCTCATAATTTAGGATAAAAAGTGGTTACGCAAAACTAAACGCGCGAATGCGCAAAAGCAAAGGGGGGAAAAGCGAAAAATGCACCGGCAAGCACACAAAGAGAAGAAAAGTATACTTATACCAAGAAAGAAGACTTAAGTTTAGCGGTGAACACAGCAATACTAGAGACATTTTGAATTTCAGTGCTGAGAGAATTAAATGATTTGGGGCGTCGAAAACGGAGTGAGAATTTCTTTGAGCTTCTTTACATATCATCTTAGCAAAGTCGAAGAAAACTAAAGAAATTTAATCAACTGGTGATAATGCGTAAGACTAGAACTTAATTCGGAAATATTTTAAACAGAAAATCATTATAGTCTTTCTTGACTTATGTTTTAGCGATCACCTATAATCAAACTTTCCTGAGTGGGCATGTTTGCATTGCGGGACAGAACACTAGACTGGACATGCAATTGCCCGCGGCAGAACAACGGTATGTAATGGAACTTGTGGTGAGCCTTTTTAATTGATCAGATCAGGGCAAAACAAAACAGTTTAGTGACATTTCTGAGATGGTCGTTTTTGAGAACATAAAGCAGCCTCGCGGGTGTGTTTCAACGTTTTCGCTGGTCGCGTTAAGGCTCCGATTGTGAGCAAAATCGTAGGTTATCAAGGACCCCTTATATCTAGTTGACCCGACATTGCTTTTTGTCAGCCTTGGCAATGTTTGGCTGTAAAGGTCCTTTTATTGATATATTAGTAGTACTGATCATACCAAAAGTAAATGAATAAAGAGTTAAACTCTTTGGATATTTTTAGTTCTCTAGAGGCTGGACCAAGTGCTGCTTCTCACAGGAGTTTAACAACAGGAACTGATGAACACGAAGTGTGAACCATTGCCACTGGTTACGATGTTAAACTATGCAAGTGGCTTGACGAAAAACACGATAGTTTACCTCGATCTTGCAATTGCCAGATCTACGGAGGACAAAGTCAAAGTATTTAAAACAATTTTTGCACACACAAGTAGTTAAAAAATTTAGTTTTTAAATTATCAAGTTTCGATAGACAGTCCCGAGTTAGCTTTGGTACAGTGCCTCAATTCTCTCTTTTCAGCTCTATAAAGTGGTTGAAACCAGGTGGGAGAGAGAGAATCCAGGATAACTTGCGTGCGTATTCTCAAAACGCCGCCACTGATTTCTCCCCTCAAAACGGCACAAAAACCATATATAGCAGAGTGAGTAAGTAGGTATATTTGGTGGGAAAGGAAACCTTGATAGTCAGATTTCTAATCCTCAAGGTTTATCTGTAGATGGCGATGGCAATATTAGTCAGAAACTCAAAAAGTTCAAAAATCATATTTAATTTCAACTTGAATTTCAACTTGTTTAGATGAAAGCCGTGAAAGCCAAATGGTAAACTTGGAAAAAGAAAACAGGCAAAAACCCACGCAATACAATTTCAATTGTTCATTTTTTGTAAGCCCGCTTGTTTACAGAAACATGTTCACGGACGAGTACTATCCATCCGGGTATTTTCCTCGGACGTACACTATGGGTTGATAGTGTCTCTCCGCGGATGAATACTGTCACGTCACGTGATCAATTTAAAGCAATACGAATCGGAGAAAATTTAGTGGTGAACTATAACGGCTGATAGTCAGCGGAAGACAAAGCTCCGCGCCAACTCAATATTAAATTCGATAAAAACCAAACGCGAGCCATCTGACTGATCCATCACACAAAAAAATAATGTTTACTTCAAAAATTCCAAGAAGCCATTTCCAAAGATTGGCCCGTTTTAAGTACCGTCTATCGATCTCTGGACGGCCCCTGTTAAAACAATATCATCGCGAGTTTACCTGATAGTTGAGCAGAGGTTATGCTAATACTCGTTAGTTTTGCATGTTTATATCAATAATTTACTGATTGTATTGTTTTACTATAAAAAAACATTTGAGGAAAAAAGTTCTACCTTTTCATTTATTGAAACAAGTCAATAGTTTCTAGCTGTTTGAAGTACTTTTGTAATTTTTATGTGAAGTTTTTAATAAAGCTTGTTTTAGTCTTAACAATTGAAGTTGCTTTATACTTTGTGTATATGACTTGTGTACAGATATTATTTTGCGCGCTGTTTTATATTTTTCAAAACGTCTGTGTTACTAGTAACACGAACATGACATTTGTTTCGTACTACAGAAATAGGCTTAAGACAGGGTAAAGTACAGTTGAAGACTTAAACTAAATTACGTGAGTCTATTCAAAGTTGATAGTCCAAGCGTGTAACGCAAGGTTGATTTGTAATTTTATTATTATTTTTGCTTGTTAGCAGCTGTTATTGTTTTCGGGCTAAGGGCATCGTTTCTGTTGTTTGTTCTATTGTCCTCTCAAAGAGTATCATTAACATTCATGTGAGACCTTACAAGAGCTGCTACCCGACCCCTAGTATAACGACGACAATTGCGATGACCGAAGAACAAAACAGACCAACTCAAGGCGTCCGTTTATCAGGTGGCTGCTTAGAGAAATTAATGTCAACGTACTTTTCTGTAGCGTCCACTCTAGTACGCCGAAGAAATTTGAAAACGCAGCTTTATTTCTACGGTTACGCCTTCCGTCCACAAAAATCCGTCACGAAAACGGAGCTTGTCAAAAACGCTTTTCAAACCGGAGTGATCTGAAAACGCCGGTGTTTTAATTTCGTGTGAACGGAAAAGCTTTTCGAAAACGATGGCGTCGCGATAATCCTGTGATATCCCTGATATTTGATGCGTTTTCAGAGTGACGTCTCCGTTTTCAAATTCTTCGCACGTGGTGTGGACGGAGCCTGAAGCTGTTTGTTAGTCGCTTGGTAGCCATTCACATGGTCGGTTGCACCTGATTTACATGGCTACGGTGGCGACAACGGGTAAAACCACATCCCGTATAACAGCAGTAACAGAATTTCAAAACAAGTTTGCTAAATTCAGGGCTAAAAAATGCGAAAATAGCAGGGTTAAGGCACGAGCTTGATATCTGCGCTATGTAACACCAGATGCGAAGAGCGAAGTTGTTTACACTTCTAACTCCGTAGACATTCAGTAACTCCACCCAAAACGTCGGCCCTCAGCAAAGGACAAATCCAAGAACTACAACGCCATTAAACGAGTTCATTTCACTTTACACTTGGCAACTGCACCGTGCATTGTTCCATTTTTGCTTCTTTTCCACAAACTAACGGCAATCTTTGCGTAGGTGAGGAACACGTACATTAATGGAATAACAAACGCCAGCAAAAAGTAGATTGTTTTGGATAGCTGGGTTTTT
>Ga0126339_10001371_pt1 | contig 16401 bp, 8 predicted proteins | sample OrbTmetagenome_2_FD_92532 | JGI IMG/M metagenome (GOLD analysis project Ga0126339, IMG submission 92532) | Coral microbial communities from Petempiche,Puerto Morelos, Mexico - Orbicella T R C metagenome | ecosystem: Host-associated > Invertebrates > Cnidaria > Coral | place: Petempiche,Puerto... | reverse complement strand
TTAATTTAAATTAGTTATCTCGGAAATTTTTCTGCACTGCTTATTTCTTAATTGTATCTATGATTAATTATTAATTATTAGTAATTGTTGTTAATAAAATTACTATATCAAGTACGTAGTTATTGGATAATAATATTTAAAAAACTAAAAACCGGGCAGAAGAGTCGCCTTTTATTTATTTATTTTTATTTATTTATTGTTACCACTAGTTTTATCGTTTGTCGTTAAACCTGTTTTAGGTATTTTAATGTAAGTAATTATGTAGCTTTTTTGTATGTTATTCTGTATGTGAACAAATAAATGGATAAATGAAAAAAAAAAAAAAAAGTTCCGTTACAGCTGTGAAATTGATTTCTACTGAATAAGAGAGATCTTTCGGTTGATAAATGCTTGATAGAGCGAATTTCGGGTTCCAAAATTGCTCATTTCACGAAAACAAACTCTTCATGTAAAAGCTATTTACCAGCAATGTTTTAAGCTTCTGTCACGTAATCAAGATTTTGCTAGGTTTTACTGATCTTCACATTAATTTTAATCCAAATCAAACTTCAACTTCCAGGTAAGTTTCGTTTAATTTTATACTTTTACCTTGTCACTGCGATGAGAGATCACTTGAGACTTGTAAAGTAATTGCATGCATAAAGATCTCAAGTGAACACAACTATAAATCCGACGTATATTTGTTATTTACCATAACATTGTCTGATACACAAACAAAGTGTTCATAAGAAATCAATAAAAGTTTTCATTAATGCGTTAGCACTCAGTGCGGAGAGGATTTTCTTTCACGTGGCTTGTTGTAGTACTTTGCAAATCCACAACCACTTTTCCATCCAGCGGCACTCAGTATGCTCTCCAGGGGGACTGCATTTCGTTGAGTAGCTGAAGTGGAAGCTGCATGAGTGCTGTGGGGCTTAACCTTAGTGGTATCAATACCAGTCTGCTGCATAACTGTCTTAACCCAACGAAAAGTCCTAGCAGAAACTCTAATACTTGTCCCATAGTGGAATGTAGTTGGATCAATACATATGGTTGATACTGCTTGCTTGTTTCTGGTCTCCAAGATTACGAATAAGTTCCGTTAAGAAATTCCCTGCTTCAGGATGACAGTCCGGATATCTTGCACGCCATCAGATTTAGTCTCAGCCACAGTGGATAGCATGATCCTTTATTGCAGGGATGCGTCAGGGTGCTTTTTTACACTGGCAACAGTCGTGGGAAGTCTGTGACCATCTGCATAGGTGTGGTGTACCAAGGTTGTGTAGGCCAGTTGGGTACCAGTAGCATTTCCTCCGCTTCCTCCTGTTCGATCTTCTATAGACAACCTATGATTATGCTTTAAGGGGGAAATCCATGGAAATAATAATCAGACCAAGGTATTGTAAAAGCATCTGTAAAGCTGGCCCCAGGGTCCGGTTTCCAAGTAGCATAGGATAATCTGGATGGGAGTTGAGCATCAAGCAAACAGATCAATTTCCGGTTTGCCCCACAGCTGTGCAATTGACAAAAATGTCTTGACGAAGTGTCATTCAATATTCTCGTCAAAGTGTCTGGATGCTCTACCTGCTTGAAGGTCGGGAATCGCATCAAGGTGTGAAAGCATCTCGTTTGTCCGGGTGTTGTTCTATTCTTCTTCTAATGCAGCTTGTGATCGACAACACCTGTAGTCAACAAATTGGTGACGAAGATCGCGAGCTCGCGGTCAATCGAATCTCCAACCTCTTCTGCTTTGAGGTATTGTTTAATGCTGTGAAGTACAGCAGTTTTGGGATCCACATTACACGCTTTCCCCGTTTTCTCATCTGCGGCATTTTCCCTTTTCTCAAGCAACCATTCGATACTCCGCTTTTTCTCCTTTCCCCCCTTGGCTCCTCTGGCTCACTGATTTTGAGATCTGAATCCAGCAAGCTACTTTCAATTTCGCCTACCATGGTAGAAGAGCAATCTTTTATTGTTTTAGTGAGAGACCCACTGAAGCTGGTGAATCCGCTCTCAACTGACTATCAAAGAGACCACAACTGCTCATTAGAGCATGTTATGTCGCCGGAGGCGGGAAGCAGAATTTCATCAGCTTCTTGTTTCCTAGCGGTTTTTTTTTCTGTAATCTCTGTGACACTTCTTCCTTTCTCTAATTAGTTGGAGGATTTGTCCCTTGACTTTTGTCTGGGATTTGGTATTTTAACTTGATAGGAACTCTTATGAAACGTTCGCTACGGAAGGCGACAACGCAATGAGTTCGCGTAGGCGCAATGCTATCTGATCTGATCGCTCACAGCGATGACAAGGTAGACTATTTAGCGGTGGCAAGGTAGAATATTTAGCTCTGCTGCGTAACCTAACTACGCCGACACTAAAATAAAGTTTTTTGGCCTTCGCCTTCTTCTTACAATGCGGCTTTTCAAGGTACGTAATCCATAATTCAGTCCTTGCCGAGTCAGAAAGCTCAAGTTGATTACTAAATGACAGGTAACACTATGCAAAGGAAAAATCTCGTGGCTATCTTAGCAGGTCTCGTTCATTTATTTACTTGATAGTGACCAGTGGATAGAACAACGAAAATGGCATGTGACAGTAAGTGGTACATGGAAACTGAGAGAAGCTGAAGAGAACCTACCCCGTGCCAGCACCTTTCTATAATCCTGTACATCTCATCAGGACACCTGGTGGGTTTTTGAAGCCGGTAACCATTGACGACCTGCAAAATATAACGCAGGTAAACGCCCTTACTCTGTTAGTCCGTGCAAACAGTTAAGTGTGAGTTCCAACGTAGAAACATCATAAAATTTCCTTGTCCCGTCGTATGTTCGAGATATTACGAGTTTGACGATTTTTCAACCCAACAAAGACATACAAATGAAATATTCCACTGGTCACAGTGTAGTTAGCAAATATAATAGAGAGGTTTGATCAGAGACGACCAAAACAATACTATGCGTAAATTAACTCTAAGATGAATAGACACCATAAATTTCAGTTGTCTGATGTTTGTTTTGCACATGCAGTGCAGGAGCTGTTGATGATTGCCGCAATCTGAAGAAGAGAGTTCAAAGGCTGAATGATATGATAAGACCAGGTAAAGGGTTTTGTATGGAACTACGACTAAAAAGTAAAGGTGACGGCAGTGCTTCACAGTCATGGTCACGGTAAAGGTTTTATTTTGCTGCTGAAAACTGTCACGCCACACGCCGGAGCAGCCGATATACTAGTCATAAATGGCTGAACAAATGTCCAAGGCAGCTTCAATATCGTCAACGCTGGGGAATGCCATGAAAACAAAATATAACGTTCTCGCGAAAGAGCGATGGCAAGAAATGCTTCCCTATTTCAGCTACGTAATAGAATCTTGACCAACCAATCCGCGTTCACAAAACCCGGGAAAGTCTACGATTCTAGTTAATGATGTGCTACATGTATCTGCTTCGAGTTTTGATTGATTCACTGCATTATCTGTGTCCTTTGTTACTGGCCAGAGTGATAACTTTACTTTTGTTTTTTTGACACTCAAGTGAAACCCGCTCTATACCCATCCCCCTAAACGCGATCGCAATTTACCTATAGCTATATTTCACTAAAATAGGGTAAACCATCCTTAAATTACTTGAATAACATGGCGTGTTCCCCTTCCCTAGTTCCAGGCCTAGACACCTTCTTCAACAAAAGCTGTTTACACAATCTACGGCCCCATTAGGACTGGGTAAGCAATTACACAAACACAGACCTTCTGAACCACATCTTGATTGTTGATGGCAGGATAAGGCTGCTTTCCCGCACTGAAGATTTCCCACGTTAGAATACCTGTCCAAAACCGATCAATATATTGCAAGAGTTTAGGCAGAGCAGATACAATCGGACATTAAAATACACCTTGTTCAAAGTTGTCAGTTCCTGATATTAACCGGCTAAAGGGAATCTGACGGTGAATTCATCGATTGGATTAACTGTAATGCGAAAAACACGCATTAGCATAGTTTGACGTGGAATGTTGATTTTACCATTTCGAAGTATTAAATTGTGCTGGAGGAGTGAAATTGGTACTAATTCAACGGGTTTTCAAGAATTTCCGAATGGAATGAAGGTTAATTTTAGAAATTTAGTTTCTGCATTTTATATTTGCGTTGCTGTAGGTAGTTTCAACGTTATGACATGAGTTTCGGAATCATTTTGGCGCCGAGAAATTCAGGTTCTCTCTCAATTTTCCACGATTCCTCTCGGCAGTGTCTTGTTAGCAATCTACCTGATCGTTTTGGCATTCTGTTATGACGTCACTTCTTTTAGTGTATGTCCTCCTATTGATGATAAATTTCCTCCTCACATTGTCCAGGTTGCTCAGTGACGATCCACAGTTACTTCAAGAAAATCACCAAGGAAGAGGACTGACGTATGGCGCAGTTTTCAATAGAATTCAACAGAAAACTCTATCTACGGTCAACTAGATTGCCACTATGGTGGAACTACTACACAAACCAACTGTTAGTCAACCATGCAAACATGGTCGACCTCCACCTATTGGTTCCCACGTTAGTGTCACTATCTAACAGAGTTAAAGGCTGGAATAACTGAGTAACTAACTGACAAAGAGTCAGAAAGAAAGACAGACATACATACAGACAGACAGACAGACAGAGTGACTGACTGACAGATTGATTAAAACAGACAGTTCTTACCAAAAGCCCAGATGTCCGATTTACTGCTAAACTTGGTGTAAAGAATGACCTCAGGGGATGCCCATTTTATTGGAAACTTGGTGCCTTCTGATGCAGTGTACTCATCATCGATGACGTATCTGCCAAAGCAACATCATCATCAGTCTACTATAGGTATTGATCGATGGACGACTGACTGAGTGGGCTTAAGGTAATAAATTGTCTTCATACTTCTCTAGGTGCCCTGTCTTTATTCATAGCGGAGCTCCGGCGGCCAGAAGGGCCCCATACTCATATAGGAAAGAAAAGGAAACCCATGAATTGATTTTCTCGTGGTTATCATGGCTAGCGGTATCGCTCGTGGGCGCGTGCGCACGACGACGACGACGACGGCAACGGCGGAGTCACTCAAGATGGCGACAATACTCCAGCGAAAAAGGTTGAGAGAGACATGCAGCCTTAATTTATAGCGTCCGTCTTTGATACTGAACATCCCTGTTATGGTTAATTTTACGATAACTGCAGAAATTCTCTCGCGCGCTCATAGGTTAATTTTCACACACGAATTTGTAATTTATGCGATGCGTCAATTTGACACTTAGTTATCGTAAAAAACAAATTGAAGTCACTTTTTCATACGTCTGTCCTGTTATTGACAATGAATTTCGTCATAAAATTGTCAAAGCAGTCTACAGATCCACAGCTACTTTGACAATGTTATGGCGAAGTTCATGATCAATACTGGGACAGACGCATGAAAAACTGACATGAATTTGTTAATTGACACCCGTCAAAAAAAGTACCTGCTGACTAGTATCACATAACCATGTCGCAGGCTCAAATTTAGAGCTCATCAAGGTCGTGGTTTTTTGAAGTTGACCGCTGACCAAGCGCTGGTTTTCGATTGGATCACGGGCTCGTGTCAGGTTGACTTGTGGTAATCACGACCGGGTTGTTAGGAAGCTGCAGTTTACGCTAACAAGTAAACTCAAAACAGAAGCCAAACAATATACAGAAAACCTCACCGCAAAGTTACAAAACTCAAATCAAAATAGTTTCGCTTATCCTGGGTTGGCTTAATCGGGCTTTCAACAACCCGGCCCAGGAGCTCCGTTTTTAGGCTTGGCTAAATCTATGTATAAATAATTGAAAGCAAAGTGTTACGGTTGGGAACCACCCATTTGTACAACAATCCTAAAAAGGGGTCTTCAACCCAGGCCCGCAGCGTTATAACGGTACAACTCTATTTGGGACATTTCAGTAGTTCCTGATTATTTCCCAAGGCTTGTCACGCTATGGGCATTATTTTCTCTTAGCATTGGTTAACTAACGGTCTGTGTAGTCAAGCATGCCATCATATGAACTCGGCTCACATGAAATTGCTTGCTATATATCCTGCTGCCTTTTTCATAACTCATGACGAGCAATGAAGCCCTGGCGGTGTTTCGTCTCAGCTCTGTTCTGTAGATGCTTTTTCAACTTACACTAAATCATGCAAGTTCTAAATTCCACACTTACCTTGCTAACCCAAAATCCGCCACTTTTACAATGTTATTATCTCCTATGAGACAGTTTCTTGCCGCCTGGTGAAGAAATACGTGGCTGATAAGTTAATTTTATTTCTCTCCAAATAAAGGTTTGAATGCTGCCTTGCTGGTTTATTTTGCATTATGCTGTAGCAACCTTGATGTCCGGAACAACAATGCTCCACATGGTAATCACAGAGGAGCCATGTTATTTGAGTAAAGTACAAATTGAAGGAAAAGTTCACTTACAATGCACTCAAGCCCAAATGCATTTATTACAAGAAACGAATCATTCTTTATTCCCACCTTTAGCATTAAGAGTCTGACTGGAAATATCGAGAATGGCTGGCCAGGTTCGAAAAATCGAAAATCCTGAAACTTTGCCTTAAGAACGCTTTTAGGGAGATACTTTCGAAAATGTTATTCTGATATTCTTAGTATTTAGTCTTCGAGAAATTCGCAAAAAACGAAAATAAAGCTTTTTGCCTCATTAAATATGCAAAAAATATCTGGAAAATTGACAAAGTTGTCGGTATTTGCATTGAAACAGTGTACAAAACTAGAACACGGGGTAAACTTAGCATAAGAGCTTTACTTCTCTTCTATCTAACAATAGGAAGTTTTAAATTTTCCAAGCATTTTGAAGGGTTTCGTCGACCGTCGAAGAGTTGCCTTTTCAAGCCCCTATGAAAACGGCAAAAATTGCTGAGTTTTACTGGCTTAAAACGCATCTTGGTATGTTCGATAGGGAACTAAAACAAGTACTGTGCAAAAGAGTGTCGTTTCTACTGTAATAATATGGAAAAAAAATTCTGGGTAATTAAGGTTCACACAGGTAAAATGCGAAAGTTCGCGGTGGTCTCTTCTCAAATTTGCATAATGCGGTATGTTCAAAGAAAGCTATTGCTGAGCACTCTAGTATGTTTCGTTCCATTTGTGGGCCATGCTTTGTGGGAAATATACAAAAAGAGAGTTGATTCATGTCGTTATTACAACATCGTTTTGATATTTCACGCACGGTACATAAAACTATGAAAAAAGCCCAAAATATAAGTTCAAAGTTACATAGATTAAACACGCTACATGTATTACGTGACTGGCGTCACGTAATATATATTTTCAGTTAGCTCCAAATTGGAATTCCTAGATTATTGAAGCTTATTGAGGTTTAGACACTTGCTTATAATAGAAACATATAGGGGTTTGTCTTTCCCGTCTATACGCACTCGATTATTCTGCAAATATTCGAAAGGAGACTGGTCTTTTAAAGTAAATTTTAGCATGTGTCTCGATTTTGATCTTGATGGAAAACGAATTAATTAGATGCCCTAAATGAAACGAAGAGGTCTCATTAACGTGATCCAGCTAGACCAAGGAAGCAAGTTTTATTGAAAAATAGAGTAAGACTGTTTGCTTCTATCCCGCGATCTGACCTCGGTTGGAATTCGGCCTAGTCCAAACGTCGTGCTTCTGCCGGTTCCGACCTCCCCTTCCCCAACCTTCCCCAACCCCGACCTTCCCCAACACTCTTTTGCACAGTACTTGTTTTACTTCCCTATCGGACATACCAAGATGCGTTTTAAGCCGGTAAACTCCGCAATTTTTGCCGTTTTCATAGGGGCTTGAAAAGGGAACTCTTCGACGGTCGACGAAACCCTTCAAAACGCTTGCAAAATTTTAAACTTCCTATAGTTAAATAGAAGAAAAGTAAAGCTCTTATGCTAAGTTTATCCCGAGTTCTAGTTCGAGTTCTAGCAAATACCGACAACTATGTCAATTTTCCAGATATTTTTTGCATATTTAATGAGGCAAAAAGCTTTATTTTCGTGTTTGCGAATTTCTCGAAGACTTTAAATTCTAAGAAAATCGGAATAATATTTTCGAAAGTAGCTCCCTAAAAACGTTCTTTAGGCTAAGTTTCAGGATTTTCGATTTTTCGAACCTGGCCAGCCATTCTCGATATTTCCAGTCAGTGACTCTTAAAAACTGCTCAATGCTTAACCTACAGTACAAACTGTTTTCAACGACTGACTCTGGAAAGCTGGCACAACAACTCAGAACAAACGTCTCTTAACAGATGTCAACAACTACCGGCGCCTTACAAACGACTTGTCCATGATGGAAACGAAACCGACAAAGGGACTTATAACATACCGACTTAATTTGACTAACAATAGACGGACCTAAAACTGACAAATTTGACTAACAGTAGACGGATAGAAACCGACCAATGACTGATGACAAACTTTACACGAGTCTTTCAGCCAATACCATCATGGCTAAACTGAGCAATTACTTTCAACGGACCAGACTTATAACATCACCGACTGACAAACACTATTCACTTGACTCTGAAGATGACTTCCGCTCAGGTTGTCGAAACGTCAGTCACCAACAACAGTTCTTTTCAGAACTATCCTCACCCGGACGATCACACTATACGAACTTAAGTTTCGCATGTCACATCTCCCAAACAACTTTTATCAACACCTCTTGAGGAGGTTTGCACCCTAATCTTCTCATGTCCAGATTTGTTTTTACTGTAGTTATACAACGACCAACTCATGTCAGATATGCAAACAACTGGCGGGTCACCGTACTTGTTTTGAAGGTAAATCGTTTTGCCATCAGAAAAAGCAGCTTATATTTCTTCCTTCGCGCGCGCTCGATGGTGAGTTACGTGCGCAGAAACAATGGGCACCAACGCCCTAACGATCGCAACATGTTTTAAGCTTCTGCTATATACTTACTAAATCCCTGTGAATAAAGTTTCTACTTTCCAGATACTTCATGGCTGATGACACTTGGCGAACCATTTCTGTCATCTGAGAAGACTGCAGGCGAGTATGATTTTTCCGCAAGTAGTGCAAAAGACACCCTAGAAAATATGAACCTGAGTTGAGCACTTATTAACACATGATATTTACCGCTATCAGCGACGTTTGAACCCCATACTGGAATATAGTTAACCTCATCGTGTTTTGGCCAAAGTTGTATGGAATGCCAAATCTGAACGTAGAACTACACGAACATTTAGTGTTGGAACAATTCACCTTGGGACATGAACTCCGTGATGATATAAATCGGCTTCTCACTGCAAACACCATAGAGCTGCACAAGATGAGGATGCTGGAATTGCCTGTTACGAGATATACCACGTGCCTTATTAGAATGTAGCTAGCTATGTAAACAGGTGAGAAAAACCAAATCCTGCGTGGGCAAGCTGTTTCCCGCAAGAAAATGGTGTTTTTTGTGCTACAGAGTAAATCCTTGTTTTACCAAGCTTGTTTAGTTGACCTCGGTTTTTTTGCGTGTTTGTCCAAAGACGCATTTCGAGCCCATCCCAACAGGTTCTAAATAGGCTGTGGGTCTCTTATCGGCCGTATTTCTATACCTCGATAAAGACCCGGAAATGTTTTCTATTTCTTAAATAAAAAGGTCTTAATTTTTGAGTTTCTACCTAAACACAAAAGGGAGAGTTTCTCATGCATACTTACGTCATAACTTTTGCTTCATCTATGAAGTCATCCTCAGACATCGCACCTTCTTTCATCATTTTAACAGCTACAGTCTTTTTTCCCCGATATGTACCTTTTCTCACAGTCTGTCAAAAGCAAACCCACAAATTATTAAAATAACCAACAAACATAATCTGGAAAAATTCATTCTTACCCCAAACTGTCCTGTACCCAGCTCATCGCCAAGAACAATTTCTGATCTGGGCACTTCCCATATATCTGTGAAACAAGAACAAATGACTAGATGTTAAAGTGGAAGAAAGAAGACGACAAGTAGAAGTCAAACACATCCAATTTTTTGCAGTGTTCAGGAAGTTCAGGAAATTATCAGAATGAGATAGCCTTCAAAACGATTGACTGTTGCAAAAGTAACAACAATTGTTCATTCTACTGAATATAAAAAAATTGCATTCAGAAGCGTTTCTTTGGGTTAGCTGCATATTTTGAGAATGTTTAATTTCAATAGGGTTAGAAATTTCTATGCAAGACAGTAATGGACTCCTGTGCGAGATAATTTTGCAAACTGACATTCCTTTGAGCTAGTCTACGAATACAGCCACATTTGTCCAGTTGTAGTTAACAGTAGGCAACAATTGGTAGGTAACCATGTATTATTCCATGCTACAGTTCCGATAACGTTGTCTGCTCGAGGAAATGCAGTGGGAAACAACATGCCATGTGACCATGAACTAGCCAATGAGCAGGCATGCTTTCTCTTAGAAAAGGGGAGCAATATAAGAACAAATTGTCGTTGTCCATGCTACACGTACCATGTCCAAACGCTGCAACAGGAGCTTGACCAAATGAAGGGGGCTGCCGTAATCTAGTAACTAAACCTAAAATTTAAAGACATTAACAATCTCTTACATGAAAACCTACAATGGGATACAATAGGATAGAATAGAATGCAACAGGTGGAATAGAACATATCAGAGTGGAATAGAATAGGATAGGCTGGAATGTACTGGAATGTAGTATAAACTATTTAAGTAGTAAAAACCACTAATAACAAGGATCTGAGTCAAGCTATCAGATAAGAGTAACTGCCCTTACACTAATGTATGTAAGCCTCACTGGCTCACATACATTTACAAGAACGTGACTACTTTGTGTTCACAGTACTCTAGAGTATTTCCAGCAGATGTCAACCAATACATGCAGGTTTAGCTGTGTAGTAATCTTAAGGTTAGTATAGGGGTACGTTTTTACTTTATTTTCACAAACTACCATTCAATGTCAGGTGACAAAATATACTTTACGAAAAGGACTTTCAGAAACGATGTGGAGTATTCAAAACTCAGAGAGCTAATAACACGCATGTAGCGATGGAGCACATAAAAACGGGAGACGGAGGTACGTGAAACAATGAAACAAAATCAAGTCAGCAGGGAAGAAGGAATCAGTGTTTAGTAAATGAACGCTTTATTACACCTATATTACCTCCACTGTTATGCTGATGGTAGTTGATAAGTTCAGGCACGGTAGGATATCTGTGTCTGTCTGATATATACAGCTGTCCATTGTCTTTCTTAATGTGATAATGACGAACATGATCACCATGTCTTCAAAAAACAATAAAGAGAAATTTAAATCTTATCATGATTATCACTAAAAACAACACAGCATTTGCTTCAGCAAAAGATATCTATTACACTCACAGAACAGACACTGTGTACATTCCCTCTCTGCTTGAATTTCGAACCACAAAACAACCTTCTTTTCCCTGCAAAACAAAACATAAAAACTATTGAAAATTTCAATGTTAACAACACAAAATTATATTTGGGTAAGATAACATAGAAAAAAACCATAAAAATAAACTGAACTGAGCTGAGTAACAAAAAACGCTGTACATCTAAAGGTGGCTTGCATATTACAAAAGACCCTCAGGAAAAAAGCTGATTATTTAAAATTATGACAAAGCAAGAGGTACTTGGCTGTTGAAAGCATACAGAACTTGAAGATCCTTGCAGCATAATGGAATGTTTGCTAATTACCATGACAATGATAGTGCTTCAGATTACATGTTATAGAACGTTATGATGTCTAATCGGTTTTTTTTTTCAGTTTATTTTGGACTTTCTTTGCTTTCACGTTACTTTCCGCTTTGTGACTAAATTCCTCAATTGTGTATTTTTAGGGGCCATACTCTTTCCATTTAGTTCATGAATTTACAAGTCCATTATAAAGTATTTTCTGAACTAACATGCATTAAGGAGCACTTTCATATTGGATGTGATCTGGATCACTGTGTTGTGTTCTTGGACAAGACATTACCTATCACAGTACTCCTCCTCACCCAGGTGTATAAACGGCTACCTGGGACTAAACAGTGATGGACTACCATCCCAACCAGGAGGGAGTACACATACTTCTAGTTGCTCTTTGATACAGAAACTAGAGATCAGCTCTGGCCTGACAGGTCATGAAGCCCTAACACTGACTAAACATCAAAAGAACATCTAGGGGAAATCTTTCTACATTTTATTGCTGCACATAACATGATCAGGGTCTGCATTGTTACCTCTTTCTTTAAAATATCCTCACACAATTGTCTTGACATTTCAGGTTGGAACCAGCTACAATATAATGACTGGATTTTAATAATAACAGCAATAATAGTGACAGGATAGTGATAAGGCTTGTTAACAATAGTGATATTCATTACGATTGCCAACGAGTCAGGCGAGCGAAAACACGAGCCCGATGAAGCAGCAGCATATAGAGCCGTACATAGTTTGAAGGTTATGCAGAAAAAATCTCAGATTTTCTCAGCTCGAATTCAGCGTAAGTGAGATTTTCTTGGCCATATTAGGATGTAGTTGGATGTTGTTACTATTCTGGACAAGCAAATCAAAAACACTATTTTTCTTTGGGACGTCACCAGGCTTTAAGTGTCGAAACATCACTTTTATTTTCAGTGTTCAGTCGTTTGGTTCTTCAGTTGGGCATGGATTCATTGTTATTTCCGCAAGAAATGTGCCTGAAATTTTGTTTCTTTAAAGGTGTATGAAACTTGGATTTCTGACATTTGAATTTCATAATTGGTAAGCTCAACAAGACCTGAGTTTTTTCTGGAATCAACTCGAGTGTGTGTTGTTTATTGAAGCAAAAGTGCTATTTCATTGTCAATTGCAACCAATGTGTTAACAGAGCCAAAGAAGCTGAAATCGACTGCACTTAGTGAGAAGAGTTCTGAAATAGAAAGAAACTTCAAACCAAACTAATATTATAACATTGTGTCCAGATACCCGGCAGCTGGGAAGTGTTTTTTAAAGACTAGATACCCAGCAGTCTGAAATTATTATTGAGACTCCACGGAATAACTCATTTAATTCTTCTTAGAACAGTAGATCTTTGTTTAGCAATGTCAGGCGATTGCAAGTATTATTTCAGCTTTGTAGTTGAGGAAATTTTTGAGCTTGGGCATACTATAAAATCTCAATGTTGCGACTCTTTGAAAATTTTTGTGCTCTGATTCCAGAGTCGACTCCTACAGAATGACATCTTCCAGAATTGCAAGTGAAACCCTCTGAGAGTACTCGGTATTAGTTCAGAAATGCCACTTCTATTTGTTTGGGCATACTATAAAAATCCTGACTTATGCTCTTGGGCACGGTTGTTCAGAAAACTAGATTCCTGGCAGTCAAAAATTCATAGATAATCAATTTCAAAAAAAATATTGTTATTATTTGAAACCTCCCAAGAGTATTTGAGTATTTTGATCTTTGGTCAGAAACACCAAGCAATTTGATACAATGTTTTGGGTTTGCAATTCGCAAATTGTCCAACCTTCGTGTGACTCACGGGCACAGTTTTTCAAAAAACTATTTACCTGCAATCAGAAATTCTGTCTGTTTTTCAACCAAAATTTCCATTCGAACCTGGTGAGAATGCTTGACTTCTGTGTAGAAATACCAAGGAATTTCCGAACTTATCAGGCCTCTACATTGAATTGTTCACTTTGCCTTTTTTTAGTTCGTAATTTTTGTGTGGCTTACATGAAGTGTACACCACGCTATGTCACGGTCTAAGATATTTACTCCTCGATTTGTCACGGTGAACAGAGCGCTTGTCACGTGGTTTACTATCATCGAGGATAGGTTCCAGTCTATGCTCGGCTAAGTTACGTAAGCTTCAAAGCTTCAGAAAGCGGCCATTTTATCTTATCGGGCTGCTTTTAGTTTTAGAGGTAAGTCGTATTCATTTTGAGCTTGGTCTTGAGTTCTGCATCTTATCATTTCTTTTACGTGTGGAAAATCTGGCTTCGTAATTAAGTACAAGTAACGAAACCCGTTTGCAATCCACTGTAGGAAAAAAGATGGCAGCTGTACATTTTACCACAATGCCCTGCGAGCCTACCACAGCCTATAAGGTACAAAGAAAGCCAATTTCTTTGACAGTATTCGTCCCTGTTCCAAGGACATTAAGTAGCCTAGGTTTGAAGATTCTATAACGTTTCTGTACGTTTTTATGAACGTTGTTAAGGTTTTCGTGCGCCAAGAACTATGGGTAAATGTACCAGTCGCCATCTTTTTTCCTACGGAGGATTGTTGTTTCGCTTTCAGGTGTTCATGCAAGTCGACAAATCAAGACTGTCAACAGGAGTAAAGTTCCTTGCGAAAGCTAGGACAGACTTGACATGTGTCCAGTGCAGGTTCTACAGGAGCCGATGTACTGTTTTGAAAGTACAAAGGCAATATTCATTGCTTTGAACCAACAGAAGTTTAAAATGTCTCCATCGGTGACCACAAATTCAAAGACAGTAGCGCTTGAGTTTGAAAACAATAATCACAGGCGCCTTCTCCAGACTTTCAGAAACAAGAGGGTAATATATTTCATTGCTTTACATTTGGATGGAATTAGTGGAATTACTTGTTTACAAATGTAAGTCACGGAGGAGGTCATTCAACGATCAGTTGACTGTAAAGCCCTCGATTTGCGGAATTTATTTTTACCCTCTTGAGTAAGTACGCTTCTTCGCCTCAGTTTGAATATGAACTGTGACCTTTTCTCTTGGTCTAAATTAGATATTCAAAAGTGAAATAAATTACCATATTAAAGTTGATTTGCATTTGTCTACTGTACTTAGAAATCATAATCACATTGTTCGAAAAGTAAGCTTATTATATTTAGCGATTTAGACAACGATTTCTTTGCTATTTTTTTTAATTAACATTGTTTACCATACATTAATGTGATGTATGGATTTGTCTTATGTAAATTTGTTAAGCCATATATACAATCAGTTTTATTTAAAACTGGATCATTGCATAATACAATTTGAGTTTTCATTGGCTTGTTAGCCATAATACTAGTATATCATTCAGGAATTATGCCATGCTCTACAAATATGGTAAGTTTATATGTATAATTTAATTATTATAAACAATTATTGGATGAGGTTTCTGTGATATCCGGAATAATCAAGGTCATGGTAGTCAAGGTCATGTTAGTGTTATCAGCCTCAGCCTTTGGCTTCGGCTGATAACACTAACATGACATCACAAAAACCGAATCTGATAATTAATGACAAACGCATTATCACACCGAACACAGTTTATTTTTGACGTGAACTTGACATCGCTCTTGGAAATTATTCATTACGTGCGCAACCTACGGATTATTAAATAATCTGCTAGCAGATTAGTGAATAATCTTGCGCTGTTTCCCAGAATTAACTGTAGGCTTCCAGCCAATGAGAAGACAGATGGTGACCATAGTGTATAATAAAAATAATTATTGCACTCGCATTTGTTGGATATAAAATGATTATAGTCAACTCAACGCTACATGCCTCGTTGGCTACTGAACACAGCGAACACAGTTTATTTTTGACGTGAACTTGACACTGCTCTTGGAAATCATGCATTGCGTGTGCAACCTAGCAGATTAGTGAATAATCTGTAGGTTGCGCTGTTTCCCAGAATTAACTGTAGGTTTTTAGCCAATGAGAAGACAGATGGTGACTATAGTGTATAATAAAAACCATTATTGTACTCACGTTTGTTGGATATGAAATGATTGTAGTCAACTCAATGCTACATGCCTCGTTGGCTATCCATCATCTTATATCCGACCTGCACTCATGGAATAATTATTTGCAGGCTTCATAAAAAGATTTCTGCACTAACCTAGTCTATAAAACGACATACAGCAAACCAGCAATTCATGGAGAATATTGGATTATGGCCTGAGTGTAACGCCATAATCAACGAAGTAAAAACAAAGCCAGTATAATGAGAAAGAGTAGGCTACTTATCTTAAAACAAGGCCCCAAACAACGAGCTGGTCTAGCTTCCAAACAAGAAGCCAAATCCTTAGACGAGAATTTCGACGAAGAAACTGCGCGGAATGCAGGAGGAACTGCTACTTTTCTCATCAGAACGGACACGATGACGCTTCTCTTTACTGATTTTTCTCTCGGCTTTCCTCTCCGCCCGGTAAATTCTCTTCTTGTCGTCGGAGTCAGAGGCAAGTTCATCAGACAAATATTCCTTAATGGTCACCCATCCAAATTCGCCCTTGTCAGCTAGCTTAATGGCTTTAACACACTTGAAACTAATTCAATACCTGACTCGAGGGTAACTTTAACTTTCTCGTATGATTTCTGCTTGAGAGCGTCGGATGGTTCATCTAGTTTATCCAGCACCTGGAGAGAATGATCAAACTGCTGCTGGTTTCCTTTCCTTTTGCAAATATGTTGTTCATGCC